>Ga0310810_10000778_pt1 | contig 32232 bp, 31 predicted proteins | sample NCmetagenome_FD_207641 | JGI IMG/M metagenome (GOLD analysis project Ga0310810, IMG submission 207641) | Soil microbial communities from experimental microcosm in Duke University, North Carolina, United States - NC | ecosystem: Engineered > Artificial ecosystem > Soil microcosm > Unclassified ... | reverse complement strand
GGGGTGTAGTCCTTGAGGTAGATCGTCTTCGGCTGGGGCTCTCGCATGCGCCTATTCTAGGCGTGCGAGAACCCGGGCCGAAGCGCGCGGATCAGCGCGTGTATTCCTGCTGCGCGCTTTGCAGGCGGTCCTTGACGGCGACGCGCGCGCGGTCGTACCCCTCGCGCGCGTAGTCGTAGCCCTGGCGCGCGGTATCGAGCGCCTGGTCCTGCAGGTTACGCCAGCCGCCGGCGCGACGCGCCGCCCACAGCAGCGCCGCGGTGACGCCGATGCCGATGACGATCGCAGCGATCGTGCCCGGGTATTCGGTGACGCGGTTGCGCGCGGTGCGATACGTTTCTACAGCCGGGCTCGTCAGATCTGAATGGATTCGCTCTCTCATTGGGCAGTCCTCCTTAAGCAGGTAGGCCCAAGGCAGCAATCCGCGTGCCGCTGTCACTCCTCGGTCGGCGGCTTGCGTCCGAGCAGGGCGCCCATCAGGCCGGCGAAGCTGCGCTTCTTGCGGATGATGGGTGCCGGCCGCTGCGAGTCCGGCTTGGCATGCTGCGCGTAGCCCGGCTCGCGCGGCTCGGAGCGGCGCGGATCGTACTGCTCGGCACGCGCATTGCGGCCGCCGCCGCTCTTGCCGCCGCGGCCGCGGCGCCGGCGTTTGCCCTGTCCCTGTCCCTGTCCCGGTCTTTGCTGGGGAGGCGAGGCGGGGCGCGGCGGCACGGCTTCGCCCTCCGCGGCCATGCGGGCGCGCGCTTCGCGGATCTGGTCTTCGTAAGCCGAGCCCTCCGGCCGGGCGAACTCCGGTCGCGGATGGCCGTTCGGTCGCGGGCCGCGTTGCGGCTGCCGCTGCTGCTGCTGGCGCTGCTGCTGCCGCCCGTGCCGTTGCTGCTGTTGTTGCCGGCGCGGCTGCTGGCCCTGCCGGTGTTGCGGCTGGCGCGGCTCCTGCGGCTCGCGCTGCGGGCCGCTGCCGGGCGCGAAGCCCTCGACCAAGCGGCTTTCCACCTTGCGGTTCATGAGCTTCTCGATCGCCGCCATGAGCGGACGGTCCTCGGCGCTGACCAGCGACACCGCTTCGCCTTCGGCGCCCGCGCGGCCGGTGCGGCCGATGCGGTGCACATAGTCTTCCGCCACGTGCGGCAGGTCGAAGTTCACCACGTGCGGCAGCGCCTCGATGTCGAGGCCGCGCGCCGCGATGTCGGTCGCTACCAGGACGCGCACTTTTCCTTCCTTGAACTCGTCGAGCGCCCGCTCGCGCGCGTTCTGGCTCTTGTTGCCGTGGATCGCGTCGGCCTGCACGCCCTCGCGGGTGAGCTGCTGCGCGAGGCGGTTGGCGCCGTGCTTGGTCTTGCAGAAGACCAGCACCTGCTTCCAGTCGTTGGACTTGACGAGGTGCGCGAGCAGCTCGCGCTTTCGCCCCGCGTCGACCGGGTGCTGGACCTGCGAGACGAGCTCCGCGGGCGTATTGCGCCGCGCGACTTCCACGGTCACCGGGCTCTGCATGAACGTCGCCGCGAGCTTGCGGATCTCCTCGGGGAAGGTGGCGGAGAAAAGCAGGTTCTGCCGCTTCGCCGGCAGCAGGGCGAGGATGCGGCGGATGTCGTGGATGAAGCCCATGTCGAGCATGCGGTCGGCCTCGTCGAGGACGAGCACCTCGACCTGGCGCAGGTCGACGGTCTTTTGCTGCACGTGGTCGAGCAGCCGGCCGGGAGTGGCGACCAGGATGTCGACGCCCCTGCGCAGCGCGTCGATCTGCGGCTGCATGCCGACGCCGCCGTAGACGGTGATCGACTTGAGCTGGATGTGCTTGCCGTAGGTGCGCACGCTGTCCTCGACCTGCGCGGCGAGCTCGCGCGTCGGCGTGACGATCAGGGCGCGCACGGGGTGCCGGGCCGGGGAATGGCTGGCGTTCGCCCTGGCGCTCAGGATCTGGAGCAGGGGCAGCGTGAAGCCGGCGGTCTTGCCGGTGCCCGTCTGGGCGGCGCCCAGCAGGTCTTTCCCCGCCAGCACGACAGGGATCGCCTGGGCCTGGATCGGGGTGGGTTCCGTATAGCCTTGTTCCGCGACTGCGCGGAGCAGCTCGGGTTTGAGCCCGAGGGATTCGAACGTAGTAATGGACTTCTCCTGCACTCGGCCTGGGAAGGGCGGAGCCCTTCGACCGGTTCAGGCAGATGCGTATTTAGCTTTGTTATTGACGGCCCAGGATGGACCGCTAACGGACTGTAACGCTAACCGGAAATGTGCGTAACAGAGGAGCTTGGATCAGCATTGTACCCGAGAAATCGGTCCCGGGGCGGGTAATGTGTAGCCCCGACGGCGGCAAGGGGGACCCATGAGCGAACAGAGCGAGCAAGAGACCCTGCGGGTGCTCGAGCAGATCCGCGACGGGCAGCGCGAGATCGTCGCGCTCCTGACCGAGCAGCGTGCCCTCGCTGGCGAGGAGCTGCGCAAGTCGCAGGCGCGGGTCGAGGAGTCGGTGTCGCTGCAGAAGGAGGCGCTGCGCCGGCAAAGGACCGTCACGCTGATCGCCGTGCCCGGCATCCTCGCCTGCATCGCCGCCATCGCCTACCTGGTCATCCGTTACTTCTAGCGGTCCCTATTGACACGGCGCCGGTGCGCGCCGATACTAAACCGTGTGGTTAAGTATCCGGACGACCAGCTCGACACCCTCTTCGCGGCTCTCTCCGACCGGACGCGCCGCACGGTGCTCGCCGAGCTCTCGCACGGCAGCCGGCCGATCAGCGAGCTCGCGGCGGCGCACGACATGTCGTTGCCCGGGTTCATGAAGCACCTGGCGGTGCTCGAGCAGGCCGGGCTGGTCGCGCGCGCCAAGGAAGGCCGGGTCGTGCAGTGCACGCTGCACGCGGAGCCGATGCAGGGTCCGGCGCAATGGATCGCGCACTACGAGAAGTTCTGGAACGCGAAGCTCGACGCGCTCGGGCGCTATCTCTACCAGCAGGAGGAGCTGCAGCCATGGAACAAGCCCGCCTCATCGACAAGCCCTCGCTCACGCTCAGCCGCGAGTACGCCGCGCCCCCGGAAAAGGTCTGGCGCGCGTGGACCGACCCGCAGGCGCTGAAACAGTGGTGGGCGACGGGCGAGGGCGAGCCGACCTCGCTCGCCGAGCTCGACGTGCGCGTCGGCGGCCGCTACCGCATCTGCTTCGGCGGCGCCGACGGCAACCAGCACGAATGCGCCGGCATGTACAAGGAGGTGGTGAAGGCGAAGAAGCTGGTCTTCACCTGGAGCTGGCCGCGCACCACGCCGGACCGGGTGTCGCTCGTCACCATCCTCTTCAACGCCAAGGGCGCCGGGACGGAGCTCGTCTTCCGGCACGAGCAGTTCTTCGACGAGGCGGTGCGCGACAACCACAAGCGCGGCTGGACGAGCCTGCTCGAGCGCCTCGGCGACTTCGTGAGCGCCCGATGAGCACCGCGCAGATCGTCCGCGACTACTTCGCGGCGCTCGGCGGCAGGCAAGGCTGGGAGTCTTTCCTCGCCGAAGATCTCGCCTTTACCAGCCATGCCGGTCCGGGCCGGCGGGTTTCCGGCAAGGAGCCGTACCTGGCGTCGAAGCGGCGCTTCTTCTCGATGATTTCCTCACTGGAGGTAAGGAACGTCATCGTCGAGGGCACGCAGGCTTGTGCGCTGACCCGCTACGAGCTGCGTTCGCCCGCCGGCCCGGCATTCCACAGCGATGTCGCCGAGGTCTTCACCGTCCGGGACGGCAAGATCGCCTCGCTGGACATCTATTTCGACAGCGCTCCTTTCCCGAAATAGGAGTTCGCACCCATGAAACGCGAGCCGCGTTACGGCTGGGTGATGGTGGCGCTCGGCGCCTTCATGACCTGCATCGCCATCGGCGCCATGTTCTCCCTGGCGGTGTTTCTCCGGCCCATCACCGAGTCGACCGGCTGGTCGACCACCGCCGTCTCGGGCGCCATGACGCTCAACTTCCTGGCGATGGGCGCGGCCGGCTTCGGCTGGGGCGCGCTCAGCGACCGCATCGGCCCGCGCTTCGTGGTGCTCGCCGGCGCGGTGCTCCTCGGCCTGGGCCTGCACCTCGCGAGCCGGGCGCAGACGCCGCTCCAGTTCCAGCTCGCCTTCGGCCTCCTGGTCGGCATCGCGGTCGGCAGCTTCTTCTCGCCGATGATCGCCGCCGTGATGGGCTGGATCAGCGAGCACCGCGGCCTCGCCGTGTCGCTCGTCTCGGTCGGGGTCGGCGTCGCGCCGATGACCGTGTCGCCTTTCGCGGCGTGGCTGATCACGCACATGGACTGGCGCGCCGCGCAGGGCGTGATCGCCATGCTCGTCTGGGCGACCCTGATTCCCGCCGCGCTCTTCGTGCGCCGGCCGCCCGCCTCGAGCTTTTCAGCGGAAACTCCGTCATCGGGCACCGGTGGCGAAATGTCCCTCGCGAAGGCGATGCTTTCGGCGCCCTTCGTCGTGCTCGCGCTCACCTTCTTCGCCTGCTGCGCGGCGCACGCCGGGCCGATCTTCCACACGGTCACCTATGCCATGACCTGCGGCCTCGCGCCGCTCGCCGCGGTGACCATCTACAGCGTCGAAGGCCTCGCCGGCCTCGGCGGCCGGCTCGCGCTCGGCGTGCTGGCCGACCGGCTCGGGGTAAAGCGCGTGCTCGTCGCCGGGCTGGTGATCCAGGCCTTCGCCGCGGCCGCGTTCATCTTCGCCTCGCGCCTCGGCGAGTTCTACGCCGTCTCGGCGACCTTCGGCTTCGCCTACGGCGGCGTGATGCCGCTCTACGCCGTGCTCGCGCGCGGCTATTTCGGGCAACGCATCCTCGGCGCGGTCTTCGGCGCCGCGGCGATGGTGTCGAGCCTCGGCATGGCGCTCGGGCCGGCGCTCGGCGGCTGGATCTTCGACAGCTTCGGCCGCTACACCTGGATGTACGTCGGCTCGGCGGCGATCGGCCTCGGCGCCGTGGCGATGGCGCTCGCCTTTCCGCCGTTTCCGAAGGCGGCGCTCGCGCGGGCCTAGGGCGCCAGCTCGTTCAGCGCCAGCGCGCCGAGGACGATTACCCCGCCGACCAACGTGCCGGACGCCGGGACCTCGCCCGCGCCGAGCCAGGCCCACAGCGGGCCGAGCAGCACCTCCAGCAGGCCGAGCAGCGCGATCTCCGGCGCGGCAAGGACCCGGCTCGCGACGACGAGCAGCAGGCAGGGCAGGCCGAGCTGAAAGATGCCGAGTCCGCCCAGCAGCAGGATGTCCCTTCCGGTGGCATGAAGGGGAAAAGCTAGCGGCGCGGCGATCAGGCAGGAGATCGCGCCGCCGAGCATCACCGCCGGCCGCAGATCGACGGTCGCGGCGCTCGCACGCAGCGTGACCACGTTGATCGCCGCGGCGATCGGCACCAGGGAAGCGATCGCCATGCCGAGGTAGTCGCGCGCGCCGTGCGCGCCCAGGCCGGTCGCGAACATCCAGCCGATGCCGATCGCCGCCGCGCTCACCGCGATCCAGGTGCGCATCGCGACCAGCTCGCTCAGGAAGGCGCGCGCGAGCAGGGCAGTGAGCAGCGGGCTGATGCTCATGACGACCAGCGTGTTGGCGGTGCTCGTGAGCTGCAGCGCGAGCATGAAGGCCGTGAACATCACCGCCCACAGGGCGCCGGAAACGAGCACCGGCTTTTTCAGCCCTATGGACTGCTTGCGGGCGCACAGGAAGGCACCGACGAACGCAGCCGCGAACAGGCTGCGCCAGAAGACCGTCTCGAACGGCGCCGCGCGCTCGACATGGCGCGTGACGACGCCGGCGGTGCTCCAGAGCACCGGCGCGGCGATCATGAGGGCGAGCGCGAGGCGTCGCGAGGGCGGCGTCACACCATCAGGATATCCGTCCCCGCGGTCAGATCGGTGACTCCCGGCAGGTTGATCGTCAGGTCGCCTGCGCCGTAGGCGCCGTCGGCGTTGTAGTCGACGACCAGGCGGCCCGCCTCGGTGTCGAGCACGGCGTTGCGCAGCCCGTCGTCGGGCAGCGCCGCGTCGACGCCGGCGGTGTTGGTCTCGTCGTAGTAGTCGCCTGCCTGGGAGACGATACCGATGTCGATCGTGTCCGAGCCCTGCAGGAAGCCGTTGATCGTATAGGCGCGATCGGACCAGACGTTGTTGTTGAAGCGGAACGTGTCGTCGCCGCCGGAGTTGTCGCCGGAGGTGAAGCTGGCGTCGGCGTTCGCGTTGACGAACACGCGGTGCCCGCCGTTGTCCAGCACCAGCGAGGTGATCGCGGTGGCATAGGAGACGTCCAGCGCCGGGGAGAGCGATGCCGCGTCGAGCAGGTTTGCCGCGCCACTGCCCTCGAGGATGAGCTGGCCGGCGTCGCTGCCGAGATCGAGCGTCGAGCCGGCGAGCTCGGTCGTCGCCGCGCGCACCTCGTCGGCGCCGTCACCCGTGTGAACCTCCTGGCCGGCGGCGCCGAGCCAGACGAAGTCGGCCTGGTCGTCGCCGGTGTAGCCCTGCGCGGCATTGGCGCCGAGGTGTGCCTGGTTGGAGCCCGCCACCGCGGCAACGTCGAGCGCATCGTCGTTGGCGAAGAAGTTGGCGCCGTCGGTGAGCTGCACCAGCTCGAAGCCGCCGAACACCCCTTCGTTCATGTTGAGCAGCGTGCCGTCGACGAGCAGCGTGTCTATGCCGGCGCCGCCGTCCGCGAGGTCGCTCGAGGGGTCGAACGTGCCGTCGGCGAACGTCACGGTATCGTTGCCTGTGCCGCCGACGATGCTGTCGGGTCCGGCTACGGCGAAGAACGCCTGGCCGCTGGCAGCCGGCTGCTCGATCTCGACATAAACTGTCTGGCCGTGGCTCGTGGCGATCCAGGTGGTGATGTCGCCGAGCGTGCCGTTCTCGGTCCAAGTGCCGCTCAGGTTCACCGTATCGTCCGCGTCCGCCAGCACATGCAGCGCGTGCGTCGGCCCGTAGCCGAGGTTGCCCTTCACGTCCGCATAGGCGAGCGTCAGCTCGTTCGCCCCCGTGCCGGTGATGTCGATCGTCTCCACGCCGCGGATGGCCGCGTTCGAGACCGTGAGGAGATTGAGCGATACGCCGGCGCCGGTGATCTGCAGCGTGTCATTGCCGTTGCCGCCCAGGATGCAGTCGCCGGCAGTGAAGTCGACGAACACGTCGTCGCCGCCGCCGCCGAGCAGATAGTCCGAGCTCGCGCCGCCGTCGATCACGTCGTTCCCCAGGCCGCCGGAGATCGTGTCGTGGCCGCCGTTGCCGGCGATCGTGTCGTCGAAGCGCGTGCCGATCACGGTGTTGTTGCCGTCGTTGCCGGTGATCTCGAGCGCGTTAGCCGAGCCGCCGGCGCTCAACCGGATGCCCTGGATGCCGGTGGTCGCGCCGGTGGAGACGTCGCCGAGCACAATCTGCTCGATGCCGCTCCACGACGAGGGCAGCGCATAGCTGGCGGAGTTGAGCCAGACCTCGTCGTGGCCGTCGCCGCCTTCGTAGCGGCTGTCGCGGTTCGCGCCGGCGAAGGTGTCGTCCCCCAAGCCGCCGACGTAGCGATGGTGGCCGAAGCCCGCTTCGAAGCGGTCGCCGAAATCCGTGCCGACGAGGGTGAGCAACCCGCTCGCGGGGCCACCGAGGGGCAGCTCGTCGAGGATCCCGTTGAAGATGAAGCCCTGGTCGCGATCCGAGAAGTCGAACTCGACGTTCTGTGGGGTCACGGTGACCTCGACCGCCACGCGCTCGATGCCCTCGAGTTGCAGCCCGGGCTGTATCGGACCGGAGAGGGAAGACAGGAAGAAGAAGTCGCCGACGACGAGGTTCACGGTATCGACGCCATCGCTCCCGCTGTCCGCGACGACATCGTCATCCCAGTCGAGGTCGCGGAGCGTATAGATATCGCCGCCATCGCCGCCGTCCAGGATGTCGGCGCCCGTCCCGGCGACGAGCGAGTCCGCGCCGCCGCCGCCGCTCAGGCTGTCGTTGCCGGCGGCTCCGAGGAGCGTGTCCGCCAGCACGCCGCCGACCAGAGTGTCGTCGTACGCCGAGCCGCTGACCCAGTAGTGGACGTCGGACGTGCCGACGATCTTCGTGCCGTCGTCACGGTTGTCGGCGAGCACGCTGATGCTCGAGCCGCCGAAGACGGAGGGCACCATGGAGTTCCCGAGCTCCACCGTCTCGATGCCCGGGAGCGCGGCCGGCAGCATGAAATTCACGAAGTTCAGGTCGGCGGTCTGCGTAAGCAGCAGCCCGTCGTTGCCTGCACCGCCGTCGATCACATCGTTGATGAGCTGCACCGGCGACGTGACGAGGAAAGTGTCGTCGCCGTCGCCGCCGGCGAGGGTGTCCGCGCCTCCCAGGCCGACGAGGGTGTCGTTGCCCGCGCCGCCGGTGAGCACGTTGTTCATATCGCTGCCTCGGATTTGCGTGCCCGAGGTGAGCGCCGAGGCGTCGATGTTCGACGCGACGAGCAAGGACTTTAGCTGGATTCGCTCTACGTCGACGCCCGCTTGCACGACCAGCGTTTGGGGCAGGGCCGATTGCAGCTGCAGGGTGTCGAACCCGTCGCCGCCCGAGACGAGCTCGCCGGCGGCGTGATCGGCTGCGGAGTTGATGATGAAGAGATCGTTGCCCGCACCGCCTTCCAGCGTGTCGGCCTTGGCCGTGCCGCGGAAGTCGTTCGCGCCGTCGTTGCCGACGATGTGCACGGCGGAGCTCATGCCCGTCGCGTCGACCTCCAGCCCGGCCGAGCCGGTCATGACCACCCGCTCGACGTCGACCGCGGCGCCCAAAATCAGGAGTTCGAAATCGTGGCTGCCGTTGAAGCGCAGCTCGTCGATGCCGTCGCCGCCGGAGATCACCTCGGTCGCCAAGTAGTCGATGGCCCGGTCGATGACGAAGACGTCGTTTCCCGCGCCGCCTTCGAGGGTGTCCCTGCCGGCGCCGCCGGTGATCGTGTCGTCGAGGTCGGTGCCGACGAGGCGGTTGGCGCCCGCGCCGCCGACGATCTCGAGGCCCGTGTCGCTGAACACGCCGCTCGCATCCACCGACGCGCTGCCGGCGTTATTGATCAGCACGCGCTCGACGTTGGTTGCGGCCCCGAGTGCAAGCGTGCCGCTCGTCATGGTGACGAGCAGAGTGTCGAAGCCCTCTTCGCCGTCGATCACGCTCAGCGGGTTGCCGGCGGCGACCGAGCCGATGACGAAGGTGTCGTTGCCGTCGCCGCCGAAGAGCTGGTCCTCGCCGAGGCTGGCGACCAGCGTGTCGTCGAACGCGCTGCCGGTGATGAAGTTCGCGCCGGCGTTGCCGCGGATCGTCAGGCCGTTCAGGGCGGCCGAGGCGTCGACGTCCAGCGCGTTGCGGGTGACCGTGGGCGCGGCCGACTTGCCGCCGCCCAGTTCCACGACCTCGATGCCGGTGATGTTGTCGCCGATGAAGAGCAGGTCGCCGTCGACGAGGCTCGCGAAGCGCAGGGTGTCTGCTCCGGCGCCGCCGCTGATGGTCCCGGTCTCGGCGTCCGCGCCGGAAGTGACCAGGATGAGGTCGATCGCGCTCGTGCCCGTGACCGAGCCGGCCGCGCCCTTGAAGAAGGTGCCCATGATTCATCCCCCCTGGATATCTTGTGCGCGCCATTGAGCGCGTGGGGCCGCAAGGGGGCAATTGGCCTAAAGGACAATGGCCGCACGCCGGGTTCGTGGGACACTATGCGCGCATCGCCCGGGGAGGGGAGGCCTTGGCGCGAATCCTCATCGTCGACGATCACCCGCTGTACCGCGAGGGCATGATGAGCGCGCTGCGCGCCGAGCTGGCCGACGCGCAGGTGCTCGGCGCGGGCACGGCGGAGGAGGGGCTGGAGGTGCTGGCCACGGATGCCGATGTCGACCTCGTGCTGATCGACCTGCGCCTGCCCGGCATGGACGGCCTGAGCGCGCTGGCGACCTACGCCGCGCGCTTTCCGGCCGTCGCGCGCATCCTCGTCTCCGGAGCGGAGGAGCCGGCGCTCGTGCGCCGCGCCTTCGCCGCGGGCGCTTCCGGTTTTCTGCCGAAGTCGATGTCGGTCGCCGAGGTCTCGGCGGCGATCCGCCGCGTGCTCGCGGGCGAGGTGTTCGTGCCGGGCGAGTCGCCGCTGCCCGCGGCCCGCGCGGCGGGCCAGCTCTCGCTGCGCCAGCTCGAGGTGCTGCGCCTCCTCGGCGAGGGCTATACGAACAAGCAGATCGCCCGCGCGCTGGAGATCACCGAGCGCACCGCCAAGGCGCACGTCGCGGCGATCTTCGAGGCGCTCGGGGTCGAGAACCGCACGCAGGCGGTCGTCGCAGCGCAGCGGCTGGGCTACGCATGAGCGCGAGCGCCGCCGGGCGGCGCATCGAGCACGACCGCATCCATGCCCTGTATGCGCAGGGTCCGCTCGCCTCGTTCATCGCGATCGTGATCGGCGGCGTGATCGTCGCGGCGATGTGGCCCTCGGTGCCGCACGCCTGGCTGTGGAGCTGGTACGCGTTGGTCGTGGCGAACCAGGCGGTGCGCATGGCGATGGTGCGGCTGTTCCGCCGCGAGAACCCACCGGGCGCGCGGCTGCGCGTCTGGGCACGACGCTACACGGCGGGCATGGCGGTCGGCGCGGCGATCTTCGGCAGCGTGGCGCTCTTCATGTTCCCGCTCGCCGAGCCGCTCGGCCAGGTGCTGCTCATGATCTGCGTCGCCGGCATGGCGGCGGGCAGCATCACCGCCAACGCCTACCACCCGCCGGCGATGGTCGCCTACCTGCTGCTCATGCTGCTGCCGATGTTCGGCCGCCTGGCGCTCGAGGGCACGATGGAGTACGGCCTGCTCGCCTTCACCTTCGCTTTCTACCTCGCCGTGGTGCTGATGTTCGGCCGCAGCCAGGCGGCGCTGATCCGCCGCTCGATCGCCGTGAGTCACGAGAACGCCGACCTCGTCGAGGAGCTGCGGCGCAAGACCGCGCAGGCCGAGGCCGCCCAGACCAAGGCCGAGCAGGCGAGCCTCGCCAAGTCGCAGTTCTTCGCCGCGGCGAGCCACGACCTGCGCCAGCCGCTGCAGGCGCTCGGCCTGTTCGCCGGGGCGCTGCGCGAAGTGAACCGCGATCCCGAGAACGCGCGGCGCATCGACCAGATGCTGACCAGCGTCGACGCGCTGGAATCGCTGTTCGACGAGCTGCTCGACATCTCCAAGCTCGACGCGGGGTACGTGAAGCCCGCGCCGTCGCACTTCACGGCGCGCTCGCTTTTCGCGCGCCTGGAAAGCGTGAGTGCGCCGGTCGCGCGGCGCAACGGCCTCGCGCTCGCCTTCGCGGATGCGGGAGCGGTGCTGCACACCGACGCGGTGCTCCTCGAGCGCATCCTCGGCAACCTGCTCTCCAACGCCCTGCGCTACACGGCGCGCGGCAGCGTCGCGGTGCGCTGCCGCCGCGCCGGCGAGGGCTGGCGGGTCGAAGTCGCCGATACCGGCCGCGGCATCCCGCCGGAGGAGCACGAGCGCGTGTTCGAGGAGTTCTACCAGCTCGACAACCCGGAGCGCGACCGGCGCAAGGGCCTGGGCCTCGGCCTCGCGACCGTGCGCCGCATGGCGCAGCTCCTCAAATGCAAGGTCCATCTCGCCTCCGAGGTGGGCAAGGGCACGACTTTCGCCGTCGAAGTGCCGGCCGGCGACCCCGCGCAGGTCGCGCCGATAGCGGCGCCCCCGAGCGCCGCGGAGGTGGATGCGCTGCAGGGACGCCGCGTCGCGGTGATCGAGGACGAGCGCAGCGTGCGCGAAGGCCTGGTCGAGCTGCTGCGGCAATGGCGCTGCGAGGTGGTCGCCGCAGCGTCCGCGCGCGAGCTGATCGGCGCGCTCGGGCGTGCCGTGCCGGACGTCATCGTCGCCGACTACCGCCTGCGCGACCACGAGAGCGGCGCGGCGGCGATCGCGGCGGTGCGCGGCGCCTGCGGCGCCGACCTGCCGGCGCTGATGATCTCGGGGGATACCACGCCGGACATCTTCACCGTGGCGCGCGAGCAGAAGATCCCGCTGCTTTCCAAACCGGTGCGCGCCGCGCGGCTGCGCGCCGCCCTGCAGCACCTGCTGAGCGGCTCGGCTACGCTGAGCGCGTAGCGAGGAACTCGGCGAGCGCGCGAGCGGTGTGGCTCTTGCCGCCGCCGGCCTTCTCGGGCGGTCCCTGGAAGACGATCCGCCCGCCGCCGTCGCCGCCTTCCGGGCCGAGGTCGACGATCCAGTCGGCTTCCGCGATGACGTCGAGGTTGTGCTCGATCACCAGCACGCTGTTCCCGGCATCGACCAGGCGGTGCAGCACGTGGATCAGCTTCTCGACGTCGGCCATGTGCAGGCCGACGGTGGGCTCGTCCAGGACATACAAGGTCTGGATGGAACCGGATTTCGACAATTCGGAAACCAGCTTGATGCGCTGCGCTTCGCCGCCCGAGAGCGTCGGGCTCTGCTGACCGAGCGTGAGATAGCCGAGGCCGACGTCCTGCAGCAGCTTCAGGCAGCGCTGGATCGAGGGATGCGCGGCGAAGAACTCCAGCGCCTCGTCGACGCTCATCGCCAGCACCTCGCCGACGTGCTTGCCACGCAGCTTGACGCTCAGCGTGTCGGCGTTGAAGCGCGCGCCGCCGCAGGCTTCGCACACGACGCGCACGTCGGGCAGGAAGGACATCGCTACCTTCTTCAGCCCCTGGCCCTCGCAGGCCTCGCAGCGCCCGCCGGCGGTATTGAACGAGAAACGGCTCGCCGTCCAGCCGCGCATGCGCGCCTCGGTGGTGTCGGCGAACAGGCGCCGGATCGCGTCCCAGAAGCCGACGTAGGTCGCCGGGCAGGAGCGCGGCGTCTTGCCGATCGGCGTCTGGTCGACCTCCAGCACGCGGTCGAGCGGCTTCTGGCCTTTCAGCGATTTGCAGCCGATGGCGCGCTTGTTGACCAGCGAGTCGTAGATCACGTCGCGCGCGAGCGTCGACTTGCCGGAGCCCGATACGCCGGTGACGGCCACCAGCCGGCCGAGCGGGAGCGAGACGTCGACATTCTTCAGGTTGTGAAGCCTCGCCTTCTCCACGCGCAAGAAAGCGCCGTTTCTTTCCACTTTCCTTGAAGGATGAAGTGGATGGCGCAGCGGCTCGCGCAGGAAGCGCCCGGTGATCGAGTCGGGCTGGCGCACGAGGTCGTCGGCATGGCCGGTGGCGATGACGTGCCCGCCGAGCTTGCCGGCGCCCGGGCCGAGGTCGATCACGTGGTGCGCGCGGCGGATCGTGTCCTCGTCGTGCTCGACCACGACCAGCGAGTTGCCCTTGGCCTCGAGCTTCTCCAGCACGTCGAGCAGGATCTGGTTGTCGCGGTGGTGCAGGCCGATGGTCGGCTCGTCGAGGATGTAGCACACGCCGCGCAGGTTGCTTCCCAGCTGGGCCGCCAGCCGGATGCGCTGCGCCTCGCCTCCGGAAAGCGTCGGCGCCGAGCGGTCGAGCGTCAGGTAGCCGAGGCCGACCTCGCCGAGGAAGCCGAGCCGCGCGCGGAGCTCCGCCACGAGGTCGCGGGCAATTTCCTTTTCCCGGCCTTTCAAGTCGATGTCCGAGAAGAGAGACTCGAGCTGGGAAATCGGCTGCCTGCCGTAATCGGCGATGTTCTTGCCGCGCCAGGTGACCGCGAGCGCCTCCCGGTTGAGCCGCTGGCCCTCGCAGTCGGGGCAGGGCTCGTCGATCTCCAGCCAGTCGATCCACGAGTCGAGCACGTTGTCCTCGGCGCCGGTGCGGGCGCGCTCCTCGTCCCACTCCACCTCGTCGATCGCGAGGCCGGTGCCGTAGCAGGCCGCGCACCAGCCGTGCTTCGAGTTGTAGGAGAAGAGCCGCGGGTCGAGCTCGGCGAAGCTGCGGCCGCACGAGCGGCAGGCGCGCTTCGTCGAGAACACTTCCAGCGTGTCGGAGAGCACGTGCACCACGCCCTTGCCGAGTTCCAGCGCCGCGGACAGAGCCTTCCTCAGTTCTGTTTCCTGCTTAGGATGTATTGAAAGGCTGGCGACCGGCAGCTCGATGGTGTGCTCCTTGAAGCGGTCGATGCGCGGGAAGGGGCGCGTGGGCAGCAGCTTGCCGTCGACGCGCAGCTGCGGGTAGCCCTTCGCATACGCCCACTTCGCGAGGTCGGTGTAGACGCCCTTGCGGTTGACGACCATGGGAGCCAGCAGGACGATTTTTTGGCTCTTGAAGGTCCGCAAAATCCGGGCGGCGATCGAGTCCTCGCTCTGCGGCTCGATCGGGATCTCGCAGTCCGGGCAGTGCTGGATGCCGAGCTTGACGAACAGCAGGCGCAGGAAATGGTGCACCTCGGTGAGCGTGCCGACCGTCGACTTGCGCCCGCCGCGGCTCGTGCGCTGCTCGATCGCCACGGTGGGCGGGATGCCGAAGATCGCGTCCACGTCCGGGCGCGAGGCGGCCTGGACGAACTGGCGCGCGTAGGCGTTCAGCGATTCGAGGTAGCGGCGCTGGCCCTCGTTGAACAGGATATCGAAGGCGAGCGTCGACTTGCCCGAGCCCGACACGCCGGTCACCACGGTGAAGCGCCCGCGCGGGATCTCCACGTCGACGTTCTTCAGGTTGTGCTCGCGCGCGTTGTGGATGCGGATGGCGTTGCCCAGATAGCGCCCCGCGGGCTCCTTCGCCTGCGGAAAATTGGTGACGCTCACCAATTTCTCCTCGTATTCGCGCAGCGCCTTGCCGGTGTGGGACGTAGCGTGCGCCATCACCTGCGCCGGCGAGCCTTCGCACACCAGCGCGCCGCCCGCTTCGCCGCCCTCCGGCCCGAGGTCGACGATCCAGTCCGAGGCGCGGATCACGTCCAGGTTGTGCTCGATGACGATCAGCGAATGGCCGGCCTCGAGGAGCTGGCGGAAAGCGCGCAGCAGCTTCGCCACGTCGTCGAAGTGCAGCCCGGTGGTCGGCTCGTCGAACAGGAACAGTTTCGCTTCGACGGCGGACGCGCTCTCGGCGAGGTAGCCGGCGAGCTTGAGGCGCTGCGCCTCGCCGCCCGAGAGCGTCGGCACCGGCTGGCCGAGGCGCAGGTAGTCGAGGCCCACGTCCACCAGCGGCCGCAGGCGCCGCACGACCTCCGGCTCGTTGTAGAAGAACATCAGCGCCTGCGAGACCGTCATCTCGAGGACCTCGGCGATCGACTTGCCGCGGATCTTCGCCTCGAGCACCTCGGCGCGGTAGCGCCGGCCGTCGCAGTCGGGGCAGCGCAGGTACACGTCGGAGAGGAACTGCATCTCGACGTGCTCGAAGCCGTTGCCGCCGCAGGCCGGGCAGCGGCCGTTGCCGGAGTTGAAGCTGAACGTGCCGGGGGTGTAGCCGCGCTCTTTTCCTGTTCGTGTCTTACTGAAGAGAACCCTTATGCAATCGAAAGCGCCGACGTAGCTCGCCGGGTTGGAGCGCGTCGTCTTGCCGATGGGCGACTGGTCGACCATCACGACGTCGCTCACCTGGTGTCCGCCCTTCAGCGCCCGGTGCGCGCCCGGCGACTCGGTCGGGCGGCCTTTCTGCTTGAGCAGCGCCGGGTAGAGCACGTCCTGGATCAGCGTCGACTTGCCCGAGCCCGAGACGCCGGTGACGCACACCAGGCGCTCGAGCGGGAAGCGCACGTCGAGGCTCTTCAGGTTGTGCTCGGCCGCGCCTTCGAGCGTGAGGAAGATGCGCGGCGGCGCGGCGTTGCCGCTTTCCGAGACCTTGCGCTTGCCGGACAGGTAGTCGCCGGTGAGGCTCGCCTCGTTCTTCAGCTTGTCCGGCGTGCCGAAGAAGACGATGTCGCCGCCGCGCTCGCCGGGCCCGGGGCCCATGTCGAGGATGCGGTCGGCGGCGAACATCACCTGCGGGTCGTGCTCGACGACGACCAGCGTGTTGCCGGCGTCGCGCAGGCGCTTCATCACGTCGATCACCCGCCCCATGTCGCGCGGGTGCAGGCCGATCGACGGCTCGTCGAGCACGAACAGCGTGTTGACGAGCGACGTGCCGAGCGCCGTGGTGAGGTTGATGCGCTGCACCTCGCCGCCCGACAGGGTGCGCGACTGGCGGTCGAGCGTGAGGTAGCCGAGGCCGACGTCGCAGAGGAAGCGCAGGCGCGTGCGGATCTCGTCCAGCACGAGCTCGGCCGCTTCGTCATCGATCCTCGTCGCTCCGAAAAACCCGTTCACCGAGGAGAGGGGCATGAGCGTCAGCTCGTGGATCGACTTGCCCTCGAGCTTCCAGAGCAGCGCATCGGGCTTGAGCCGCGTGCCGTGGCAGGACTCGCACTCGGTATAGGCGCGGTATTTCGAGAGCAGCACGCGGATGTGCATCTTGTACGCCTTGCTCTCGAGCCACTTGAAGAAGCGGCGCACGCCGTACCAGGTGCCGGGCCAGGACTTGCGCCAGCTCACCCAGTCGGATTCGCCTTCCAGCACCCAGGTCCTTTGTTGCGGGGTCAATTCCCGGAAGGGAACGTCGAGCGGGATCTTTCTCTTCTTCGCGTACTTCTCCAGGTCGTCCTGGCACTCCTTGAAGCTCGGGCTCTGCCAGGGACGAACCGCGCCCTGGCGCAAGGTCTTGGCTTCGTCGGGTACAACCAGGCCGAAGTCCACGCCGATCACCCTGCCGAACCCGCGGCAGGCCTCGCAGGCGCCGATCGGCGAATTGAACGAGAACGCGGCCGGCGTCGGCTCGCTGTAGTGGATGTCGCAATCGGGGCAGTGCAGGTCCGCCGAGAACCGGAAGACGTCGTTGCCGCCTTCTGCGTAGATATTGACCCGGCCGCGTCCCACTCGCAGCGCGGCATCGAGCGCATCCATGACCCGCGCCTTCTCGGTGGAAGAAAGCCGGACGCGGTCCTGCGCCACCTCGATGCAATCCTTCGATTTCCCGTGGATGCGCGTGTAGCCCTGCGCCTCGAGGAGCTGAAGCACCTCCTTCTCGGAGAAGTTCTTCGGCACCGGGACCGGGAAGGTGATGACCAGCTTCTCGTCCCCATGGGGAAACAGGGACTGATAGATGCTGCCCGGTGTGTCCCGCACCACCTCCTTGCCGCAGCCGCGGCAGAAGAGCTTCGCGGCGCGCGCATAGAGCAGCTTCAGGTGGTCGTTCAGCTCGGTCATCGTGCCGACCGTGGAGCGCGAGGTGCGCACCGGATTGGTCTGGTCGATGGCGATGGCGGGCGGGATGCCCTCGACCGCGTCGACCTGCGGCTTGTCCATGCGGTCGAGGAACTGCCGCGCGTACGGGCTGAAGGTCTCGACGTAGCGCCGCTGCCCCTCGGCGTAGAGGGTGTCGAAGACGAGCGAGGACTTCCCCGAGCCGGAAACGCCGGTCACCACGACCAGCTCACCGGTCGGGATCGCGAGGCTCAGGTTCTTGAGGTTGTTCTGGCGGGCGCCGCGGATGACGATCGCGTCGCCGGGAAGGTGTTCCTGCTTCACTTGCCCCGGTATTTTACCGGGGTTGGCGGGCTTCTTAAGCCTCTTCGGACGAGTTGGTGAGCCCGAGGTTGCGCATGAAGGCGCCGCAGTGCGCGCAGTGGACGCTTCCCGAGGCGTACAGGCGGAACTCGTCGGCGTCGCAGCGCAGGCAGTAGTACTGCGAGCCCCAGCCGGGCTGCGGCGCGCGCGGCCGGGTGGCGTCGCGCCGGCGCCTGCGATACTCGGCGAGGCGAACCACGTTGTCCTGCACGGCTTCCATGGCCGCCATTAGAGATTTTCCGGAGCGCGGCCATCCACCGGGGGACGTAGTCCGGTCAGAACCGGCCGCCCCGGCCGCCTCGGGTTAGGGCTCCGTCCCCGAATCATTCCAGCTCCTCCAGTGTCCTGGGCCAGCTCTTTTTCAGAAGACGGGACAAAGCGCGATCCGCAAGGATCTTCCCACCCGTCTGGCAGCGCGCGCAGTAGTTGGTCTCGTTCTCGGCGAAGACGATGCGCTGCACCGGTGCGCCGCAAACGGGGCAGGGCTTGCCGAAGCGGCCGTGCACCGCCATGCCCTCGCGAAAGGCGGTGACCTTCTCGGGGAAACCGCCGGCGGCTTCCTCGCGCAGCCGCTCGATCCATTGCGAAAGGGTTTCGCGCGTCGCCGCGAACAGGCAGGCGATTTCCTCGTCGCCGAGCTTCGCGGTCATGGCGATGGGCGAGAGCCGCGCGCGGTGCAGGATCTCGTCCGAGTAGGCGTTGCCGATGCCTGCGAAAAGGCGCGGATCGGTGAGCGCGCGCTTGAGCGTGTGGTTTTCGCGTTTCAACCGCGCCGAGAACTCCCGGACATCCATTGCGAAAAGCTCGGCGCCGCCGGGAGCGATGCCTTCGAGCGAGGAGACGACGTGCAGCGAGGCGCGGCGCTTCGTGCCGGCCTCGGTGAAGGCGAGCGTGCCGTTCTCGAACTCGAAGAGCGCCAGCGTGATGCGGCCCGGCGGCTTGCGGCCGGATTCGAGCCAGCGCAGCCGCCCGGCGATCATCAGGTGCAGCACGAGGTAGGGGGCGTCCTCGAGCGAGAGCACGATGCGCTTGGCGACGCGCTGCACGCCCGCGACGCGCTTGCCCTCCGCGCTCGAGAGCGGCGGCACGGCGGTGCGCAGCAGGAACGGGCTGAGCAGGCGCACCCGCCCGAGCCGCCGGCCGAGGATGCGCGCGCGCAGGCTCTCGATGTAGACCTCGACGTCGGGCAGCTCCGGCATGCGCCGATGATAAGATTCCCGGGGCATGACTCAAGAGCGCCGCGCGGCGAGCGAGCTGCAGGCCCGGCTGCGCAGCGGTCAGTTCGTGATCACGGCGGAGATCACGCCGCCGGTCTCCACCGATCCCGCCGAGTTCCTGCGCCGCGCGATGCCGCTGAAAGGGCTCGCCACCGCCGTGAACGTCACCGACGGCGCCGGCGCCAAGGTGCACCTGTCGAGCCTCGCCACCGCGCACTTCCTCGTGCAGAGCGGCATCGAGCCGATCTTCCAGATGACCTGCCGCGACCGCAACCGCCTGGCGCTGCAGGGCGACATCCTCGGCGCGGTGGCGCTTGGCGTGCGCAACATCCTCGTGCTCGGCGGCGACGACCCGAAGAAGGGCGACCAGCCCGACGCGAAGCCGGTCTACGACCTCGATCCGCGCGGCCTGATGGCGATGGCGAACGCGATGCGCCACGAGGGCAAGCTGCCTTCGGGCACGCCGATCGACGGAAGGGTGCCGCTCGTCCTCGGCGCGGCCGAGCTGCCGGTCGATCCGCCGCCCGGCTGGGAGCCGAAGGGGCTGAAGGCGAAGCTCGGGGCGGGCGCCGATTTCGTGCAGACGCAGTTCTGCATGGACACCGGGGTGGTGCGCCGGTACGCCGCGCGGTTGCGGGAGCTGGAGATCCGCGTTCCGGTGCTGATCGGCGTGGCGCCGATCCCCTCGGCGCGCTCGGCGCGCTGGATGAAGGAGAAGCTCTTCGGCACGATCATCCCGGATGCTTTCGTCGAGCGGCTGGAGAACGCCGCCGATCCGAAGGCCGAGGGCCGGCGCATCTGCATCGAGGTGCTGCGCGAGCTGGCCGCGATCCCGGGCATCGCCGGCGCGCACGTGATGGCGCCGATGAGCTTCGCCGAGATCCCCGCCGTCATCGCCGAGTCCGGGGTCGCCGGGAAGACAATTGCTTAGAATCCGCGCCAGGAGGAGACCATGGAGCCCATGAAAGCCCTGCGCGCAGCGCTGCTCGCCTGCTTCGCGAGCACGGCGCTCGCGCAGTCGTATCCCGGCCAGCCGATCAAGCTGATCTCGCCGTTCCCGCCCGGCGGCAGCGTCGACATCACCGCGCGCCTGGTCGCCGAGCCGATGGCGCGGGCGCTCGGCGGCAAGATCTACGTCGAGGACGTGTCCGGCGCCTCGGGCAACATCGGCATGGAGCAGGCGGCGCGCGCCAAGCCCGACGGGTACACGATCGTCCTCAACACCATCCCGCTGGTCACCAACCAGAGCCTGTTCAAGAACCTGAGCTGGGACCCGATCCGCGACTTCGCGCCGATCGGCATGGTCGCCACCGCGTCGCACGTGCTCGTCGTGCCGCCGAAGAACCCGGCGCACAGCGTCGCCGACCTGCTGAAGGACGTGCGCGCGCACCCGGGCAAGCTCTCGTACGCCTCGGCGGGATACGGCACGACCTTTCACTTCTGCGGCGAGATTTTCAAGGACGAGACGCACACCTTCATCCTGCACGTGCCCTACCGCGGCGGCGGGCCGGCGCTGCAGGACACGCTCGGCGGCCAGGTCGACATGAGCTTCCCGACGCTTGCTGCGGCGCTGCCGCACATTCGTGCCGGGCGGCTGCGCGCGCTGGGGGTCACGGACAACCACCGCTCGAAGCTGCTGCCGGACGTGCCGACGCTCGACGAGGCGGGAGTGAAGGGCTTCTACTTCGTGCAGTGGCTGGCGCTGCTCGCGCCGGCGGGCACGCCGCCCGAGACGGTCGGCCGGCTCAACCAGGCGCTGAAGAGCGCGCTGCAAGACAAGGCGCTGCTCGAGAAGTTCGACGCGCAGGCGATGGCGCCCTACGTCACCACGCCCGGCGAGGCCGGCAAGTTCATCGCCAGCGAAGCGCGGCGCTACGCGCGCGTCATCAAGGAGCGCGGCATCACCATCCAGTAAGGTTCGCTAGCGCCGGCCGCGCTGCTGCTTCTCCCACGCGGTCTCGCCTTCGGCGCTGATGGAGACCGGATCGCTGGCGGGGAAGGTCTCCTTCACCCCGGCGTCCAGCTGCTGGTCGGTCGAGGCGTTCGGCGGCACGTGGATGTCGTCGACCGCATCGCTGGCGTTGGTGGTCGAGCCGACATAGCGCTCGCGGGTGAAATACCAGTACGCGGCGCCAACGGCGGCGAGGGCGAGTAGCAGTCTCATGGGCATGGCCTCCATGCCGAAGGCAGCAAAACGCGTGCCGCCGTCGCGACGCAGCTACCGTAACATTGCAGCCGCCATGCTTCCCAAAGACAGGATCGCCTATTCGCCGATCGTCGATCGGCCGCCGCTCAAGCTCCCCGGCGACGCGCGCGTCGCGGTGTGGACCATCGTCAACGTCGAGGAATGGTCGATCGAGCGCAACATGCCGCGCACGGTCCTGCCGCCTCCCTACGGACAGCCGCTCCTGCCCGACCTGCCCAACTGGGCGTGGCACGAGTACGGCATGAGGGTCGGCGTTTGGAGATTTTTCGAAACGCTGTCCAAGTACAAGATAAAAGCCACGTTGGCCCTGAACGGCTCGGTGATCAAGAGCTATCCGCCGGTGGTCAGGGCGGCGCTCGAAGCCGGCTGGGAATTCATGGGCCACGGCTGGATCCAGCGGCCGATGCACCACGTCGAGGACCAGAAGGCGGCGATTCGCGACACCATGGCGGCGATCCGGCAGTTCACGGGGAAGAATCCGCGCGGCTGGGAGAGCCCCGGGCTCACGGAGACCTACGACACCATCGACTGGCTGCGCGAGGCGGGCATCGAGTACGTCGCCGACTGGGTGCTCGACGACCAGCCGACCGAGATCAGGACCGCGCACGGGCCGATGGTGTCGGTGCCCTACACGGTGGAGATGAACGACATCGCGATGATGGTGATCCAGCAGCATCCGTCCGAGGAATGGCTGCGCCGCGGCATCGACGCCTTCGACCGGCTCTACCAGGAAGGCGAGAAGAGCGCGCGCGTCATGGCGATCAGCGTGCATCCGTACATCACCGGCGTGCCGCACCGCATCGGCTACCTGGAGAAGCTCTACGAATACATCCGCCAGCGCCCCGGCGTGATGCTCTGGACCGGAGAACAGATCCTTGACTGGTACAAATCGGCACGCTGAGCTGTGGGGCAGGGCGCAGGCGCTGCTTCCCGCGCTGCGCGAGCGCGCGGCGAAGGCCGAGGAGCTGCGCCGCCTGCCGGAGGAGACGCTGCGCGACTTCCACGAGGCCGAGCTGTTCCGCATCCACCAGCCGAAGCGCGTCGGCGGCGCCGAGCTCGAATTCGACGCGGTGGTGACTTTCGGCGCGCTGCTCGCGACCGCCTGCGCCTCCACCGCGTGGGTGTGGGTGAACTACTCGGCGCACCACATGATGCTGGGCATGTTCCCGCCCAAAGCGCAGGACGAGATCTGGGACGCCTCGCGCGACGCGCTGATCGCCTCGTCCTTCGTTTTTCCGGCGGCGAAGGCGAAGAAGGTGAAGGACGGCTACCTGGTCTCCGGACGCTGGCCCTTCTCGAGTGGCGTGCATCCCTCGGAGTGGAACATGCTGGCCGGGCTCGCCTACCTCGACGACAACGCGCCGCCGGAGCAGCGCGTGTTCCTGCTGCACAAGTCGCAGTACCAGGTGATCGACAACTGGTATGCCGGCGGCCTGCGCGGCACGGGCAGCATGGACTGCGAGGCCAAGGAGCAATTCGTCCCGGAGCACCGCACGCTCGCGGTGGCCGACACGAAGGGCGGGCCGACGCCCGGCAGCTCCGTCAATCCCGGCCCGCTCTTCCAGATGCCGGTATTCGCGCTCTTTCCCTACATGCTCTCGGGCGTGCCGCTCGGCATCGCCGAGGGCCTCATCGAGGCGTTCGGACCGAAGACGGGCCGGATGACCGGCGCGCGCATCGCCGAGATCCAGAGCACGCAGATCCGCCTCGGCGAGGCGACCGCGTACGCGCGCGCCTCGCGCCTGGTGCAGCTCGCCAATTGCCAGGAGGCGCAGCGGCTCATTTCTTCCGGGCAGGTTCCCGATCTGCCGACCAAGGCGCGCTATCGCCTCGAGGGCGCGTATGCGGTCGACTGGGCGGTGCGCGCGGTCGACGTGATGTTCGGGCTTTCCGGCGCGAGCGGCCTCTACGAGTCCGGCCCCGTGGCGCGCGCGTTCCGCGACGCGCACGCCGTGAAGCAGCACTTCTCCTTCAACACCGACATCGCGTCAACCACGTACGGCCGCGTGGCTCTCGGCCTGCCGGTCGACAATGCGACCCTGTAGCAGCGGCCGATTGGCCTTGGCGCGCGCCATGAGCGCGGCCGCCGCGGCGAGCGCCGCGACGCCGACGATCCCGCCGCGCACGAATGCGTAGAGTCCGAGAACGGCGCCCGCGCCGCCGACCACGGCGCGCGTGCCGGGCGACCAGCGAGACTGGAGAAGCTCGAGGCGCTGCCCCGGCACCGGGCTGCCCCCTTGCAGGGAAGAGATGCGCTCGGCACTGGTGTGCACATCCAGCCGGTCGGTGCAGTCGCGCACGCCGACCACCGTCCGCAGGGCCTGGAGCAGCCGGCCGTGCTCGCCCGCGAGGATGTCGCCGGCGAGCGTGACGTAGCCGTTCTGCGCCGTGACGTGGATGGCGTGCGGGTGGGAAACGAACCGGCCGAGCCTGGCGCGCACCCGAGCCACGACGACGTCGTCGGTCACCGGGCCGCCTCGCGCGGCGCGCAGCTGGGAGGAAAGGCCGCGCGCGCGGGCGCGCAGGTCCCGGGCCGCGGCATCGCGGAATTCGCGCGCCTCGCGCGCGGTGCGCGCCACGCGGTCGCGGATGAGCGCGCGGCGGCGCCGCCCGTGCTGCGGATCGAGGAGAAGTGCCGCGCCCGCGCCGAGCGCGATGGGAAAGAGAATCGCCATGGGAATGCCTCCTTGTCGTCCGCTCCAGCAAGCGGCGTGCGCGGCGCGCTTTTTGCTGCAGGCGGGGCATGGAAATCACTCCCGAGATCATCTTCCACGACGTGGATCGCGCGCAGTGGATCGAAGGCTACGTCGGCGAGCGCATGGCTCACCTCGAGCGCTTCGCCCGCGGCATCACGCGCTGCCGGGTCACCCTGGCGCGCGAGCAGAGCTCGCAGCGCACCGGCAACCGGTACAGCGCGCTCGTCGAGGTGCGCGTTCCGCCGCAGCACGACCTCGCGGTGCGCAAGCAGAAGGAGATCGCCGACATGCCGACGCAGATGCCGGCGCTCATCAACCTCGCCTTCGGCGCGATCGAGCGCCAGCTCAAGAAGACCGCGGAGCTGCGCCGCGGCGACGAGAAGACGCACCCCGAGCCGCCGTCGGCGATGGGTTAATCTCCCGGCGTGGAAAGCGAAGACGTCGAGGCACTCCTCAGGCGCGAGCGCCGCGCCCGGCTGCCGCTGCCGCGGCAGCTGCTGCTCTACCTCGATCCGTTCTCGCTCTTCAAGGACGCCTCGCGCGGCTCGCGCTTCGCCCGCGAATGCGCGCTGTCGTACAACCGCGCCATGCGCTGGATCCTGATCCCCTACATCCGGCGCTGGATTGCCATCGCCGCGCTGTTCTTCCTCGGCATCACGCCGGCCGAGGCGATGGCGGCGCACGGGCCTGCATTCCTCATTCCCGCGGCGGCCTTCGCCGTGGGCACCTGCCTCGCGCTCACCGTGACGGCGGTGATGGTGGCGGTCTATTTCCTGCTCGGGATGAGGCGGGAGTAAGCGCCGTTTCAACCCATGACAGGAGGTATTCCATGCGAGTGAGCGAAGCGATGACACGCGACGTGCGCGTCGCCACGCCCGGCCAGTCGATCCGCGACGTGGCCAAGATGATGGCCGAGATCGATGCCGGCGCGATGCCCGTCGGCGAGAACGACCGCCTGATCGGCATGATCACCGACCGCGACATCGCCATCCGCGCGGTGGCGCAGGGCAAGGGCCCGGACACGCCGGTGCGCGAGGTGATGAGCACCGAGCAGGTGCTCTATTGCTACGACGACGAGGAGCTCGACCATGTGGCGCGCAACATGGGCGACGAGCAGGTGCGCCGCCTGCCGGTCGTGAACCGCGAGAAGCGGCTGGTCGGCATCGTTTCCCTGGGCGACCTCGCCAACCGCGAGCGCCAGGCCGCCGGCAAGGCCGTTTCCGGCGTCTCGAAGCCGGGAGGCCAGCATAGCCAGAGCGCGCGCATCTAGCGTTCTCCTGGCCGTCGCGCTCGCCGCCTGCGCGAGCGCGCCGCAGCCCGACATTCCGCTCGCGCGCGAGTCCTGGCAGGGCGCGAGCTACGACGACGTGGTGCGCGCGTGGGGCCAGCCCGCGCGCGGCGCGACGCTGCCCGACGGGCGCGAAGAGCGCACCTGGATCTCGGAGTTCCGGCGGCCGCGCGCCGCCGTCTATCCCTCGATCGGCGTCGGCGTCGGCAGCGGCAATGTCGGCGTCGGCGTCGGCATCGGCGGCATGGGGGCGCCGATCGGCGAGGACGTGCAGCGCTGCGAGCGCACGCTGGTGTTCAGCGGCGGCGCGGTCGTCGAGCAGACCTGGACGGGCAACGAGCAGTACTGCGCTACGCTCCGGCGCTGAAGGTGAAGCCGGCCTTCTCGAACTCGCCGCTCAGCCCCTGCCCGACCGCCTCGATGCGGCGCCGCGCCGCCGGCGAGAAGTCGATGTCCGCCATGTCGTGCACGCCGCCGGTGATGATCACCTGCAGGATGCCTTCCTCGTCGCCGACGTTGCGGAAGGCGCGGCACACGCCGGGCGGAAACGAGACGGTGTCGAAGAGCCCCAGCACCTCGCGCTCCGAGCCGTCGTCGTTCCAGGTCACCTCGAAGCGGCCCTTCAGCACCGTGAAGGTCTCGTAGGTCTGCCGGTGCGCGTGCAGCCCGGGGCCCTGGCCCGGCGGGCACACGGCGAGCGTCATCGTCATCCCGGCCGCGCCGACGATCGGCGCGCCGGCGTTGATCGGCGTCTTCGCATCCTCGAGGCCGATTACCGAGAGCAGCTTGCGCGCGTACACCACGTCGCGCGCGGCGAGCGGGATCGCGCTCTGCTGGATGGGCAGGGGCTCGAGCTGCGCGAAGCGCGCGATGCGCTTCGCCATCTCGTTCTTCGACAGGCGGATCGTTTTCATTTGCGCACTCCCAGCCTGCGCAGCAGGCTTTCGCGGCGGACGAGCCACCAGCCGTACTGCACCGGCCAGCGCTCCATCTGCGGATCGGCGCCGAGCGCCTGCGCGGCGTGCAGCGGCCAGTTCGGGTCGTAGAGCGCCTCGCGCCCGACGGCGATCAGGTCGGCCTGGCCGGCCTGCAGCGCGTCTTCCGCCTGCTGCGCGGCGAGGATCAGGCCGACGGCCATGGTCTTGAGGCCGCTTTCCTTCCGTATGCGGTCGGCGAACGGCAGCTGGAAGCCGGGCACGCGGGGCAGCAGCATCTTCGTCGCGGCGGTCGCGGAGCCGGCGATGCCGCCGGAGGAGCAGTCGACCACGTCGACGCCCGCGTCCTTGAGCTTCTTAGCGAAAGCGATCGTGTCGTCGAGGCTCCAGCCGCCCTCCACGTCGTCGATCGAGGAGACACGCACGAAGAGCGGCTTGTCCTGCGGCCAGGCGTCGCGCACGGCGCGCACCACCTCGAGCGGAAAGCGCATGCGATTGGCGAGGCTGCCGCCGTAGCCGTCGCCGCGCTCGTTGGAGATCGGCGAGAGGAAGGAGTGCAGCAGGTAACCGTGCGCGGCGTGCACTTCCAGCACCTCGAAGCCGGCGGCCTGGGCGCGCTTCGCCGCGTCGGCAAACGCTTTCCGCACCGTGTCGAAGTCCTGGTCAGAAAAGGCCCGCGGCAGCGCGTAGCCCTGGTCGAGCGGCTTCGCGCTCGGCGCCACGATCGGCCACGCCTTGTCGCCGCGCTCGAGGTCGGCGGCCGTGAGCGGGCCGTTGCCGTACCAGGGGCGCGCCATGCTCGCCTTGCGGCCGGCATGGGCGATCTGGATGGCAGGCAACGCGCCCTGGCTTTTCACGAATTCGGCGATCTTCCTCAGACCGGGAACTTGAGAGTCCTCCCAGATTCCGGTGTCGCCATGCGTGATGCGCCCGCGGCTCTCGACCGCGGTCGCCTCCATGAACACGATGCCGGCGCCGCCCTGGGCGAACTTGCCAAGATGCACGAGGTGCCAGTCGGTGACGTGACCGTCGCGCGCGGAGTACTGGCACATCGGCGAGACGACGATCCGGTTCCGGGCCGCGACGCCGCGCAGCTCGAGCGGAGAGAACAGCCGGGCCGTCAAAAGAGGAACACTCCCTTGCCCATCGCCTGCTGGTCGAACAGGCGATACGCCTCGTCCGCCTGCTCGAGCCGCCAGCGGTGCGTGAAGATGCGCTCGAGCGGAATGCGCTGCTTCGCTATGAACTCGGCGCATTCCTTCATGCCCATGGCGCTGAACGTCCACGAGCCGATGAGCGTCACCTGGCGGCGCAGCAGGTCCGGGCTCACGTCGAGCGTCACGTCGCCGCCTTCGCCGACGTAGCACGCCGTTCCCCAGGTCCGCACGCAACGCACCGCCGCGCGCCGCGCGCTGGCCGCGCTGCTGCACTCGATCGCGAGGTCCACGCCGACGCCACCGGTCAGGTCCTTGAGGGCCGAGACCACGTCCTCCTTCGTCGCATCGATCACCGCGTCGGCGCCGAATTCGCGGGCGAGCTTCATGCGCTGGGGCGAGGTCTCGAGCGCGATCACGCGCGCGCCCATCGCCACGCCGAGCACGGTCGCCGAGAGCCCGACCGGCCCCTGGCCGAACACGGCCAGGGTGTCGCCGCCGCAGAGCTTCATGCGTTTCAGGGCTGAAAAAGCGGTCCCGGTGCCGCATGCCACCGCGGCGCCTTCGGCGAACGACAGCTCCTCGGGCAGCTCGACGAGCGTGCGCGCCGGCACCTTGAGGTAGTCGGCGTGGCCGCCGTGCGCCGTGACGCCGTAGACGGTGATGCCGGCACGGCAGAGCTGCGACCAGCCGACGCGGCAGTGCGAGCAGATGCCGCAGCCGGCGTAGTGGTGGTCCATGACGCGCTGGCCGATCGGCGCCTCGCGCTCGGCAACGCCGGGACCGCGCGCCACGACCACGCCGCAGGGCTCGTGGCCGGCGATGAAGGGGTCTTTCATGGAGCCGAGGCCCAGTGCCGCCTGCGCGGCGCCCGGGGGAGGGCGGTAGAACTTGAGGTCCGAGCCGCACATGCCCGAGGCCTTCATCTCGAGCACCACCTCGCCGGGGCCGGGCGTCGGGTCGGGAAAGCTCCTCAGCTCGACCTTGCGGTCGCCGAGGAAGACGGCGCCGCGCACGCCGTCAGTTCTGCTGCGTGACGGCGGTTTTCCGGCCGGGCGCCTTCTTCAGCGTCAGCGCCGAAGCCGAGCCCTTGCCCTGCCATTCCTTCTCGTCGATGCGCTCGCCGAGGAAGTTGAGCTCGATCGTCACGTCGTCGGGGTCCTTGAGGAAGATCTGGAAGAGCGGCGGCTGCGCGTCGGGGAAGCTGCGGAAATGCATCTCCACCTTGTTCTTCTGGATGCGGCCGCGCACCTCGCCCGGGTTCTGCGCGAGGAACGCTATGTGGTCGACCGCGCCCGAGCCGGTGGTGCCCCTGGGATGCTTCTTCAGCAGGAACTGGTCGCGGATCTTGTTCGGCGCCTGCGAGGCGAGGTGCACGCAGGTCTCGCCGTTCGCCTTCAGCCAGTAGCCCGGGAAGCCGAAATCCGGCCGCGCCGGGTCGACCTCCATGCCGAGCACGCGCTGGTAGAAGTCCTTCGTGCGCTCCAGGTCCTTCGCGACGAGGAGGAAATGGTTGAGGCTGGTCACGGGCATGGCGGTCCTCCGGACGAATTCGGGCTGCGACCCCGAATTCTAATCCGCCGCGCGCGCCGGCTAGTCGCTGCTCATCACGTTCGGGAACGCCATGCCGAACGTGAGAATGCAGACAATCAGCTTGAAGACGAACAGCGCCTTGCGCGCCGGTCTCATGTCCTTGAAGGGAGTGCCTTCGGGCTTGTCCATGGCAAGCCAGCATACGGACGCAGAGCCCGGATTGGCCTTCGCCAGACTTGCGCCAGCCTGAAGCGTCAGCGGCGGCGCGACTGGAAGAGCAGCCAGGCGATGCCCACGCCGACCAGCGTGAGCATCAGGAAGGCGATCTGCACGTGCTTGAGCCGGCCGATCCAGGCCTCGAGGGCGTAGCCGGCGAAGTAGCCGACGCTCGCCACGAGCGGCGCCCAGATGAGCGCGCCTACGGCGTTGAAGAAGGCGAGGCGCCAGGGCGAGATGCCGAAGGAGCCGATGACGATCGGCCCGGCGATGCGCAGGCCGTAGAGGAAGCGCAGCACGATCACCGCCGGCGCATCCCAGCGGCGCACCAGTGCCTCGACGCGCGGCGCCTTTTCGGCGAGCTTGGGATAGCGCGCGAGGATGGTCGCGCCGTAGCGCCGGCCGATGAAGAAGCAGGCCTGGTCGCCGACGAAGGCGCCGAGCGCCGCGACGGCGACGACGTATTCGAAGGTCAGGTAGCCGTAGGAGGCGGCGACGCCGGCCAGGGCGAGCACCGACTCGCCTTCGAGGAACGTGCCCACGAACAGCGTGACGTAGCCGAGCTGCGCGATCAGGTCTTCCATCGCCTCACATCGTCGGATGGACGAACTTGCCGCCCAGCGCGACCGTGCCGAAAGCCGAGCCGGCAATGTCGAAGTTGAACGAGAAGTGCTGGTTGATCGCCTGGGTGTCGCGCAGGAAGCGCTGCAGCGGATCGCGCGTGTAGATGCCGTTCGCGCCGTAGCACGACCACAGCGTCTCGACCGCCTCGCGCGACTGCACGACGGCGAGCGTGTTCTGCGTGCGCAGGCGCAGCTTCGTCTCCAGGTCCAGCCCTTCCTGCTCGAAGGCGAGCGCGGACTGGCGCATCAGGTAGCGCGCCGAGTCGATCAGCGCCCGCGCGCGCGCCACCTTGACCTGCACCGCCTGGAAGTCGCTCACCTTCGCTCCGGTGTACGTCCCGGTTCGGTTGCGGAAGATGCCAGTAACGTGCTCATACGCGCCTTCGGCGGCGCCGAGCGCGGCGGCGGCCAGCGGGTGCCCGGCGGCGGCGACGACCGGCACGCGGTAGAGCGGCCCGGGATTGAGCTTCGCGCCGGGATGCTCGAGCCCGCCGCGGCACTTCGCGAGCTCGAGGGCGCGCCGCTCCGGGACGAAGATCTCCTTCACCTCGATGTCCTTCGAGCCGGTGCCGACCATGCCCATCGCGTACCACGTGTCGATGATCCGGTAGTCGCTGCGCGGCACGAGGCAAAGGCGCCAGTCGACGGCCTTGTCGGCCTCGTAGACCGTCACCGCGAGCATGTTCCAGTCGCAGCTGTCGACGCCGGAGGAGAAGGGCCACTTGCCCGAGACCTGGAATCCGCCGTCGACTTTCCTGCCGCGCCCCGCGGCGAGCGCGATGGAAGAGGCGATCAGCACGTCGGGATTCGCCTGCCACACCTCTTGCTGCGTCTCGGGCTCGTAGTAGGCGAGCAGCCAGTGGTGGCAGCCGAGGTTGCCGACGTTCCAGGCGGTCGAGGGGCAGCCGCGCGCCAGCTCGGCGACGATGTCGACCACCGCGACGAACGGCAGCTCCATGCCGCCGAAGCGCTTCGGCTGGTGGAAACGGAAGAGCCCCGTCTCGTGCAGCAGCCGCTCGTTCTCCGGCAGCAGCACGCGCGCGTCCTCGCACTTCTGCGCGCGCTCGCGCAGCGCCGGCACGATCTCGCGCGCGCGGCGCAATGCCTCCTCGTACGTAACCTCGGCAAAGCTCATAGCCATGGGGTCAGGTCTTGAATTGCGGCATTGACATGCTCGAATTCAAGACCTGACCCCGATCAACCGGAAAGGATCTCGACGTCCTTGAGCAGCGGATCGCTCTCGATCGCGATCTCGTTCTCGATCAGCAGCCCGCAGCCCGGGCAGCAGAACTGGCGGAACTGCGGCTTCGGATCGATGAAGCGCGAGGGCTCGCCGACGATCGGGTTGGCGGCCTGGATCGGCATGTCATTGCGCACGCACGAGGCCTTGTAGTTCTGCGTGACCGGACCGAGATCCTGCGCGCACTTGGCGCAACCGTAGTGGCTGCCGTAGATCGCGAGATTGTCGGTGACCCGCCGCTTCGGCTTGCCGGGGAGCGCCTTGCGCTCGGTTCTGTGCCCTTGCAGCCGGCGGGCGCGCAGCTCGTCGCGCCGCCGCTTCGTCCCCGCTTCGTCGCCCGGCACCACGCCGTAGATCTCGAGCGCCGCTTTCTCGCTCACATCGCCGTTCGCCACGTCGGCCGCGACTTTCGCCGGATCGCGCTCGAGCGGATCGCCGAAGCCGCCGGCCGCCGACCAGAGCACCGCGTAGACGTCGGCCGGGTCCTGCGCGAAGTCCTGCTGGCGCAGGCCGAGGGTTTCCGCCGTGCCTTCCAGCTCGTCGATATCGCGCACCAGCTCGGCCCGCTTCATCTTGTCCAGCACATTGGAATTCCTGAGGAAGCGATAGCGGTTCACCGCGCCGGGATAGCCGCCCATCATGCCGGTCGAGGTCGGTATGGCGTTGCCCGAGGAGAGCGTGTCGTGCGTGATCCGGTCGGTGCCGTGCGGGATGAAGCACGACTCGGCGCTCAATCCGCCGCGGTACTTGCCCGCGCCGCCGGAATCCGTGATTTCCTTTCTGTACAAGAACAAGACGGGGAAGGACTGCTCGGTGTGCTCGACGTTGGGCAGCTTGCAGATCGGCGTGCGCGCCTGGCCGCCGGTGGAGATGCCGTCGGCGTGCGAGAAGGCGCCGATCGCGCCGCCGATCGGATCCACCAGCAGGTAGCCGTAGCGCTCGCCCCACTGGTCGATGCCGCGGAAGATCGTCGCCGGCCACTGGCTGGTGCCGCCGATGCACATCACGTCGCGCCGCAGCTCGGGCGCGGGATAGATCATCTTGGACAGCACGTTGTACGCGGGGTAGAGCGAGATCTCCATGCACTGCACCGGCGCCGTCGATACCGAGGCGGGAAAGTCGGCGCAGTTGAGCGTGCCGGGCGTCGGGTTGAAATCGACGTGGCGCAGCGCGCCGCCGACCGCGTAGTACTGCTCCCAGCACATCAGCTCGTTCAGCGCCACCATGATCGCGCCGCGCCAGCCGGAGTAGGTGGCGTTGATGCCGCCCGCCTGCGGGTCGGTCCCTTCGTTCTCGAAAACCAGCCGCTGGTTCGCTTTTTTCAGGGTCAGGAGCACGCGGTGGACCTGGCGATCGCCGGGCCGGCAGCATTCGACGTACGTGCGGTCGCGCCACACGCCATCGGGCAAGAGCGACAGCTTCTTCAGGAAGGCGCGCTCGCCGTCGTCGAGGATCTTCTTCATCACGCCCTTGACGGTGTCCGCGCCATACCTTTTTATCAAGGCGAGGATCCGGTCGCGCGCGGTCATGTTGCCCGCGAGCTGGGCGCGGAAGTCGAGCGCCACCGCGCTGGGCTTTCTGCTGCTTCTCAGATAAATCTCTTCGATGTCGCGGCGGATCTCGTTGCCCTCGACGATCTTGACCGGCGGAATCAGGATGCCCTCGTCGAACGCGTCGCGCGCCGAAGGGCAGAAGCTGCCGGGC
>Ga0310810_10000776_pt1 | contig 32296 bp, 29 predicted proteins | sample NCmetagenome_FD_207641 | JGI IMG/M metagenome (GOLD analysis project Ga0310810, IMG submission 207641) | Soil microbial communities from experimental microcosm in Duke University, North Carolina, United States - NC | ecosystem: Engineered > Artificial ecosystem > Soil microcosm > Unclassified ... | reverse complement strand
CAACCGATAGACCGACTGCACGAGGGCTTTGCCGAACGTCGTCTCCCCGACAATGAGCGAGCGATCGTGATCCTGCAGCGCACCGGCGACGATCTCTGATGCGCTCGCACTCGTGCGACTCACGAGCGTGACCATCGGTAGATTGAGAAAGTCACTGGTCTCGGTCGCGCGATAGTCCTGATCGGAATTCGCCACGCGGCCCCGCGTATAGACGATCAGGTTGCCCTTCGGGAGAAAGCGGTTCGAGACGCGAATCGCCTGATCGAGGGCGCCGCCGGGATTGCCTCGCAGATCGAAGACCAGGCGCTTCATGCCCTTCCGTGTCAGCTCTCCGAGCGCGCGTCCCAGTTCCTGATCGGTGTTCTCGCCGAAGTCCTGCAGCTTGATGTAACCGGTCGTCGCGTCGAGCATGAGCGCGGCGGGTACGGTTGGGATGTGAACTTCGTCGCGCATGACGGCGAGCTTGATCGGCTCGTCGAAGGTCGCGCGGCGGATCGCGATGTTGACTGACGTACCTTTTGGCCCGCGCAACTTGCGCACAGCCTGGTCGGTGTTCCAGCCCTTGGTCGCTTCGCCTTCAATCAGGACGATGACGTCTCCGCGGCGGAGCCCCTTCTGATATGCCGGCGATCCCTCGAACACATTGAAGACGGTGACGTCCCCGCCGACGACGTTGATGGTGATGCCGAGGCCGTAGTAACGGCCCTCCTGACGCTCACGCATCTGGGCAAAACTGCGCGGGTCCATGAAGCTCGAATGCGGGTCGAGCGTCTGGAGCATCCCGGTAATGGCGCTGTAGACCAGCCGGTCGGTCTCGTATTCGCCCACATACTTGTCTTCGACGGCCTTCAAGGCGGCGGTAAAGACCTTGTATTGGTCGGGTACCTGGTCCTGAGCCGACAGGGCAGCCCGGCCGAACAGGCCCCCGACGAGGGCACAAACCGCGATGATGGTGAATGCAGCCGATAGCGAGCGGACACGCATATATTCTCGAATGTACACCCTCACCTTGACCCCGTCCAGACCGGATTTCTATAATCGCATGAGGTACTTACGTAGGGACGACGCTTGTGCCGCCCCCGCGGTTTCAGGACCCTTGTGCCGGGTAGCCCCCCGGCTGGAGCAGTTCCTATGTTTGGTTCCATTGGTATGCCGGAGTTGGTCATCATCCTGGTGATCGCTCTGATTATTTTCGGGCCGCGCAAGCTGCCCGAGCTCGGCCGCTCACTTGGCAAGAGCCTGGGTGAGTTCAAGAAGGCGTCGAACGAGCTCCGCTCAACGCTCGAAGAAGAAGTCCGGATCGAAGAGCAGAGGGAAGAGCGCGCGAAGATGGAGGCCGAGCAGAAGTCGGCCATCGATGCGGCAAAGACTGGGGCACCTGCGACTGACGTCGCGCCTGAGCCCTCCGAGTCCGTCAGCCGCACCAACACCAGCAAGCACGCGTAACCGCTATGGCGCTCGTGCCGTTTCCCAACAAGGCCCGCACGCCGGCGCCGGATGACGATCCCGACTGGGACGACCACGATTCCGACGATGCCACCGGCGGCAAGATGTCCTTCCTGGATCATCTTGACGAACTGCGCCGCCGCATCATCTATTCGCTGGTCTCGATCCTCGTCGGGTGCGGTATTGCGTTCTTCTGGGTCGATAAGATCTTCTGGTTCGTCTTCAAACCCATGCAGGCGGCACTGCCACCGGGGCAGACGCTGATCTACACGGAGCCCGGAGAACAATTCTTCCTGCTGTTCAAGATCGCGCTGATGGCCGGCCTCATCATCGCGTCGCCTGTGGTGTTCTCGCAGCTGTGGCTGTTCATCGCCCCTGGCCTCTACGCACGAGAGAAGAAGCTCGCGATCCCATTCATTCTCATGGGCACGTCGCTCTTCGTCGGCGGCGCGGCGTTTTCCCACTACAAAGTCTTTCCAGCCATCTGGAAGTTCTTTGCCACCTCGTCGATCGATTTCGTCACCTTCATGCCGCGCATCGAGCCGGCCTTCTCCTGGTATCTGCGGCTCATGCTCGGAGTCGGCGTGACGTTCCAGGTGCCAACGGTGGTGCTGTTCCTCGCCAGGATGGGACTGATTACACCGCGGTTCATGATCCGCAACTTCAAGTACGCGGTGATGCTCATCGCGATCGCCGCTGCGGTGGTGTCGCCTGACCCCGGCGGGGTCGGCATGCTCATGATGGGCGGCCCGGTCGTCGTGCTCTACATCCTGAGCATCGGTCTGGCGTGGCTGTTCGGAAAGAAGCGAGAGACCGACGAGGGATCGACCGCTTAGAGAGCGGCGCATGCGTCGCCCCTCCAGCGACATCGATCGGCTCATTGCCGATCTTCACGCGCAAGATTCCATCCGTCGAGATGCGGCCGTGGCGCGGCTACGCATTCTCGGGAATCGTGCCCTGCCGCGTCTGTTCGATCTCGTCGCTTCGCACGAATCGACTGTCGTCCGGGCCCTGGCGCTCGATGTCATCGAAGGCATCGACGACGTTCGCGTGATCGACGTGGCGTTCGAGGCGCTGCGCGACGGGGACATCGAGATCGTGATCGCGGCGCTGGGCGTCCTGCGCCGCTGGGTCGCCGAAGAAACCGGCACGCGTCTGCTCGACGCGATCACCGCCATCACCGTCGATCGCAGCCGCGACGCTCGCGTGCGCGTCGCTGCGCTCGCGGCGTTGTCCGAGCTGCCTGAACATCTCATGCGGCCCATTCGCGATCAGGCCCCGCCACCAGAGAGTGCGGGCCCGTCGCTCGAAGATCCGGTCCAGGTTCGCGAGTGGATACAGGCGTACGGCGCCGGCGCCACACTTAACACACTGCACGAGCTCGTCACACGCACACGCGAACGCGAGCATGCCGAGTCGTCCTCGCGGCTGCGCACGGAGTGGCTGCAGGCGCGTGGCCGCGCGCATCACGCACTCGCGAAACGCGACAGTGTCGTCGCGCTTTACGATCTCCGCGAGGCGTTCGAGGGGGCAACAAGCGCCCTTCCGCAGTCGTTCCTGTCAACGGCAACGGCGATAGGCGATGCGAGCTGCCTCGAGCCGCTGGCGCGCGCGTGGGCCGCGAGCGGTAAGGATCTGGACTGGAAGCATCAGCTCTCGACGACAGCCGCAGCGATCATGCGGCGCGAGAAGCTGACCGGACGCAGCGCCGCCATCAAGAAGCTGCGCGTGAACTTTCCGGGATTTGTGTAGGGCACGTCCTTCGGACGTGCCAAGGCTTACTTCTCTTTCTCGACCTTCAGGTTGCGCGTCTCGACGGGCTTGCCGTCGAGCAGAATCTCGACCGAGTACTCCCCCGCCGGGAAGCCGCTGGAGTTCGTGATGTGGAATTCCGTGGCCGCACTGTCGCGATAGGACACCTTCTTGGTGTCCTCGCTGACGGTGCGTCCGGCGTACGTCCACTTTGCCGTCAGCGTTCCCTTACCGGGACCATCGTTCAGCACGGCAACGTACATTGTCTGGTCCGGCCTGAACCGCTGCGTGTGAATCCCGACGCTGTTGTCCGAATTGAGTGAGCGACCGGTCTGAATGGTCTTCACTTTTAGCGGACCGCTCGGACCGCACCCGACGAACAGAAGCGCGGCGCTGCAGAACAGCGTCGTGATTAGTAGCTTTTGGCGAACCATGCTGAGGCGACCGCTTCTCCGTTGCACTTCAGACACTTTTTTCCCACCGGCGGCGCTGACGAGAACGGAATGTTGCGAATCGTCGCCTGCGTCTCGTTCTTGATATCGGCTTCGCACTGCGCCGACCCGCACCATGGCGACACGACGAAGCCAGGGCGACCCTCCATGATCTGCTTGAACTCGTCGTACGAATCGGTTTCGGTCGTGTGTTCGGTGCGAAACGTCAGCGCGCGATCGTACAGTGCCTGCTGAATGTCCTTCAGCATCTGCTCGACGTGAGCAGCCAACCCGTCCATCGGCGCGAATGACTTCGTTCGCGTATCGCGTCGGGCGAGTTCGACCTGCGACTTCTCGATGTCCTTCGGACCGATCGCGAGACGCAGCGGAACGCCGCGCATCTCCCACTCGTTGAATTTCCATCCGGGCGTCTGCGATTCGCGGTCGTCGATTTTCACGCGGATACCGCGCGCGACGAGCTCATCGCGGATGGCCTGCGCCTTCGGCAACACAGTCTCCTTCCAGTTGCCGCGGGGAATCGGAACGATGACGACCTGATACGGCGCGACTCGCGGCGGCAGAATCAGGCCGCCGTCGTCGCCATGCGTCATGATCACGCTGCCGATCAGTCGCGTCGAGACGCCCCAGGACGTGCCGTAGACGAACTGCACCGACTTGTCGCGTGCCTGAAACTTGATGTCGAACACCTTCGCGAAGTTCTGACCCAGGTTGTGCGACGTGCCCGCCTGAATCGCGCGGCCGTCGCGGACCATGGCCTCGATTGAGTAGGTGCGCTCGGCGCCCGCGAACTTCTCGCTCTCGGTCTTCTGTCCGTCCATCACGGGCATCGCCAACTCGGTCTCGGCGAAATCCTTGTAGACGGCGAGCATCTTCCGCGTCTCTTCTTCCGCCTCTTCCGCCGTCTCGTGCGCCGTGTGCCCTTCCTGCCAGAGGAACTCGGTCGTGCGCAGGAAGAGGCGCGTGACCTTCTCCCACCTGACGACGTTCGCCCACTGGTTAATCAGGATCGGCAGATCGCGCCACGACTGCACCCACTTGGCATACATCGTCCCGATGATCGTCTCGGACGTCGGACGGACGACGAGCCGCTCCTCGAGGTCTTCGTTGCCGCCACGTGTGACCCAGGCGACCTGCGGCGCGAATCCCTCGACATGCTCGCTCTCTTTCATGAGCAAGCTTTCGGGAATGAACAGCGGGAAGTAGGCGTTGACGTGACCGGTGTCTTTGAACCGTCGGTCGAGCCCCTGCTGTATGAGCTCCCAGATGGCGTAACCGTACGGACGGATGACCATGCAGCCCTTCACGGGCGAGTAATCCGCGAGCTCGGCACGACGAACAACATCGAGATACCAACGCCCGAAGTCCTGCGACTGGGGCGTGATCTCGGTTGGGAGATCTGGAATGTCGGTAGTGGTCATGAACTCTCTGGCTAAAGCCGATCAGCGATTCTTCTCTGCCAGTGTATATCGTCGCGCTGCGGGAAATCCTCTCGGAAGTGGCCGCCGCGGCTTTCTTCTCGTCGCAACGCGGCGCGCGCGATCAGCAGTCCAACAGTCACGAGGCTCGCGACACGCCGCAACTCGCGATCGCCAGGAGTCGCTGAGCGAGCCTTCGACACGGCGGCGCGCCATGCGGCCAGCTGATCGACAAGCGGCGCCAATCCATTCCTCGATCGGACGAGGCCCGCGTCGCGCCACATCACATCGCGCACATCGGACGCCGATGGCACCGACGCAGACGAGAGCGGTGTCGTCACAATACCGCCTGGTTCCGCGGTCAATGTCGCCTTCACGGTTGAGGCTTTCATCGTCTCGGCAGCGCGCGCACCAAACACGAGTCCTTCGAGCAGCGAATTGCTGGCCAGACGATTCGCGCCATGGACGCCGGTACACGCGGCCTCGCCGGCCGCAAACAGGTCGTCGATCGACGTCCGTCCGCACAGATCGGTCTCAACGCCGCCCATGACGTAGTGAGCTGCCGGACTCACAGGGATTCGGTCCGTCGCAATGTCGAAGCCCGCACGTCGGCAGGCTTGGGTGATCGTCGGGAATCGGTTGCGTATGTACTCTGCGTCCAGATGCGCCATCGTCAAGAAGACGGGGGCACCGGTCCGATTGACCTCGCGGACGATCGCTCTCGCGACGAGATCGCGTGACGCGAGATCTCCTGCCGGCTCGTAGCGCTGGACGAAGCGGTCACCCTGCTGATTCACCAGCCACGCGCCCTCACCACGCAGTGCCTCAGACAACAAGAACCGCGGGGCACCGGCCACATTGAGCGCGGTCGGATGAAACTGAATGAACTCGAGATCCGTCACGCGTGCGCCAGCCTCGAACGCCATCGCAATCCCATCGCCAGTGGCGATCGGGGGATTCGTCGTCTCGCGATAGACCTGACCCGCCCCTCCGGTTGCGATCAGCGTACGAGGGGCCGACACCCCTTCGACGCGTCCGTCGCGATCGAGGAATGTCGCGCCGACACACTGTCCATCACGCATCGAGAGCGAGAGGGCCAGTGCATCGCCATACACGCGCACCTGCGGATGCGTGGACACCATGTGCCAGAGGACCTGGCCGATCGATCGTCCCGTTGCATCGCGGACGTGCAGCACACGCCGCACGGTATGAGCGGCTTCACGGCCCAGCGCGGGCTGCCCTGATTGATCGGCGTCGAATGTGGCGCCCCAGTCCATGAGCTCGCGCACGTAGCGCGGACCTTCGCGGACGAGCACGTCCACGGCCTCAGGCAGACACAGTCCGTCGCCTGCGGCGAGCGTATCCTTCGCGTGAAGTTCCGGGGAGTCATCGGAACCGAACGCCGCGGCGATGCCACCCTGCGCATAGCCCGTATTGCTCTCGCGCGGATCGGCCTTGGTCAGGATGACGACTCGACCGGCCTCGGCGAGCGAGATCGCCGCGCGCAGACCGGCAATCCCGCTACCGATCACGAGAAAATCGGCGACGATGCTCACTTTGCTATCGTATCAATGCACAATGCTCAATGCCCAATGCGCAAGGCTCAATGCGCCATGCTCAAGGCTCACTGCTGAATGTCCAACGCGTCCATGACTAACGCCGGCGTCCGTGTCGAGGTCACTGCCGGCTCACGACTCTCGACAATCTGGATTGGCAACGGCATCAGCGAGCGCCTGCCCGAACTGCTCGATGCCCATGGCGTCGGCGCACGGCGGTTCATCGTCTCGAGCCCGGTCATCTGGCAGTTGCATGGGGCACGGCTGCAGGAGTCGCTCGGTCGTGTCGAGCCGATCCTTCTGCCGGACGGTGAGCGTTTCAAGAATCTCCAGTCGGTATCACGTGTCTACGAAGCGCTCATCCGCGCGGGCGCAGATCGCGGCAGCGCCATCGTCGCGGTCGGCGGCGGTGTGATCGGCGACACCGCGGGATTTGCAGCGGCATCGTTTCTCCGCGGCATCACGCTCGCGCACGTACCGACGACGCTGCTCGCGCAAGTCGATAGCTCGATCGGCGGCAAGGTCGGCGTCAATCACGCGCTTGGCAAGAACCTGATTGGCGCGTTTCATCAGCCAGCAGTGGTCGTCGTCGATCCGCAGCTGCTGAAGACGCTTCCGCGACGTGAGTTTCGATCCGGCCTCTACGAAGTCGTGAAGTACGGAATGATCGCGAGCCGTCCGCTGTTCGATCGATTGAGCGACAACATCAAAGCGGTCTTCGCGCACGACCCTGACGTGCTGGTGCCAGCGATCGAAGAGTCCTGCCGAATTAAGGCAGACGTGGTGTCGAAGGACGAGCGCGAGAGCGGACTCCGGCGCATTCTCAACTACGGCCACACCGTGGGCCACGCGCTGGAGGCTGTGACCAAGTACCGGCGGTTCCGCCATGGAGAGGCGATCGGGTTTGGAATGCTCGCCGCCGCGGATCTGGCCGCGGCACGAGGTGCGCTCGCGGAACGGGCGCGTCAGGCTCTCGCCGACCTCATCACAGCGCTGGGCCCGCTGCCTTCAGTGGCCGACATCTCGATCGCCGACGTGCTCGAAGCGGTCCGGCGCGACAAAAAGGTTGTGAACGGGCGTCTCCATTTCGTCATTGCGATCGACATCGGCGCGACGATGACCATTGACGACGTCACCGAGGATGAATTGCGGGCGGTGCTGACACGACTCGGATTGAAATCGTAGACCGTAGAGGCGAGTCTTGCGTAGTGTCGTCGAGGCGAGCTTTAGACTCGCCTACTCTGCGATCCCATACGCCTTCATCTTCTGCAGTAACACCTTGTAGCCAATGTGCAGCATGTCGGCGACATGGGTCTTGTTGCCGTTCGCGTTCTGAAGCGCCTGCATAATCTTCCGTCGCTCGACTTCTTCAGTGATCCGCCGCAGCGCATCGGCCATCGAGCCCGACAGGTCGATCTGATCCCACGGACTCGTCACTGGAGCCTGGGTGGGCTGACGGAATGACAGGTTCAGGTGACGCGCGTGGATGGCATCGCCTTCGGTCAGAATGACGGCCCGCTCGATGCAGTTCTGCAATTCGCGAACGTTGCCCGGCCACTGATACGCACGAAGCTCGTCGATCGCGCCAGGCGCCAGCGTCAGCGCTGTCTTGTTCAAATCGCGGCAGTACTTCTCCACGAAATGCCGCGCCAGTATCAGCACATCGTCCACACGCTCGCGCAGCGGCGGGATCTGGATCGGGAAGACCGACAGCCGGAAATACAGATCCTCGCGGAACTGGCGCTCGGCGACACGCTGCTTCAATTGGCGGTTCGTGGCCGCGACCACGCGGACGTCGACGTGCAGCGACTGCGTGCCACCAACGCGCTCGAACTGCTTCTCTTCGAGCGCGCGAAGAATCTTGGCCTGCAGCGCCAGCGGTAGATCGCCAATCTCGTCGAGAAACAACGTACCGCGATGCGCCAGCTCGAAGCGACCCGGCTTCCGTGCGGCAGCGCCGGTGAAAGCCCCCTTCTCGTAGCCGAACAGCTCGGTCTCGAGCAGCGTGTCAGGAATGGCCGCGCAGTTGATCGCCACAAACGGACCGTCGTTACGCGAACTGAGCGCGTGCAGCGTACGGGCGAACAGTTCCTTGCCGGTACCGCTCTCGCCTTCGAGGAGAACGGTCGCGTCGGTCTCGGCGGCTCGGTGCAGCTGCTGCGACACCTGACGCAGCTTCGAATCCTCTCCGATGATCTTTGGTGCGCCACGCCGCTCGGCGAGCTCCTCCTTCAGCAGGACGTACTCAGTCAGCATCCGCCGCTGCGCCATCGCGCGTTCGACCATCAACAGCAGGTGATCGGGATCGATAGGCTTGGCCAGGAAGTCCATCGCGCCCTCTTTCATCGCGGTGACCGCATCCTGGATGCTGCCGTAGGCGGTCATCACCACCACCTGCAATTCGGGGTCGATCTCTTTGGCGGCGCGAAGGACGCCGAAGCCGTCGCCGACGGGAAGCTTCAAGTCGGTAAGGACGACGACTGGGCGAGCCCGCTGCAGTTGCTGCACAGCCTCGGGTTCATCGATCGCTTCGAGCACGGTATGGCCATGCGCTTCGAGCGCATGCCGCAGCATCGTGCGGAGGGAGTCTTTGTCTTCGACGATGAGAACGGGGAACGATGACATTGTTGATTGGGTGATTTGAGATCTTCGATTCGTTGGTGATTGATGATTGACGATTGTTGATTGGCGCACGCTCAATCACCAATCAGGAATCTTCAATCATCAATCCAATCTCAAATCAACGATCACTCAATCAACAATGATTTATCGAACCCAACCAGACGGAGCGCCCGCGCGCCGAGCCTCTTCTTGAATGGCCGTAATCGCTTTGTTGTGGTCGGCGATTTCTTTCTTCAGCCGGTCCAACTCGGCCAGCGATTTGTCGCGCTCCTTGGCGATGCCGGCTCGCTGGACAGGGTCGTCGCGGTTGACGAAGTCGGTGTTCAGCGAATTGATCTTGATCTGCAGCGCGTCGGAATATGACTTCGCGCGATCGAGCGCCTCGCGCGCATTCTTCATCCGCTCGCGCCATTTTTCCTCTTCCTTCTTGCGCTCAGCGGGGTCGGAGCTGACCTGCTTGGACGTCGCATCCTTGTCCGCCGTGTCAGCGGCCGGTTTGTCCGTCGCCGATTTGTCAGCCGCCTTGTCAGCCGCGGATTTGTCTGTCGCCGATTTGTCGGCCGCCTTGTCGGCGTCCGAGGCTGCAGGCGCGTCCGAGGACGCGGTCGACGTGGCCGGCGCCGACGAGGGCTCCGGCGCAGGGGAAAGACTGTCGTTGGTGTAGACCTTTCCTGTCGGGGCCGTCTTGCGGCGCTCCGCTTCCTTTTTGGCGATATTGCCAAGTTGCGCAGAAAGACCTGTGGTTGTGGCAAGCACGCACGACAGGATCACGGCGGCAATGGCCGACGGCTTCATACGATGGATTCTCCGGCCCCGGAAGCGGGTGGTCAAGGTATTCCTCCCTCCCAGTTTTCGGTTCCAAGCCGCCAGACCTTCAACCGGGTGTGCAACTTAGCGAATCTCGCGCCACGAGAGGACGCTGAACCCGAGTTCACCCTTGGCCACCGTGGCCTCAATGACTCTCCGGGTGCCGTTGGGCCCATAGGCGTGCGACAAGAGCGCCAACCGGCCGTGGCCTGGATTGTCCTCACTCCCTACCCCGGGCAACATCGGTGGGCCGCCGTCTGTGAACGGATCCAGGTCCGTCTCTGACGGATCATCGGCAACCCAGACGACCGCGTACACGCGCGAGCCGCGGGCCCCGAGCGAAGTCGAGGGGCTTGCCTCGAGCTCCGTCAGGCGACCATACGCGTACAACTGCCAACGCGGATTGTTGCGACCCCATGGCCTGTCGTCGCGCACCTCGTCGAGATCCACATCACTGCACACCGGGCGGCCACAATTGACCATCGACGTCAGCGCGCGCAGATCCGTGAACGTGCCGTCGGGCATCCGCCGTGTGCCGGCAGGACCGTCGATGAACGTAGACACGGTCGTCCCAGCAAGCACCGCATTCAAGTCAGGTGCGGCCGCCAGATCCGGCAGCACGCGTTCGAGCGCGGCGTCCGCGCCGTAGAGCACTTCGATGCCGTCGCGATAGTTGGCGGCAACGCGGCTCTCAGTCGACACCATCACGGCCAGCGACATGGACAACGCACTGAGCGTCATCATCACGAGCAACACGAGAATCAGCGCAACGCCACGCTCACTCATGGTTCCAGGTTCCGGGTTCCAGGCTCCAGGTTCAGATTGCGAGGCGTCACATCGAGAGCGATCTCGATGTCAGGCACTGTGCGCCCCGCGGCTTTCGACAAACCTCCACGCGCGAAGAGGAGGCCAGCGGGACCGCGCAATGACGCCATCGCCGTCTGCACCCGCAGCGTGAAACGCACGCGCCGGATGCGCAGCAGATCGGCATCGAAGCGATTACGTGCGAGCGAATCAGGACACCACGGACCGTCGGTCAGCAGCGCGGGAGGGATTTCGACGATGGAGCCTGAAGCGCCGAGCGTACTCAGTCGGGTCTCGTGATGACCCTCAACGACGGTGAACGTGCAGTTCTCACCTGCAGGCCATCCGGTGATTGACTGGTTCAACGGTGGCGGCGCCGGGCCATAGCTAGCCCGCGGTGTCATCTCGCTCTCGTCCAGGACACGCGGCGGCGCTGCGTCGCCAAAGTAATGGAACTCCAGCTTCACCACGTGATCGAGCAGGGGTTGTGCGGCATCGGATCCGTCAGAACGAACGAGTTGAAAGGCGCCGGAAGACGGATCTGCCTTCAGCGCGTAGGTGACAGCCATCGCTTCCGCGACGTTCGAACCCGCGGCATATTCGCGCGTCGGCGCCTGACCCTTCAGAGTCATCGCGGCGACGCCATCAACACGATCGACAGAGAACGTGTCCCACACACCGGTGCGATCGAAGACGATCACCTGATCGCCCGCCGAAAGACCGCATGCCTGCGTCGTCGTCGCGGCGGGACACGTCGCAGCGTTCTCGATGCTGATGCCAAGAGCACCCGCCGCCATCGGCATCGACAACGTCGTCTGTGAGGCGGTCGTCGGCACGATCAGGAGACTGATCGCATCCGTTCTGAGGAAGGTTCCTCGCGCTGTGTCGGAGGCGGACCCAAACGCCCGATACGGCATGACCGGCGCGAGCGCGTGATGCAAGGGCCCAACTGTGCCGGCCGCGTACATGCCTGCACCCGCCATCATCAAGTCGCGCTGGAGAGAATCGACGCCGACCCGAAGGCGCTGGTGCAAATCGGCGGTCTCGGGTTGGACCTGAAACATGTCGTGTGCCGGTCCGATGAGCGACAGTGTGGCTGCGGTCACCACCATCGTGATAGCCATCGCGACCAGCAATTCGACGATCGAAAACCCCTTCATGATCCCGGCCTCGGCTTGATCGCCAGCACACGCGTCTCCCCGGCCATAGCGCCGGAGCCGCCTGTGCGATCGCTGCGACCCACGCGCACGCGGATCGCAACGCTGCCGGCCGAGAGCGGCTCTATCGACCAGCGCCTCGTGTACACAGCATTTGCAGGTGGCGATTCGGCGGTGCTCACGACCTGTCCCCACCTGTCAACGTGATCGACCAGGCCGGTTGCCTCGGCAAGATCTGTCGACAGCAGCTGTTCGATCTTCTGTGCCGCAAGCGTGGCCACGAGCGTCGTGTCACGCGCCGCCGTATTCGTCGCTGCAGCCATGAGAAAGAGCTGTGCGATGCCCAGGACACCTGTGACGAGCACAAGGGTGGCCACGAGTACCTCGATCAGGCTCGAGCCGTCATTTGCACGAATCGCCATACCCACACAGAGGGCAAGCGAATTGCCAACGCGCTGCGCAGGCGCCCGACGCGCGAACAACTTCAAACGAGGTTAGGAGTTGCAGAGAATGATGTCGATCGTCAACGCGACCGGCGACGAACCACGATCGCAGTTCTTGCGCTGTCGAGCGGGCCCAAAGATCACGCGAGCGGCAACATCACCTGAAAGCACGCACCACCCGAGGGTGAGCTGCCCGCAGTGACGCGGCCGTTATGGGTGACGACGATCTTCTGGACGAGCGCGAGTCCGAGACCAGTACCGGTCTTCTTGGTCGTGAAGAATGGACGGAAGATGTGATCGCGCACCTTGGGATCGATGCCGGGCCCGTTGTCGTGCACGCTGACCCGCGTTTGATGCTGCGTCGTGTCGAGCGCGCCTTCCACACGCACACACGGCTTCACACCCGAAGGCTGACAGGCTTCGATAGCGTTTCGGAGCAGATTGCTGAACGCCTGCCGCAGCAGCACATCGTCGGCATCCACTTGCCCGAACTGCCCTGTGACCACGATCTCGCCGCCCAGCTGTTGGACGTCGTATTTGAGATCATCCGCCGCACGCTGCACCAGAGCCCCAAGATCGTGTGTGGCGAGCGATAACTGCGTCGGCCGCGCGAAGTTCAGGAAGTTTGTCACCACCTGGCCAAGCGCCTCGGTCTCCTGCCGGATGCCCTCGACATACGGTTTGTACTGCGCCGGCAGCGCAGCTGGATCGATCAGCTTCCCGTAGCCATGGATCGTCGCCAGACCGTTGCGAAACTCGTGGGCGATTCCTGCGGTCAACTCACCGAGCTGTGCGAGCGTTTCCTTCAGACGAAGCTGCTCTTCGAGTGCAATGACCGCAGTGAGATCAGAGAAGAGACAGATGACGCCACCTGCCGCATTCCCCTCGCTCTGACCGAGTCGGGTCGCCGTCACGCCGAAATGCGTCACGTCGTTCGCATGCGGCACTTCAACCGTCCGCCGCACGATCGGCTCGCCGGTCGTCAGGCAGCGGTTGACGATCGCGACAAGCGGCGCCGCTGCGGGTGACAGTGTGCCGATCGGCGTTCCCTCGAGCGACCCGCTGATGCCCAGCATCTTCTGTCCCGACGGATTGATGATCCGCACCACGCCCTCTCGATCGACGACGAGCAGGCCGGCGGTCAGGCTGTTCACGATCTGCGTACTGAGCGCTTCCGAGGCTTCCGCTCGCTCGGTCATCGCTCGTTCCTGCGCGCGCAGTTTCTGAACGGCGTCCTGCAGGGCGACGGCTAGCATCCCGGAGTCGCCGCCCGTGTCGCGCAATCGATGACGTGTCTCCCTCGCCGCGGACACGAAACGCAGCAGCGCCCACGCCACCACCGCGACGAGCACGGCGACGAGCGCGGTAATGCCGAGCAGCGCGTAGGCCTGGGGGTTCACTGATAGAACGCGAAGTACCAGTCCGCAATCGGCTCGCCCCACGTGGCGGCAAACAACGCACCAACGGCGAGGAAGGTGCCGAACGGCAGCGCGTACTTCATGCCGCCGCGGCCTGAGGCAATGAGGAGGCCGCCGGCCAGCGAACCGGTCAGGGACGCGAACACCAGGGTGAGCAGGACGAGTTTCCAGCCGAGGAACGCACCGATCATGGCGAGGAGCTTGACGTCACCCATGCCAAGCCCTTCCTGCCCGCGAAGCCGGTAATAGGCTTCAGCCATCGCCCACAGAAATCCGCCGCCGACGATCAGACCGATGAGCGAGCTCACCCACCCGGGAGGCAGAAAGAAGCTGCAGATGAATCCGATGATGATTCCAGGAAGCGTGATGGCGTTGGGCAGGATCTTGTGCTGCAGGTCAGTGATGAACAGCACGATCAGCGCACAGGCAAATACCACGCGAACGAGGCTGAGGAGCGTCAACCCGTAAGTCAGATAGGTCAGCACGAACACGAGGGACGTGATGATCTCGACCGAGGGGTACATCCACGACACCGGCGTCTTGCAGGTGCGGCAGCGTCCACGAAGTACCACCCAACTGATCACCGGCACGTTGTCGAACCAGCTCAGGGTCCGACCGCACGTCGTGCAGCGCGACGCCGGAGAGACGATCGACTCACCGAGTGGCATTCGATAGGCGCAGACGTTGAGGAAGCTGCCGACGCAGAGACCGAACACTGCGACGACGAGTACTTCGAGCCACGCCGGCCCGCCTTGAGCGAACTCGACGGGCATCAGCCGCGGTCTCGGCTGCGCAGCGGGAAGAGCGGCGAGTCTTTCGCGACGTTGATCGAGCCGGTCACCGGGTCGAGTTCGTAGATGTACCCAGCGGGATCGCGCGGCAGGTTTCGCAGCATCTTGACCGGGCCCCCTGTCAACTCCTGCCAGCCTTTCGGGAATCGTCCATTCATATCGAAGAATTTCTGGACGAGCGGCTCGAGCAGCTCGATATGGGCCTCGGCATCAAGTTGCATCAACCCACGGTTGGCGGCGTCGCGAAGCCATTTGTGTTCGGCGGTTTCCCGCAGTTGAATCCACAACGCACGGGATGCGTCGCGTTCACCGTGTTCGGCGAGCACGCTGGCGGCGAGCGGCTGCAGCCAGTTTGGTGCGCCCGGCAGCTTCGACGCCTTCATGAACCAGTCGGCAGCCGCCTGCGAATCACGCTCCCACCAGTAATTGACGAACCCGGCGTCATGGTAATACTGCCACTTGTCAGGCATTTCACGGATGCCCTTCTGCAGCAAGGTGATCGCCTCTTTGGTCTTCCCGGGTCCGTGCGGATAGCCTTCTGATAACAGAATCGATCCGAATCGATACGCGATATTGAAGTGCGGGTCCAGCGACGTCGTGATATCGAGCAGCGGATACAGCTGGTCGAAGTTCTTGTTTGGGTCCTTCGAGATGCTGGTGCTTCCGTAGTACTGCACCGCTCGAATCCAATAGATATCGGCCCAGACCGCATTGAAGCCGACGGCGAGTCGTCTCATTAAGCCGGGCGATTGGATCCAGTGGACGTCTGCCTTCATCGCTGGCCGTTCGAGCTTGCCCTCGAGCGCAACCTGCATCGTCGTGGCGCTCACCAGGAGCACGACCAGCGCCACCCACAGGAACGGCGAATGTTTGACCGGCTTGGTGCGCATCTACTTCAGATCGCGTCGCGAGAAGATCACAATCGATCCGACGAGCAGCGTCGCGATATACAACATGCATGACGCCGTCGCGAGCATCATGCTGGTGCCGCTCACTGGGAGCCCGTGAACAACCGCTGACTTGACGTCGAGTGCGCTCAAGTTGGGCATCACGTAATAGACGGCTTTGGTGATGTACGGCAGCACCACGGACTTGACGATCGAGTTGATGTTCTTCAGGTCCTCGCCGAAGTGCCCGATGATGTACACCGCGAACGTCATTGCCACTGAGAGGAACGGGCTCGAGAACGTCGAGAAGAAGATCGCGGTCGCGGTGATGAGCATCAGCTCGACGCCAATCAGGGCGAATGCTTTCAGCATTCGCGGATCCAGCGCTGGCGCTTCCCAGGCGGCTTTGGCTCCATCAAGCGTGGTCAGGTCGAGATAGAGCAACACCGCGTAGAACGCCACGACCATCACCGACAAGTTGATCAGCAGCGTCAGCACAAGGCCGAGATACTTGCCAATCACGAACTGCGTCCGGGTCACCGGCTTCGACAGCACGCTGTAGATGCTTCGCCGTTCGACTTCCTTCGTCACCAGGCCGATGCCGAAGAAGATCGCGATGAAGAGACCAATGGCCGACGCCGACGCCAGACCGAGGTCTTTGATGATCTTCACGTCCTGCCCGGCGGTGAGCTGCGCGAGCAGAAAGGACGCCGCCATCAAGAAGATCGAAAAGAACACAAGGCCGTAGCCGATGCGATCGCGAACCGAGTCTCTGAATACGCCTCCGGCGATGATGGCAATCGATCTCATGACGCCACCTTCTCGGTGAACCGCTCGGCGCTTGTGGCGCGAACCTGTTCGACGAAGACGTCTTCGAGCGTCCCGCGCAGTGGGTTGAGCGAGACGATCCGCGCGCCGCCGAGATCGGGAATCAATTGCTCAGGGATCGTTGACGGTGGCAGTTCCAGCGAGAACCGGCCATCACCCAGTTCCGTGGCGCGGGTGAGGCGCGGTTTCAGCCGTGCCAGGACGTCGCCCGTCAGGCCCGACACGACAAGCTCCCAGCCGCGCGATCCGACCGACGTGAGTTCATCCAGTCCACCGATCGCGGCAAGCCGCCCTTTGGCGAGGATCGCCACGCGGCTGCATAACGCCTCCGCGTCGCTCAGCACGTGTGAGCTGAAGAACACCGTGCATCCGCGATCGCGCAGACGAAGAATCAGCTCTCGCACCTCGCGGCGCCCGAGCGGATCGAGCCCCGACATCGGTTCATCGAGGAACACCACCTCGGGCTCGTTGATGAGCGCCTGGGCGATCCCGACGCGCTGGACCATGCCCTTGGAAAACTTGCGAAGCTGGAACCGCCGTTCCGCGCCAATGCCAACTTCGTCCAGCAGCCGAGCAGCACGCGTCCGGCCCTCGCTGGCGGAGCACCCGAACATCCGCGCGAAGTAGACCAGCAGCTCCTCGGCGGTCAGGTTGTCGTAGAAATAGGGATTCTCGGGGAGGTAGCCAATGCGCTGCTTGACCGCCACGTCCCCGACCGGGCTGCCCAGAATTTCCGCATGGCCCGACGTGGGGTAAATGAGCTGCATCAGCAGCTTAAGGGTGGTGGTCTTGCCCGCTCCGTTCGGACCGAGGAAGCCAAATACTTCCCCAGGCCCGACCGACAGGCTCAGATTATCGAGTGCGACGTATGGTCGCGGCCTCCAGAAGCCCACCTGGTAATGCTTCGTGAGGCCTTCAGTCTTGATGGCATCCATCCCATCTAATCTTCTCGGATGGTTATTTACCGTCCTTAGCCCCCCTAGGATCCCGCGGCAAACTTGCGAACAGACCAGTCCAGGGCGGCGTCGAAATAGGCCGGCCGGAGTTGTGGGAGCTTGATGCCGTTCAGATAAAACGTCGGCGTGCCCTGGACGCCAAGCTTCTGCCCCAGCGCCACGTCGGCACGGACGGCCTCCAGCGTCTTCGCGTACTTCGCCTCGAAGTCGGCACTACTGATCTGCGCGACCTGCTGAAGCGACGAGACGACATCGTCCTTGGTCATCGAGGGCGACTGCTTCTCGAACAGCGCTGCTTCAAGTTCCTTGTCGCGATTCTTCTCGCGCGCCATGCGAACCGCGGCGGCGGCCTCGCAGGCGGCGGCGTGCGGGATGCTGAATGCACCGCACTCGGTCTCGAGCGGGAAATCTTTGTTCTCGAACACGAAGGCACCGGGATGCGCCTTCTCGTACTTCGCGATGATGTCCTTGTAGAGCACCCACGCGAGACGGCAGGACGGGCACTGATAGTCGTTGAACTTCAGGAGCAGCACTTTCGTTGCGCCGGTCGGCATCGCCTCCGCGGCGCGCGGCTGCGCATCAAGCCACGCTTCCCATTCGGTGCGCTGTTCGGGCGTCAGCGTCTCTGCCGGGACCGGCGGCGGTGTATTGGCCGCGCTCTGTCCGTTCACCGGCGTCGCCTGCGGTGGTTTCGGGAATGCGAAGACGAGCCCGGCGGATACTGCCAGCCACACGACGGCGAGTGTTGCCGCGATCGGCGTCTGCGCGACCGTCGCGAGGTCACGACCGAAGCGCGATGGCAACGCGCCGATTGGCCCTGCGGATGTCGCCGAAATCAGGAACGTCCCGATCACACTCACGTACATCGTCATGCAGATCGGACACGCTGTTTTCAGTACGAAGAACGAGATGTAGGCGAAGTAGAAGACGCTCGCGAGACCGATGGTCGCAAGGATGAACAGATAGCCGGAGACGCGGGACGCGGTTTCTGACTTCGGGTCCTTCAACCCGACGGCTGCGAGCATGAATGCCAGCAGCGACCAGATCGCTCCACCAGCGGCGACCGGCACGCCAAACATGCTGCCGTACTCGCTCGTCAACACCTGTTGACAGCTCACCGACTCATTGACTTCGCAAGCACTGATGTACGTCGGATCAGACTGCAGACGGTAGTGCACGTACATGCCGTACGTGGAGGCGAGGAGCCCAAGGGCAGTGAATACCAGCAGGGCCGTGCGAACGCGACTGCTCATTGCGTCTACCTTGTAAGAAAGCCCAGGGCGTCCCGGCCTTGGGTCCTTGCATTATAGACGGCGCGAATGGGCGTCAGGCTCTTGAGTTTGCTCGGGTTAATCAACCCCCATAGGAGCGGTAGTTCCGCCGGCCGTGAACGGTTCGACTGGAGCGACGCCCATGAGGTCTTGCCAGATCACGTGCGCCTGGTTACTAGCGAACGCGCGTCGGCCAGTTCCACCAATTGCGGCAGGCTCTGCCGCGACGTAGTAGTCCAGGGCGGTCGCGTTCCCATTGCAATCCGTGAAGCCGCTGGGACCACTCTGACCAGGCTGAAGCGTGTAGTTGTACCCGCTCTTGAGCGGGGCAACAGCCGACGTCAGATCGGGCGGCAGATATCCGTCGGCACCGTTGGGGTTTCCCAAGTCTGTGAATTGGGATGCGTAGTTGCCGTACCCACAAGTCAGCGCGAACGTTAACTGTGCCGTGTGGATCGACCGCACAGTGCTGAACGCCGAGGTCTCGTTGGCCGCCATGCGCGAACGAAACACCGTAGGAACCGCGATCGCCGACAACAGGCCGATCAAAGCGGTGACAAAGATCACCTCGATTAACGTGAATCCCGCAGCCGATGATTTCCGCGACATACGGAAACTAGCTGAGCAACTGTGATGCCATTGGCTCAGTTCAGTGGATAGGCGCACCGTCTGACGGCAAGTGCCTGCAGATTCTGCGAGTTAAAGGCGGGACCAATCGTGCGGCCGACGGTGAGAGCGGTGAGTCGCCCGTCGCACTGACAGGAAACGTCAGCGCGACTGACAAGTGATGCCGATGCGCGCACTCACCTAAACGCAAAAAGGCCGGCTGCGGGGGAACGCAGCCGGCCTCTTCTTGATACCTGTGACCTGTTACTGGATGACCGAGATCGTGCCGCCCGCCGTGAAGGGCTGGGTCGGAGCCGCGGCACCCGCGTTGGCGACGTCCTGCCAAATCGCGCCGGCCTGGCTGGTCGCGAACGCGCGGTTACCCGTTGACGCCGGGCTGGTCGGGATCGAGGTCGCGTAGAACGTCACGTCCGTCGCCGTGCCGTTGCAGTCGTTCGGGCCGGCCGCGCCGCCCATACCCTGCGCCACCGTGTAGGTATAGCCGCTCTTCTGCGGGCTGACACCCTGGTTCGAGAGGTCCTCAGACAGGAACGCCTGGTTGCCTCCGGGAGGCGGCACGCCGAGGGTCGTGAACAGGACGGCATACGCACCGTTGCCGCAGGCCGACGAGTAGCTCACTTCTGCGGTGTTGGTCGCACGCAGACCACCAATCGCCGACGTCTCATTGCCCGACATACGCGCGCGGAGCAACCCGGGAACCGCGATTGCCGCGATGATGCCGATGATCGCCACAACGATCAGCAGCTCGATAAGCGTAAACCCTTCGTTCTTCTGCAGCTTCTTCACAACCAATCTCCTTGAGAGCGCTCGGGCCGGAAGGCCCGAAGGTAATTTAATCTCCGCCGTCGTTCCGACACGGCGCCTCGTGAACGGTTTGTAGAGAGGCAACGCGGATGCCATACGGACGCGCTAGATTACGTGTCGGCGTAACTACTTACTTTCTTTACGCTTACGGCTCAGTCTCGGTGACGAGTGACTGTCGGAGTACCTGCCATTCTTCGGCGCTTTGACAAGAACTGTCAACCGGCGCTGTCAAGAAGTGGCGGCGTCACCCGCGGGGGTGACGCTTACCTCAGATTAAACTTTTTGGCGTAGTAGCGGAACGACCGGAACGACATTCCCAGCATTTCTGCGGCTTTCGTTTGAACGCCACCGGTCCGTTCAAGCGCAAGCGCGATGTAATGCCGGTAGAACTCCTCGCCCAATGCCTCGAGGTCGAACCCCTCTTTCAGCTCGGGCATTCCGACGGACGATGACTGCTGTCCGGCCGGGCTCTCGACGCCCACGACACGTTTTGACGACCGGGCACGCACTTGGGCCGGGAGGCTTTCAGGCAACACGACCGGGGTCTGCTCCAACGCGACGGCGCGCTCGATGGCGTTCTCCAGCTCGCGGACGTTGCCTGGCCAGTCATGGGCGGTCAGCACGTCGAGGGCCTCGTGGGAAATGCTGCGCACCGGTTTCTCGATGCCTTCCGAGAACTTGTTGAGGAAGTGCTCAGCCAGCAGTGGCACGTCCTCGCGACGCTCGCGCAGTGCCGGCAGATGCAGATGAATGACGTTGATCCGGTAATACAGATCTTCACGGAACCGGTTCTCGGCCACCATCTTCTGCAGGTCCTGGTTGGTCGCCGCGATCACGCGGATGTCGGCCTGGACTTCCTCTGTCCCACCAAGACGACGGAATCGTCGGTCCTGCAGCACGCGCAGCAGCTTCACCTGCATCGTCGGAGACATTTCGCCGATCTCGTCGAGGAAGATGGTGCCGTGCTCGGCGACCTCGACAAGGCCCTTCTTGTTGGCATCCGCGCCCGTGAAGGCTCCGCGCATGTGACCGAACAACTCTGACTCGAGCAGCGTCTCCGGTAACGCACCGCAGTTCAACGCGACAAACGGGTGCTCTCGACGCAGCGAGTTGTAGTGCACCGCGCGAGCCACGAGATCCTTCCCTGTTCCAGACTCACCGGTGATGAGGACCGTACTGTTTGTCTTCGCGATCGTCTCGATCATCTTGAAGACGGCGAGCATCGCATCGCTGCGGCCAATGATGTTGCAGAACTCATGGCTGCTGTTGAGCGCGCGCTTGAGGAGCACATTCTCCTGCTTGATCCGCAGCGCCTCGAGATGTTGGCGAACCTTCAGCCGGAGTTCGTCCATGTTGAACGGCTTGGTGAAGTAATCCACTGCCCCGAGGCGCATCGCTTCGACCGCGCTATCGGTCGACGCAAACGCCGTCATCATGAACGCGATGATGTCGCGATTGAGCGCTTTCGCCGCACGCAGCACGTCCACGCCCCCGACGTCAGGCATGCGGATGTCGGACAGGAGCAGATCGACCCGCTCCTTTTCGAGGGTGGTGATCGCTTCTCTCCCGTTGGCGGCCAGCAACACGTCGAACCCGTCGCGACGAAGGACGATGCGCAGCATGTCACGCATCGACGGTTCATCGTCCACGATCAGGATCCGCGGCTTGGTGGCGGGCTCAGGCGCGGACTCGCTGACACGCGCGGCAGACAGATGACTCATACCAATACCTTCTGCGGCTCGCTCTCACGCGTCGGGCTGATCACAGGACTCGTGCCACGCATCGGCAGCCGCACAGTCACGACGGTCCCGGCACCGACGCGAGACGAGACGTTGATGGTGCCGTTGTGGTCGGTCACGATGCGATGCACGATCGCCAGCCCCAAACCCGTGCCTTTATCGAACGAGCTGTGAAACGGCTGAAAAATCGCGTCCAGATCCTCCGGTGGAATCCCGCGGCCCTGATCCTCCACCGTCAGCAGCGTCGCGCCGGAGCCGTCGTCCGCGGTCGCCGCAGTCAGCAGGAGGCGGCCGCCCTGCGCCATCGCCTTCAGGCCATTGGTCGCCAGGTTCCAGATCACCTGTCGGATCTGATTCTCGTCAGCTTCACACCACACGGGATCGGGCGGCACGTCCACACCGATCGCGTGGTGCGCCTGCACTTCCGAGCTATTGCGCAGGAGCAGTGCAGCGTCTTGCACTACTCGCCGGATATCGAGCTTCGCCAGCGCAAACCGCTGCGGTCGCGCATAGGCCAGGAACGACTTAATCGTCTCGTTGAGCCGTTCCGACTCGCGCAGGACGATGTCCATCAGCTGCGCCTGCTCGTCGTTGAGGGTCAGCTCGTGACGAAGAACCTGAATCGAGCCCGACATCGAGGCGAGCGGATTCCGGATCTCGTGGGCAATGCCGGCCGCCATCTCGCCCACCGCCGCAAGACGCTGCTGTAACCGCGCATTCCGCTCCAACCGGCGCACGTCGGTCACGTCCTGGAAGGTGTAGAGGAACCCTGCCCGTCCGTCAGGAAACGTCAGCGGGCTCGCGGTCAGACCGAGATCGATCGAGCGGCCGTCACCCGTGCGATGTTGGGTGTCGATCCTGAGGGTTCGTGCATCGCCAAGGCTTGCCAGCCCCGTCCTCGTATCGGCCGGCAGTTGCAACACGTCGATCGCGTCGCGCCGGATCCCTTGCGCGCTCGGAATGCCGAGGATCACGGACGCCGCACGATTGAACGTCAGGATGCGGCCGTCTGCGTCGGTCGTCACCAGTCCACTGAGAAGGCTGTTGATGACGTTCTCGTTGTACTTGCGAAGGTCGCGGATCTCGTGCGACGCATACTCGAGACGCGCGCCGGCGGAACGGACGCTGTCGGCCAACGAGCCGGCGAGCAGGGCCACCGCGAAGAAGCCACTCAGATTGATCGCGACGGTGTATCGGGCCACGCCGAGCGTTGGCAGGTCCACCACGGGCGTGAAACGTTTGGCGAGCTCCGGAAGGCCGACGTCCACGTACTGCACGAGTACGAGCGCCAGGTACAGCATCGCGCTCAGGCTCGCGACCTGAAATGCGACGCGTCGCGAGCGAATCATCGCGGCGGCGATCACCGGCAGGACGTACAGCGACGAGAAGTTACTGGCAATGCCGCCGGTGACGTGAATGAACGCCGACACGAGCGCGGCATCGAGTCCGAATTGCAGGTCCACCAGCCAGGGATGACGCTCGGCAAACCTGAGCGTCGCGAGATACAGGACGCTCAGCGCATATGTCAGTCCAATGAGGGTGAAGAACGGATCGACCGGGAAGGCGCCAGGGCGGCTGATTTGAATCAGGATCGCCGAGCCGAGCAGCAGCGTGCCGATTACGACACGCGCTGCAATCAGCGTCGAGAGCCGGGACCGGAGATTCACATCAACCCGTCAACTTGCTGATCAGGTCGAAGATCGGCAGATACATCGCGATGACGATGCCGCCAACCACGCCGCCCAGGAAGGCGATCATGATCGGTTCGAGCAGCGTCAGGAGGCCGGCAACCGCGACGTCCACTTCTTCCTCGTAGAAGTCGGCGATCTTCTGCAGCATCGTATCGAGCGCGCCCGTTGCCTCGCCGACGCCGATCATCTGCACGACCATCGCCGGGAAGACGTTGGTTTCCTTCAACGGAGCCGCAATCGTGTCACCGCCTTCGATGCTCTTCCGCGTCAGCATGATGGCCTCTTCAACCACCGCGTTGCCGGCCGTGCGCGCCGTGATGTCGAGCGCCTCGAGAATGGAGACGCCGGACGCCAGCAGCGTCGAGAGCGTGCGACAGAATCGGGCCACCGCGATCTTGCGCATCAGGTTGCCCAGCACCGGCATCCGCAGCACTGTCGCGTCCACGAATCTCCGTCCGCCCGGCGTGCCATAGAAGGTGCGGAAGCCAAACACCAGTGCGATGACGGCCGGAATGAAGAACGGTACGAACTGGACCATGCCGTTGCTCGCGGCGATGACGATCCGCGTCGGCAGCGGCAGCGTCGCACCAAGGCCGGCAAAGAGGCTGGCGAAGGTCGGGATGACCTTCCACAAAATGACGCCGACGACCAGGCCGGCGATCACGATGACCGCGATCGGATAGACCATCGCGGACTTGACCTGGCTCTTCAACTTGACGGCCTTCTCGATGTACGTCGCCAGGCGCTTGAGAATCGTGTCGAGAATACCGCCGGCCTCGCCCGCCGCAATCATGTTCGTGAACAGCGCGTCGAAGGTCTTGGGATGCTTCTTCATCGCATCCGCGAGCGACATGCCGCTCTCGACGTCGCCGCGAGTCGCCAGGATGACAGCGCCGAAGTTCTTGTCCGGCTCTTGCGAGCCGAGAATCTCGAGACACTGTACGAGCGGCAGGCCTGCGTCGATCATCACCGAGAACTGACGTACGAAGACCGCCAGGTTCTTCGGGTTGACGCGCCGCGACTTGACCTTGGCTGGTCCGGCCGCTTTGGCTTCCTTGACCGGGTTGATTTGCGTGACCAGGATCTGCTCGCGGCGCAGTGCCGCCACCGCCGCGTCGATCGACTCGGCGGCGCGCTCACCCGAGACCGTCTGCCCGGCGCGCGTCCGTCCGCTATATGCAAATGTCGCCATTGACGTCCTACTCCGTGCGGGCGACGCCTGCGTCGCCTCGATCACGAACCACTAACGACCGAACCACGAACCTAACGGGCAACAGGCTTCTGTGGCACAGCGCCACGGTTAAGGCCCGCGCCCGCGACTACACCCACCCCGCGGCTGATCAGATCCTGTAACTCGTCGCGATTGGACGAGGCCATCGTCGCCGTCTCGAGCGTGATCAGCTTCTTCTGATACAGCGTCGCCAACGACTGGTTCATCGTCTGCATGCCCATCTTTTCCTGGCCGGTCTGCATCGCCGAGTAGATCTGATGGACTTTGTCCTCGCGAATCAGATTGCGGATGCCCGCCGTCGGCACCATGATCTCGAGCGAAACGACGCGGCCGCCGCCGATCTTCGGCAGCAGCGCCTGACAGACGATGCCCTCCAGCACGAGCGAGAGCTGCGTGCGAATCTGGCTTTGCTGGTGAGCCGGGAAGATATCGATGATGCGGTTGATCGTCTGCGACGCCGAGTTGGTGTGCAGCGTGCCGAACGTCAAGTGACCGGTTTCCGCGATGCGCAACGCCGCTTCCACGGTCTCGAGGTCGCGCATCTCACCGATGAGGACGATGTCCGGATCCTCGCGCAGGGCCGCGCGCAGCGCGTTGCTGAAGCTTTGCGTGTCGCTGTGCACCTCGCGCTGGTTGACCAGACAGCCCTGATGCTGGTGGACGAACTCGATCGGATCCTCGATGGTGAGAATGTGATCGTGCCGTTCCTTGTTGATCTTGTCGATCATCGCCGCCAACGTGGTGGACTTACCAGATCCCGTCGGACCGGTGACCAGCACCAGACCGCGCGGCCGCTCGGCGAGCGTCGTCAATACCTGCGGCAGATTCAGTTCCTGGAAGCTGCGGATCTTTTCCGGAATCAAGCGGTAGACCGCGCCAACGGCGCCGCGCTGATTGAACATGTTGACGCGGAACCGCGCGAGGCCCTTGATACCGAATGAGAAGTCGAGCTCCAGCGTCTCCTCGAAGCGCTTCTTCTGCGCGTCAGTGAGCACGCTGTACGCGAGCTGCTTGGTCTCCGACGGGTTCATGTCCGTGCCAGACAGCCGCACCAGGTGTCCATGGACACGCACCTGTGGCGGTGTAGCGGTGGTGATATGAAGGTCGGAACCTTCCATCTGCACCATCGTGTGCAGCAGTTCAGGCAACGTCATCACTTGACGGTCTCCCTCACGATCTCCTCGATCGTCGTCACACCCTCTTTGACTTTGCGCAGTCCGCTGCTTCGCAGCGTGATCATCCCTTCGTCCACCGCCTTGCGGCGGAGTTCGAGGGAGGACGCGCCGACCAGAATGAGCTCGCGGAGTTCCTCGGTCACTTCCATCACTTCGTAGAGACCGACGCGGCCCTTGTATCCCGTGTTGTTACACTTCTCGCAACCCTTCCCCTTGTTGGGGACCACTGTCTTTGCATCATCGGCATTGAAGCCAGCCTGCATGAGCGCGGCGGCCGCTGTCGGATCCGGTTCAGTGCAGTTCTTGCAGATTCTGCGCACCAGTCGCTGTGCACAAATGAGATTCAGCGAGCTGGCCACGAGGAACGGCTCGATGCCCATGTTCATCAAGCGGTTCACCGTGCTGGGTGCGTCGTTGGTGTGCAGCGTGGACAGGACAAGGTGTCCAGTGAGCGCCGCCTTGACGGCGATTTCCGCCGTTTCGAAGTCGCGGATTTCGCCGACGAGGATGATGTTGGGGTCCTGACGCAGGAAGCTGCGTAGCGCCGCGGCGAAGTTGAGGCCGATGCTCTCGCGCACGAGCACCTGGTTGACGCCCATCAAGTTGAACTCGACCGGGTCTTCGGCGGTCATGATGTTCGTCTGCGGCGTGTTGATACGCGCGATCGAGGAGTACAAAGTGTTGGTCTTACCGGAACCGGTCGGCCCGGTGACGAGCACCATGCCCCAGGGCTTGTCGATGGCGACCTCGAATTTCCTCAACGACTCGTGCTCGAACCCGAGCTTCGTCATGTCGAGCATCAACTTCGTCTTGTCGAGGAGACGAAGCACGATCTTCTCGCCGAAGAGCGTTGGCAGACACGAGACGCGGAAGTCGATGTCGCGCATCTCGCCGCCGTCCTGGAAACGGATCTTGATGCGACCGTCCTGCGGCAACCGCTTTTCCGCGATGTCCAGCTTGGACATGATCTTGATGCGCGAGGTGATCGCGTCGCGGAACTTCATCGGCGGCTGCATGATGTTGTAGAGAATGCCGTCGATGCGGTACCGGACGCGCAGTTCCTTCTCGTAGGGCTCGATGTGAATGTCGCTCGCGCCCTTCTGAATGGCCGACATCAAGATCACGTTGACCAGCTTGATGACCGGCGCTTCTTCGCCTTGTTTGGCGAGCGCCTCGGCGCTGATCTCTTCGAACTCTTCGAGGACCTCGACGTCGCCGGCATCAGCGATCGCCGGCATCTCCTCGAGTGCCTTGCTGGCCATTTCGAGCGCGCTGGTGCCGGTCTGCGTGGATCCGCCGCCGCCACCGCTGCCGTTAGAGGAGCCCGAGGCCTTCGAGTAGTACTTTTGAATCGCGTCGACGACGGCCGTTTCCGACGCCACGACCGGCTCGACGTTGTAGCCCGTCATGAACTTGATGTCGTCCATGGCGAACACGTTCGTCGGGTCGGTCATCGCGATCGTCAGCGTCGCGCCTGACCGCGAGAGCGGAATGATTTGATACTTCTGTGCCGTCTCCGACGGAACGAGCTTCACGACCGCGGCGTCGACATCGAACTGACCCAGTGCAATTGAGGGAACGCCGTATTGCTTACTGAGAAGCGCGGTGATCTCGTCGTCTTTGACGTATCCGAGCTTGATCAGATTGAAGCCGAGCTTCCCCCCGTGCTGGCGCTGATAGTTCAGCGCCTCCTGGAGTTGCTCGGGTGTGATGCGCTTCTCTTTGAGAAGCAGCTCTCCGATTCGAACCGCCATTTACCGATCACTGGCCGACATGCGCAGTGGCCCTTCTCACCTGAATGGTCGTCAAAACTTCGTTGCGCCTGAGAGCACCTGTGGCAAACCACGCCGTGCGGGGCACTGCGGCTCGTCATTACTTCTCGGCCTGCACGGTCCTGCCCGATAGGGTCGAGGTGAGCCGGCCGAAGTTGTGATGGAATAAGGGGAACGGGCTGCTTTGAGCCGGTCGAAGGGCCTCGCCCTCAGGATGTCGGAGGGCCTCCACATGTCCCACCAGCGTTGTTCAGTGTTGGGCAGCCGCCCATAAGGAACAGAACTGGACATTTGCCGTATTAGGAGACTGATTGAGCTCAGTACCGGAGGCGGAGGTTTCGCCATCCACACTCGGGTTCCTCCCAAGACTTATCGGCGTCATCCGATGTCCCCGCACAACATTTCGGGCCGTGGCTGCGTCGCCCCGGTGGGTCGGACTCGTGATGGTTCTCGCGGTCATCACCGCGGGGAGCCAGGCGCTGCTATTTCAGACCGAGGTCGGTCAGGTGGCGCTGGTCGATCAGTGGGAGCGGACGACGTTGGCCTTCGGGCAACCGGTGGACGACGCGCGATACGCCGAATTCCAGGCGCTTAGCGGGAAGGGCCCCCTCTACGGAGTAGCGACGGCGCTCGTCGCTGGACCGGTGCTGACGCTGGTGCTCGCGGTGGTCGTTGCGCTCGTATTCCGACGGGGGAATCGGAACGTCTCTTTCTCACAGGTGCTCGCTGTGGTCGCACACGCCAGCGTCATCCTTGCCATTCGACTCCTGGTGTCGGCGCCGGTGAGCTATGCGCGCGAGGCGACAGGCGGTGCGACGTCCCTCGGACTCTGGTTTCCCGCACTCGATGCCGCGTCGTTCGCGGGTCAGTTCGTCGGGGCGCTCGACATCTTCGTGCTCTGGTGGGTGGTGCTGCTGGCCATCGGTGTCGGGGTCTTGTATGGACGGCGAGCCCGATCGGTCGCAGCTGCGTTCCTGGGGATCTATGCCGGTCTGGCACTGCTGTTGGCCGTGACCATGACTGTACTGGGAGGAACCGCGTAGTGGCAGACACAACTACCGCACAACCGGTCTCGCAACCCGGGCTGCTCGCTCGTATCGTCGGCGTGCTGACGTCGCCGAAGTCAACGTTTGCTGCAGTCGCGGCGCGTCCGCGTTGGCTCGGCGTGATGGCCATCACGCTGGTCATCGTGGCCGCCTGTCAGTTCTACATCATGTCTTCGCCTGACATGCAGGACGCGATTTTTCAGCAGGCGACGCGCAACCCCAACATGAGCGATCAGCAGGTCGCCGGTGTGGAGCGGTTCGTCAGCATCCTGCCCTACGGAATCGCCGGCGCAACGCTGATCCTCGGACCACTCTTCAGCGCAATCATCGCCGGCATCCTGCTGCTGATTTTCTCGACGCTGATGGGCGGCGAGGCGAAGTTCAAACAGGTCTACGCCGTGATGGCGCATGCTGGTGTCGTCTCGACCCTGTCGGCCCTGTTGACCGCCGGTATGATCATGATCGGCGCGCGACCGACTGGCGCGAACCCGCCCGGTGCGAATCTCGGCATCTTCGTGCCGATGCTCGAAGAGACGAGCTTCCTCACGCAATTCCTCAGCGCAATCGATCTGGTGCTGGTGTGGTGGCTCGTGACCTTGTCGATTGGTCTCGGAGTTCTCTACAAGCGCCGCACCGGCGGCATCGCGTTCTCGCTGCTGTGTGTCTACGTGTTGCTCGCACTCGTCCTCGGCTACGCCCGGTCGGGTTCCTAAGGAGACTCGATGTCCTGGAAAAAGGTTTCCATCATTGTTGGGATCGTGCTGGTGCTCGCCGCGGTGGTGGCGGCCAATCTGTACTACCGCCGCGATACCGGCCTGAGCGTGAATGCTGAAGCCGTCCGGTCGCGCGACCTGGAGGCAATCGTCTCGGCATCCGGCAAGATCCAGCCGAAACGCCAGATCAACGTCTCTGCGAACACCACCGGACGGGTCACGCGTGTGGCGGTCGAAGAAGGACAGCGCGTCAAGACCGGTCAGTTCCTGCTCGAGATCGATCCGCGATCGCTCGACGCGCAGTTGCAGCGCGGCGAAGCCAGCGTCGCCGCTGCGCAATCATCGTTGCAGCAGTCACGCGCCTCGGTGCAGCAGACGCGTGTTGCACTCGAGCTCGCACGCCAGACCCTGAAGCGGACGCAGGAGCTGTGGAAAGAGGGGCTGACGACGCGTGAGGCACTCGAAAGAGCCGAAAACGACGTCCAGTCGCGCGAGGCCGAGCTGAAGACGCGCGAGCAGGAGATCCAGACCAACGAACAGCGAATCAAGGTCGAGGAAGCCGGGTTGGCGACCACGAAGTACAACCTCAATCAGGTGATCATCACCGCGCCGATGGACGGCCTGGTCACGCGCCGCAGCATCGAAGAGGGCGAGACCGCGGTGCTCGGCACGATGAACAACGCCGGCTCGGTGCTCCTGACGATTGCCGATATGTCCATCCTCGAAGCGGAGGTCGAGGTGGACGAGACGGAGATCCCGTCAGTGTCACTCGGACAAGTCGCCAAGGTCACCATTGATGCGATTCCGGATCGGACGTTCAAGGGACGCGTGACAGAGGTCGGTAACAGCCCGATTCAGACCACGACCAACCAGAGCCAGGGCCAGCGCCAGGCGACCACCTTCAAGGTGGTGATCACGATCGAGGAGGAAGTGCCCGACGTTCGGCCGGGGTTCACGTGCACGGCGGAGATCACCACCGCCACGCGCAAGAACGCCGTCTCGGTACCCATCCAGGCGCTCACTGTCCGCGAGATGCTCTACAACGACAAGGGTGACCTCGTACACGAAGAACCGCAACGCCGGCGACGGGGCAACGCGGTCGAGACACCCGTGTCGGCGTCTAATGAGCCGCCTCCCGGCCACACACGCAAGGAGACGGAAGGTGTGTTCGTCGTCAGCGGTGGACGTGGTGTCTTCACGCCAGTCAAAGTCGGAATTGCGGGCGAGCAGTATTTCGAAGTGCTCAGCGGGCTGAAGGCCGGCGATCAGGTCATCACTGGTCCGTTCAACTCGGTGCGCGAGCTCGCAGATGGTGGCGACGTCAAGCTGCAGCAGCAGAACACCAATCGCACTCGCACCCGGTCGACGTCGAGCAAATGAACCAGGTTGTCGATTCCATCCTGATCGCGCTTCAGGCCATCTGGGCCAACAAGCTGCGATCCTTCATGACGGTGTTGGGCAACATCGTGGCGGTCACGTCGATCGTCACGGTGGTCACGCTCATCCAAGGCATGAACGGGATGGTGGCGGACGCGATCGTCAGCGACATCGGCGCCGACAATTTCACGGTCCAACGCGTGCCGCCGATCTTCAACGAAGACGAGGCGGAGCGTAACCGCAATAATCCGCTGATCACGATCGACGAGGCTGATGCGATCCGCGCGTTCAGCCCGTTGATTGTGTCGGTGGCGGCGCAAGCCAGCCGCAACGCGACAGTGTCGTATCGGACTGAGGAAATCAACAACGCCCAGATACAGGGCGTCACCAGCACCTACTCCGATTTCTCGACGTTCAGCGCCGAACGCGGGCGCATGATGAGCGCGGTCGAAGTCGAGCGTGGACAGCAGGTCGCGTTGCTCGGCTATGGGCTCGCTGACCGCCTCTTCGGCGACATCGACCCAATCGAGAAGACCATCAAGATCGCCGGCATCAACTTCCGGGTGGTTGGGGTCAGCGAACAGAAAGGATCGTTCTTCGGGAACTCGCAGGACAACTTCGCGGTGGTTCCCCTCGGCGCCTACCAGCGGCTGTTCGGGGCGCGCCAGTCGCTGTCGTTGATGGTCAAGCCGATTTCCACCGATCGCATGTCCGAGGCCATGGACGATGCGACGGTGGCGCTGCGAGTGTCGCGGCACTTGAAGCCATCGGCGCCGAACAACTTCGGCATCCTGACCTCGGACACGATTCTCGACCTCTATCGCCAGGTGACGAGCGGCATCTTCCTGGTCCTCGTCGGCATCGTCGCGCTGTCGCTGGTCGTCGGCGGCATCGTGATCATGAACATCATGCTGATGGTGGTGAGCGAGCGCACGCGCGAGATCGGGCTGCGCAAGGCGCTCGGGGCCAAGCGCAAGGACATCATGTCGCAGGTGCTCACCGAATCGATCACGCTGTCCACGCTGGGCGGACTCCTTGGCATCCTGCTCGGGTCGCTTGCGGCGTCGCTGATCGCGGCGCTCACTCCCCTGCCCGCACGTCTCGAGATGTGGTCGGTCGTACTCGGGATCGGGATCACCGCCGCGGTTGGTCTGTTCTTCGGCGCGTGGCCGGCGCACCGGGCGGCATCACTCGATCCGATCGAGGCGCTTCGCCGTGAGTAAGGGTATCAATCGCGGGCTGTGGCGCGAAGTCGCGGTGATGGCGTTCGACACGCTGCGCACCAACAAGATGCGCTCGGCGCTCACCATTCTTGGCGTCGTCATCGGGATTACCTCGATCGTCGGCATGACCTCTCTGATCCGCGGCTTCGACGAGTCGCTGCGCGACATGATTCGCCAACTCGGTCCGAACACGATCATCGTGAGCAAGGCCAGCGCCGTCAGCCTTGCCGCGGGCGCCGACTTTGCCGAGTTGATCCGCCGGCCCAACCTCACCGTCGCCGATGCGCGGGCCA
>Ga0310810_10000775_pt1 | contig 32302 bp, 23 predicted proteins | sample NCmetagenome_FD_207641 | JGI IMG/M metagenome (GOLD analysis project Ga0310810, IMG submission 207641) | Soil microbial communities from experimental microcosm in Duke University, North Carolina, United States - NC | ecosystem: Engineered > Artificial ecosystem > Soil microcosm > Unclassified ... | reverse complement strand
GACTATGAACCGCGGAAACCTTTTTTCGTTGCTCGTTTTCCTTCCTGCGATCATAGGCTCGATCGTGGTTATTAACTGTAAAGCAGATGCCTCCGCACCATCCCCCGCCCGAAGTGCTTCGCAACTATATTCAAGGTACTGTGTCTCGTGTCACGGTCGAGATGGAACCTCTCAAACCAAAAAGGGAAGATTTAGTCACGCACGAAATTTGACGGATGCAGAATGGCAGGACGATGTCAGCGACGAGCGCCTCTTCAACTCGATCATGAATGGCCGCAACGTACGCGGAAATATGCCCGCCTTCAACAACAAACTGAATGACCAGGAAGCTGAGTCTTTAGTGAGCTTAGTGCGCCGCTTCAGGAAGTAATAATAGTGAGTATTTATCGGGGAGTAGCAATTCGACTTCTGCAAGCAACGCTGGTCGCGGGTTTCGTGACCGGAGTGTGGCTGATTTACCGCGGCCTGCCGTTATCAGCAAATCCACCGGAAACTGACGCCGCTTCGACCACTTTGCAAATCGTTATCGAGCGACCGCTGGACACCGAAGGCGTTGCTCTGGATGTCGCCGTCGATATCTATCCGGTTGATCTGATCGCTGTTAGGCATGAGTTTTTCACTGAACCGCGGGCAGGCAAACGCTTCGATGATTTCTTGAAAGAGCGCATGCGAGGCAGATCGCCTGTTAGTACTCAACTCGATAAACAAGGCCATGGTTCAGTAAAGCTGGCGCCGGGTAATTGGTGGCTTCATGCAAAACTGACCGGCGACGAAGAGCTCGAGTGGCGACTCCCGTTAACTGTCAGCGGACCTAATCAATCATTACAGTTGAATTCACAGAACGCTTATACGAGAAGTAAAGCCTTCTGACACTAAATAGGACCTGTAGGACGTATGGACCTATCATGTTAGCCCTCCGTGTGAACAACAAAGGCCTCGCCGTTTGTAAGATCGCCAAACCTGCCTCCGATCAAGAAGCTTTGATCCGCGTGCTGCTCTCGGGAATCTGCAACACCGATCTTGAAATCGCGCGAGGATATGCCGGCTTCAAAGGAACGATCGGACATGAGTTCGTCGGCGTAGTGGAAGCAAGCCCAGATCAAAAAATGGTTGGGAGACGGGTAGTGGGTGAAATCAACGCGGGCTGCGGCAAGTGCGCGCTCTGCCTCGCGGGCGATGCCCGACATTGTTCAAATCGAACTGTCCTCGGCATTGTTGGACGCGATGGTGCACATGCGGAGTTTCTAAGGTTACCAGTCGAGAATCTTCTACCAGTCCCGACGAAAATCAGTAACGAGCATGCTGTCTTTACCGAACCGCTTGCTGCAGCTTGTGGAATCCTCGAGCGAGTGAAGATCTCAAGAACTGATCGCGTGGCGGTTATCGGCGACGGCAAACTTGGTTTGCTCAGCGCGCAGGTTGTCTCGTTGACGGGAGCGCAAGTGTTGCTCGTGGGAAAGCACGATTCAAAATTGCGAATTGCGCGGGATCGTGGAATTGAAACAACTACACCACCTGGAACTCGCAATCGCAACCGAACCTTCGACGTGGTTATCGAGGCGTCGGGAGCAGCTCCCGGTTTCGAACTCGCACTTAATCTCCTACGCCCGAAAGGAAGACTGGTTCTTAAATCAACCTTCAATGCTGCGACTACCATCGACGCAGCTCGAATCGTCGTTGATGAGATTTCAATTATCGGTTCGCGGTGTGGTCGTTTTAAGCCGGCGATTGATCTGCTGGCGAAAGGCTCGGTTGATGTTGAAAGTTTGATTAGCGAGGAATACCAGTTATCAGAAGGTGTTCACGCCATGGAACGAGCCGGAGCTCGAGGAATATTGAAAGTACTACTCCGACCATCGACGTGAGCTTTGGATTTCGTTCTTTGGCTTTGATTAGTGTGTTTCGTGGATCATCTGTTTGCTGCGAGCAAGAACGATCCACGAACCACACGAATTACACGAAAAAACCGACGCCAGACCAAGGTTTCGCGCATCTTCCCCAGCCCGCTGAGACTCATACGACGCACAAAGTTCCAAAGACCAAGCCCGGCTCCGCGCCGTTTTTTGCCCGACTCTTCCCCTTTCGCTATACTCTAGCCCTTTCATTGCGCTACAAATGGGATTTCATTGTGACTATCTCTTTTAGGCGCGATTTGCGGAGCCGCTATGAAATTTGAAGGTGGTGAAGTTTATGTTTGACGTCGCAAACAACAAATCAACTGAGCAGGAAAGAGTTATTTTGCGCAAGCTGCGCGTCTGGATTGCCGCCCTTGCCGCCGGGTGTCTTTTAGCAGGCATTGGTATCGGCGCCATGCTTTCGGGACGTCCGACCGTCGCTCAAGGCGAAGTGCAAATTGCGCGTGCCCCCGAAGCACTTTCCGCTTCGTTTGCGGAGATTGCTCGGCGTGTCGAGCCGGCCGTTGTCAACATAGAAACGCTTCAGCCCTCAACGGACATTGAACTAAGCGACAAAGACAACGAAGACAAAGACGACTCGGCAAGCAATCCTCTGCTCGACATGTTTCGTCGTCAACAACGACGTCCGACTCGCGGCGTCGGCAGCGGTTTCATCGTAAGTCCTAAAGGCTACATTCTGACCAATTACCACGTCATCGATGAAGCCACTCGAATCATTGTTGGACTTCAATCCGGCGAGAAGTTTCGCGCCACGAAGGTCGGCGCAGATCCTGAGACAGACGTTGCCGTGATCAAGATCGATGCACCGCGTGATTTGCCAACTGTGACTATTGGCGATTCGAATGCAGCGCAGGTCGGTGATTGGGTGTTAGCAATGGGTTCACCATTTGGGCTTGATCAAACTGTGACCGCGGGAATTATCTCGAAGAAAGAACGAGAGAGCCCGTATCCAAATGTGTTTCAGCGCTTCCTGCAAACGGACGCCGCAATCAATCGAGGCAACAGCGGCGGACCATTGGTCAACATGCGCGGTGAAGTGATTGGAATGAACTCGCAAATCGCAACTTCGACGGGAGATTACAACGGCATCGGTTTCGCTCTGCCTGCAAACGAAACAAACTTCGTCTACAAACAACTCGTTGCCCATGGCACGGTGAAGCGCGGGTTTTTAGGCATAACTCTCGACTCTGTGCATGACGAATATGCGAAGGTTTATGGCCTCTCTGAATCGAGAGGTGCGATTATCACCACCGTCAGCCCCACAGAGGCCGACTCAGGCTTGCCAACCCCGGCCGCAAAAGCAGGACTTCAACCCAACGACATCATTACCGAATTCGACGGTGTAGCGGTTCAGAATGCTCAGGATTTGATCCAGCGAGTTGCCAGTACTGCCGTTGGTCAAACAGCATCGCTTGTATTTCTGCGAGACGTAGACGGAAAGATGGAGCGGAAGACTGTCAGTGTGGTTCTTAGCAAGCGACCTCCAACTACCCGTGACTGGGTCGAGCCTTCAAAGCCAAATACAAAGGATGCCGATCCGAAAGGCAACGCATTACACCTCGGAGTCACCCTGGCTGAACTTACTCCCCAGTTGATTACCGAAAGAAAACTAAACGCGCCGGGTTTGCCGGTCATTCACGGGTTGCTGGTTAAAGATATCGATCCTAACGGTTTGGTGGCGGAGATTCGTCTTCCACCAAACAACGCGCCGGCACTACTCGAAGGTGATGTAATCAACCAGATCAATCGCGTCCCGGTAAATACACTCGCTGAGTTTCAGCGGGTAATGAACGGACTAAAAACAGGTGATCCAATTGTTCTGCACGTCACAAATATTCGGCGAGACGTGAAGGGTGAACGACGTTCACCTGGGATCGTGCAGTTCACTTATCAATAGAGATGTCCGAAGAGATGTCCGACGAACTTTTAGTTTGTCGCGTGCGGATTCAAGATTGTTAACGGTTGGCACGCAAGACAAACTAAAGCTCGTCGGACTAAGGAATACAGTTATCAAATCATGGCCCAGGCAAAAAAAGCTGTTGCGAAGAACAGCACCAAACAAACATCCCGACCCGCTGCACGTGCCGCGGTCAAAACTTATCAGAACTACATTAACGGCGAATGGGTAGCGAGCGAGTCAGGGGAGATGTTCGAAAACCTCAATCCGGCCGACACTCGCGACGTAGTGGGACGTTTTCCGCTATCTACCAAAGAAGACATTTACGCAGCCGTCAACGCCGCGCAAGGCGCCTTTGACCGTTGGCGAAATACACCGGCGCCCAAACGTGCGGAACTACTCTTCCGTCTTGGCGAAATTCTGATCCGTGACAAAGAACGTTACACATCAGACATGACCCGAGAAATGGGCAAGGTTCTGAAGGAAGCCGGAGGTGACGTTCAGGAAGCAATTGATTGCACCTACTACACAGCCGGTGAAGGACGTCGTCTACATGGATTCACGAGTCCTGCTGAGATGCGGGATAAATTCGCAATGTGCGTCCGCCAGCCCGTCGGTCTCTGCGGACTGATCACGCCATGGAATTTTCCAATGGCCATCCCTTCATGGAAGCTGATTCCAGCATTGGTTTGCGGCAACACAGTGGTGATCAAGCCGGCGGAAGATACACCGCTCTCGACTTATAACCTTGTGAAAGCGTGTGAAGAGGCTGGCATACCTCCGGGCGTTGTGAATATGGTCACGGGCTACGGTGAAACTGTCGGAGCAGCGATGACAAACCATCCCGCGCTTAGACTGATTTCATTCACCGGTTCAACTGAAACTGGTCGCATTGTGGCTTCAGCCTGTGCCGAACGAAATGCCATCTGTTCTCTCGAGATGGGTGGCAAAAACGCCATCATGATTATGGACGATGCCGATATTGACTTGGCAATCGAAGGCGCCATTTGGGGCGCCTTTGGTACGTCCGGGCAAAGATGCACAGCTTCGTCGCGCCTGATTGTTCACAAGAAAGTTTACAAACAGTTCGTGAAGAAGTTGGTCGATGCAACGAAGAGTTTACGTGTTGGCAATGGTGCGGATCCGCGAACTGAAGTTGGTCCGGTAATTAACAGTGATGCGGTTGAAAAGATAATGAATTACATCCGCATCGGTCGCGAGGAAGACAGGGCAACGCTTGCGTGCGGCGGCAAACGTCTAACGCGCGGTGACTATGCGCACGGTCACTACATCGAGCCCACGGTCTTTTCAGATGCGACCCCGGACATGCGAATATCGCAGGAGGAGATTTTCGGACCGGTAACTACAGTCATTCTTGCAAATTCGCTCGAACACGCAATTCAAATTGCTAACGGCGTTCGATACGGTTTGTCTGCTGCCATCTACACTCGAGATGTTAATCGAGCGTTCCGGGCAATGAACGAGCTGTACACAGGAATTTTCTACGTAAACGCCTCAACCATTGGCGCCGAAGTTCACCTTCCTTTCGGCGGGACGAAGGCAACTGGAAATGGACATAGAGAGGCCGGAACTCAAGTCCTCGATATCTTCTCCGAATGGAAGTCTATTTATGTCGACTTCAGCGGTAAGCTGCAACGCGCGCAAATCGATACCGTTGAATCGCCTCAGTAATACTCCTTCGTGCTGGGAGCGCAGGCGTCCTCGCCTGCCCGTGCTGATCAAAGCCTGTTTAGGTTCTGCGGGCAGACGCGGACGCCTGCGCTCCCGCACGAAGAGGCGCTAAATACGATAAATCGTAATTTCACATTCGTCTTATTTAGCAGCGGAGGATCAAAGCCGTGATTATCGGTCTGCCGAAAGAAATTAAGGACAATGAATATCGAGTCGGGCTAACGCCAGCGGGCGTGCGAGCACTGCATGATGCCGGACATATTGTCATCGTTGAAAAGAGTGCGGGTGAGGGCTCCGGATTCGAAGATTCGCTTTATAACCGTGCTGGTGCTGAGTTGATCGACTCGGCTGACGAAGTTTGGGCCAAGGCCGATATGATCGTGAAAGTGAAAGAACCGATTGTCCCGGAATATCCTCGCATGCGCGAAGGCCAGTTGCTCTTCACTTATCTTCATCTCGCTCCCGATAAAGAACTGACGAAGCAGTTGTTGGATCGCAAGGTTACGGGCATTGCTTACGAAACGATCACTGACCGCAAAGGCACATTGCCGTTATTAACGCCGATGTCGGAAGTTGCCGGAAGGATGGCAATCCAGGTCGGCGCTCACTATCTCGAGAAGATGAGCGGCGGTCGCGGAATATTGCTGGGGGGTGTTCCTGGGGTACCGGCAGCGAGAGTTGTGATCATAGGCGGTGGAGTTGTTGGAACTAACTCAGCAAAGATGGCCGTGGGCATGGGAGCTCACGTAACAATCATCGACAACAATCTCGACAGACTACGCGAGCTTGACGACATCTTTCTTTCGAAGATTTCTACACTGGCGTCCAGCGCATACATGATTCACGACGCTATCTCACAGGCAGACCTGATCGTTGGCGCAGTTCTTGTTCCAGGAGCTGCAGCGCCGAAACTCGTCACGCAGAAGATGCTCAAGGATGTGCCGAACGGAGCGGTGATAGTTGACGTCGCAGTAGATCAGGGGGGATGCATTGAAACTACACATCCAACGACACACTCAAATCCGACTTTCTATGTTGAAGGTGTGCTGCACTACTGTGTGGCGAATATGCCTGGCGCGGTGCCGCGCACATCAACATTCGCGCTTACTAATGCGACCCTGCCTTACGCATTGAAAATTGCGAATAAAGGTTTCTACGATGCTATTGCGAGTGATCCGGGACTAAAAGAGGGCGTGAATACTTACAACGGTCACTGCACTTACGAGGCAGTGGCCTCAGCACAGGGCATTCCCTTTACTTCGCTTGATTCACTGATTGCGAGCAAAGCGACAGCCTAAGATGTGTAGGCGGAAGAAATAGGTCCAATATGTCGTATAGGTCCTATTCCGGATCCAGGTACTTCGAAACGCACGCCAGAAATTCTTCGGGCGCGACCGGCTTTATCAAAAACTCGTCAACCTGATCTTCTTCATTCTGCGGATCAAGTGCGCTTAGCAACACGATCGGAATGTGCGCCAGCGCCCCGTCGTCTTTCATGAACCGGCATAGTTCGTAACCATTCATGTTCGGCATGAACGCGTCGGTGATAACGAGGTCAATTCGATTTGACTGCAACGCCTCAATCGCCTCTCGACCATCGCCAGCCGACACATAGTCATATTTTGCTCGTTCAAGGATGATCTCGAGTAAGCGGCGGAGCGAGCGATCATCTTCGACCAGCAAGGCACACTTACTTTTCCGTCCGGCGATAGAAGACTGAACGGGTCGTGAAGGTAACAATTTCGAGTCATCTGTGGAGATCATTGCGTGAGTCACCTTAGAGACTTCTTCGAGGTAGTGAGTGCGGGGAAGGGGTGCGAAAATCCGGGGCCGGATTTCCTTAACCTGCAGATTAAACGCCGTTGGCTAATGTTGTCAATCTGAGTTATCCACAGATTACGCAGATTACGCAGATTTTTCTAAGAAATTGAGCAGAGTACCCATCAAGGAGTTCTTAATCTGTGTAACAAACCGATAACTTCTTGTTTTCTTGGCAACATTTCTTTAGACCAACTTGGATACAGTCAGTACCACATCGCGGTAGCGTGTGGGTCCGCATCCACCCTGTCACACCGGCGAACCCACACGCTACCGCGATGTGGTACTGACTGTATCCAAGTTTGGTTGGGGCTCCGCTACGCTGTGTAATCTGTGGCTAGTCCTAATCGATAAACGTCCGGTGCCACAATTCCAGTCCCAGAAGCTGGAACACTTGAAGGTTGTTGTCTTCGCGTCCTGAGTTATTGGCATCGATCACTCTTTTGACCTCGGTTGGCCGGAATATCCCACGCCTTTTTATTGTCTCTTCCGAAAGTAGATCGTTCACCAATGGCCGCAAGGGCCCGCGAAGCCACGATCTAATCGGTGCTCCAAAGCCTGCCTTTTTTCTCCAGACCACATCGTGAGGTAACACTCCCTCGAGCGCGCGTTTCAGAATGTATTTGCGTCTCAAGCCGCGAAGCTTTAGACGAGCCGGCATTCGGGCGGCCATTTCAATCATCTCGCGATTCAGAAACGGTACTCGTACTTCCAGATTTGCGGCCATCGACGTCTTATCGGTCGTGATCAGATTCAAACACGGAAGAAATGTCTTCAGGTCTATGTACAACAAGCGATTCAGAGAGTCGGCTCCGGCGACTCGACCGAAATAACTCCGATGCTTCTCGTAAGGATCAAACTCGCGAGTCAGCGCTCGCCACTCGTTTGAATACAACCGATGTTTTGCTTCATTTGTAAAATAGGTTCCATATCCGAGATAACGATCTTCAAAATCCAGCGCCGCACTCCGCGCAAACTTCTTCGCGTTACGTAGCGGCGCAGTCAATCTTCCCGGCAGACCACCCGGCAACGTCGAGGCAACTGTTTTCATTAGAGGCCGGCGCAGAAGATTTGGCACCGGATCGAAAGCGGACGCAATCTTCATTGCCAACTGTCGAGGATATCCTGCAAACACCTCATCGCCACCCATCCCGGACAACATTACCGTCAAGGTTTCTCGTGCTGCTTGCGAGATCAGATAACTGGGAATCGCCATATCAATCGGGGGCTCTTCCATGTGGTAGACCAGCTTCGGCAACAACTCTGCGACGGATGGCTGCAACATCGTCTCGTGATAGTCAGTGTGAAGTTGTTCATTGACTCTACGCGCCCAACGAACGTCGTCGGGAATGATGTCGTAACGCAGATCTTTGCTCTCAATCCCAACGGTGTACGTGCTGACTGATCTACCGTCACTGTGTCTTTGCATCATCGCGACGATTCCTGACGAATCAATTCCGCCTGAAAGAAAAGCACCCAAGGGAACGTCTGAAACCATCTCCATCTTTACGACACGATCGAGAGTGGCGAGAACACGTTCGCGCCACCAGTCTTCATTCTTACCTTCCTCAATATTCTCGAATGAGACGTCCCACCATTGATGCAGTTTCAAATCATCATCGCGAATTTGGACCACGTGACCAGGAGGTACGGTCTTTACTCCGGCAAAGAGTGTGTTCGGATCTGGTGACCACAGAAAAGTCAGAAACTGATGAAGAGCTTCCCGGTCAATGGACGGTTTGATAAGGCCAGTTGCGACAATCGCTTTCACCTCTGAGGCAAAAACGAAAGCCCCAGGCTTATCACTGCTCGCGGGAATATGAGAGTAATAGAGTGGTTTTATGCCGACATGATCGCGAGCCAACGTCAAGGTTCGTTCTTTGTTGTCCCAAATGGCGAATGCAAACATGCCGTTGAGTTGCAAGAGGCAATCACAACCCCATTGAGCGAATGCGGCAAGAAGAACTTCAGCGTCGCTCTCAGTGCGAAACTGATGACCGAGCGTGATCAGTTGTTGGCGAAGCTCTCGGTAGTTGAAGATTTCTCCGTTGAAGGTGAGGACATAACGTCCGTCATGGGAGACCATCGGCTCGTGGCCGCCTGGAGATGTATCAATGATTGAAAGTCGCCGGTGACCGAAGCAAACACGCCTGCCGAAGTTGTCGAACGTGTCGGAAGTCCATTGGCCCTGATCATCACGGCCCCGATGCTCGATACTCTGGAGCATGGGGCCTATAAATTTCGCAGGGTCGAGGCTGAGAATGCCGGCGATGCCACACATTTAGGTTTTTGGTCTTTGGCCTTTGGTCTTTGGCCTTTGGTCTTAGTTCTTTGATCTTCGCCTTACACTCTTCCAAGTCCTAAGACCAAAGGCCAAAGACCGAAGACAAAGATCAAAGATCAATCCTTGCCCTTTCCCGCAATGAATCCAAGATCCGAAATGTCGCTCTGCTTGTTGAAGCCAAATCATTCAAACTAATCGGCGCTTCGCCCGACAAGACAGCTGCGCAAACAGCTGTGACCTGATCCTTTTGACCTTTATCCTGAGCTTTCAGGCTCACTTGTTTCTCGCGGCCGTCTCGATACATCGTTACGCTTCGATAGTCATCAAGCACCAGGCTTTTGCCTTCCCCAAAAATTTCAACTCGCTCTTTTGCCAGGGCCCGATCGCCTTCCGCCAAATACCCGATACTTCCGTTTGAGCCGTCCTCAAACTTCAAAGTGATGAACACTGAATCCGGGTCAACGATCTTGTCTGACTTGGCACTGATCGCTTCGGCAAAAACTGACGTCGGTGGAGCGCCAGTCAGAAACGTCATGAAGTCGACAAAGTGGCAAACTTCGCCAACAATGCGGCCGCCTTGCTGTTCATCCTGAAGCCAATGTTCTTTTGGCACTCGTCCGGCGTTGACGCGATACGAGATCGAGAGAGGCCCGCTCCTGCCGGCAAAGAAATCTCTCGCCTGAAGTGCCAGGGGGGAAAAACGCCGATTGAATCCCACCATCAAGAGTCCCGCAGATGCGGAAGCAGCATTCAAGACACCTTCTAATTCTTCATCGTTCAGCGCCAATGGCTTCTCAACAAAGACATGCTTGTTTGCTAACAAAGCTTTCCTGGCCAACTCGGCGTGTAAATCATGTCGGGTGCCGACGACGACGAGATTTATGTTCGAGTCGTCTAGAACCTCTTCGGCGTTTGAAACGGCGTACTGGAATCCAAATCGCTTGCCCACATCATGAGCGGAAACACCTGAAGCAGTCGCAATCGATTTGAAGTTAACTTCCGCAGCCTTGAAGTGTGGCAGTAACATCGCGGGCACATAACCACCCGCGCCAATCACTCCCAGGGTAATCGCGGAATCACTTCTAATCCTGGAAGACTGCAAGGCAACACGACTCGTAACCTGTGAATCAGGATCGTAATTGAGAACGACACCGAGGTAAGGTTCTGAAGACTCTCCCGATAAGAGCTGATAGGCGCGTTCCGCCTGGTCGATAGGAAACCTGTGGCTGATAAGTTTATTCAGCTTGATACTGCCTGAACCGATCAATCCCAGAAACGCTTCGATGTTTCGATTTTCAGTCCAACGCACATATCCGAACGGATAATCATTTCCGCGTTCTTCATAGTCGGGATCGTAACGTCCCGGACCGTATGACATCGAAATCGTCAACGAAAGTTCGCGCATGTAGAAAGGCTGACGAGGGATATCCAGTCCGGTCATCCCCACAATAACAACTCGACCTTTTACTCGAGAGATCTTCCCCGCTAATTCAACCGGTTGATTTGAATCTGTGGCGGCGGTAATCAGCACCGCGTCTGCACCACGTCCGCACGTCCAGGTGTCAATTTGTCTGGCAGTGTCATCACTTGAAACTGCCGCAGCATCCGCACCTGATTTGACTGCGAGCCTCATTCGCTCTGGATCGAGATCTATACCAAACACTCGACATCCGTTTGCTTTCAAAAGTTGAACCGTCAGTTGGCCCACCAAACCCAAACCAATAACGACGATCGATTCGCCTAGTGTTGGTTCAGCCAGACGCACTCCCTGCAAAGCGATTGCGCCGAGAGTTCCAAAAGCTCCGTCGTCAAAACCAACATTCGGTGGAAGGTGGACGCACAAGTTTTTCGGCACAGACAAAACTTCAGCGTGTGATGCGAAACCAACACCTGCACACGCAACGCGATCTCCGACTTGAAAATCAGATACATCTTCAGCGACGGCGGTGACGATTCCAGCCGCGCTATATCCCAGGGTTGTCGAAGCTGCCATTTTGTCGCGGACAGATGCGAAGGTGTTTAGCAAACCATCAGTCTTCACCTTAGAGACCACAGCTTTAACAAGGTCGGGACGCTGGCGAGCTTCATTAACCAGGCCTTTGCTCACCATCTCGACCGCCATGCGTTCGGTTCCTGCACTGATTAATGAAGCGACCGTGCGCACGAGTACACGTCCACGTTGCAAAGCCGGCACCGGTACTTCACCAACAAACGGTCGGCCGGTTTTTCTGTTTTGTAAAACTTGCTTCATTCCGCTTAGCTACGAAGTCCTTAACCACAAAGGCACAAAGTCACAAATTAGAGAAAAGTCAAATCACTTTGTGTCTTAGTGTCTTTGTGACTTCGTGTTTAATGCTCTCTCCGATTCATGACTCCTTCAATCAAATCACTAACCCACTCTGCGCGCGCGTCCCATGTTCCCGACGCAACTGCAGCCTGACGTTTAACGGCGAGCGATTCGTCGGTTTCGGTCAACGCTTCGTCAACCAACTTCAGAAACTCTTCACGACTCCGGGCGATCCTAAGTACATCTTTCATCGACTCGTATTCGGGCAGCGGAGAAATCACCACCGGCTTTCCGGTCGCCAAATATTCGCGCACTTTGATCGCAGATCCATAGCTGGTAAAAGCCTGCTCAGTTTCCCACGGGAGCACGCAAACGTCGAATCCCGCCGCGTAATGGGGCAACTCCTCGTACGCAACCGGCGGCAAAAAATGAGTATTGGCGAGTCCCTGGACTTCAACGCCTCTTGAAAGATTGCCAATGAAAACCCAATGCCAGGACGGGCGTTCGCGAGCAGCTTTCTTAATCAGTTCCTGATCCAGTAACCATGGTTCAATGGCCCCAAAATAACCGATACGCGGTCGCGGAATCGATTCAATCTGAGGCGCTACGGTTAGGCTTCGAACTTTGCTCCAGCGTTCAAAGTCAACTCCCTGTTCCAGAAGATGTGAATGGTCGCGACCTTCAGTTGCTTCGTCGAACAATTTGCGTCCTGAATAAAACACCAGGTCAGCTGCTTCAATCGCATGTTCATGAAGCCGCCGGATCAACGCCGGATCAGTGGCGTGATCCATTGTATTAGCATCGTACTTGTCCGAAACGTGATACACGACTGCTGACTCATCAAACTCGCCTATCATCTCCGCCGCGGTGGGGATTGCGATCCACAGAATGGGCTTCGTTAGTCCTCGGCTCTTAGCAAGTCTTCTAATCTGCGCCCCAATCACCTGACGATTCATCGCGCGCGCAGCGGCAGTGCCAAAGAATGGAAGACTCGCAGGTGAAACTACAGTGATGCCCTCATCTGTTTGTCGCGCGAGTTTTGAATAGCTACCAAGTTTTCGTTTGATTCGTGGCAGAAGATCCTTGTGAGCTAAACCCGGGAGGCCCATTGAGATTGAGTTTACGAAAATGACTCTGTTTCCCGCTTGCGCAAACTTCCTCATCAGGTGGGCTTTCGAGTGGGGATGGTGATACCACCAGTCTTCTCCACCGAAACAAATGATTGATTGGTTGGTCAGCATTGCGAGTTTTCGATATAGGTCGTATATGTTCTGTAGGTCCTATGCTACTGACGTGTCTTACTCCCGACCAAATTCAGGTAGCAGTCTAGTACAAAGTGTGGGCGATTGGTTTTCGCTTCATGAGTCCATCATTCCCTGGCTGCTCTTTATTGGACTCACCAGCGTCTATCTGTCGTTTCCGACGCGAAACTATTACTGGGACGGGATAACATTCGCCCAAACCATCGAAAACGCAACACAATTCAAATCACTCATTCATCCCAGTCATCTTCTCTACAACGCTGTTGGATACATCTTTTATCACTTCCTTCTGACGGTAGGTTTCAGCACACGCGCAGTAACAGCGCTGCAGATTCTAAATTCACTCCTGAGTGGCGTGGCGGCAGTAGTATTGTTCTTTACTCTGAAGTCAGCATTCCGCTCACTATACCTTGCAGGCTGGTTGACGCTTCTGTTTGGCTTATCAGCAACCTGGTGGAAATACTCTACTGACGCTGATGCTTATATAGTGAGCGTTCTTTTCCTTCTGATTGCATTCCGTTTCATTCTGCCAAATGTGAAACCCAAACCTGTTGTCGTCGCAGTTTTTTATTCTTTGAGCATGTGTTTTCACGAACTCGCGATCTTTTTTGGGCCGGTCATCATTGCAGGTTTGCTCTTTCGGCACGAAAGCGTCAGGGAAAGGCGACGCTCACTTCTACTCTTTGGGTTGGTATCCCTTTTATTAACCACCTCCACTTACTTCTACTGTTTTTATGTTGCCACTCATGCAGTGGATCTCCGGTCCTTCTTTAGTTGGTTGACTTACTACTCACCAGATGCTTCGTTCACCTTCAAAATCTGGAATGACCTCAGTTACACATTACGCGGACACGTTCGCCTGTTACTGAGCGGCAGGCTCGACTTAGTTCAAGGGCTGATCAACCCATTCATCGTTGTCATCATTGGGTTATTGGTGATCGACGTTGCCCTGCTTTTTTATCTCGTTTTCCGCAACTTTCGTCTCGAACCACGATCGCCAAAGAATCCACTTGGAAGATCGTTGCTGATTGTCTCGAGCGTCTGGGCTCTAATGTATTTAGTTTTTCTTTTCGTATGGCTGCCGCAAAACACTTTCTATCGACTGTTCTGTCTGCCCGCATTGATCGTCCTGGTTGGGTTGTTTGCCTGGAATCGCTATCCGCATGGTGATTATCAGCCACGTTATCGGCTTGCGTCGCTAACAATTGCCGTAGCGCTTGCCAACTTTCTCTTTTTCATTTTTCCTTATTCACATATAGAGAAGTCTCCGCCAACACGGTTTGCTCTGGAGATGAACGACCAGATGCGCGGAAGAACGATTGTCTATTACGAGGTCGAGAATTCAGATAACGACCTCGTGAGGTATTTTGCTCCCACCACCAGGTGGATTGAGTTAAAAGAGACAAATGCACTTAAGAGGGACTTGATCAGTTTGTCTTCGCAAGGCTGGACAGTTTGGTTGGAAACGACTGCTATTGTTCGAGTGAATTCAACTGTTGAAGGTGTTAACTGGTTAAAGGCCCACGAAAAACCAGATTCGCTGCGATCAGTGGAAGACAAGGGGTTCAGAATTGAGTTTGTCGAACTTGTGCCTTAGCGAAAATGGCACTCACGGACAAGAGTGTGTCAAGAATATGAATACCGTCACTTTGCCTTCACTCGCGCCACACACAACCCGGAAACGCCAAACGGAATATTCATGTGTCGAAGGACCGCGCTTTCCAAACCGAAGAACCACCCGAACATACCATTCAGTGACGACACATTAATGTTGTTCTCTGACTTGGTCTTCAATCCAGTTAGTCTCATTAACTGCCGGATCAACAGAATAGGCGTGAAGAACGTTATGTTGGCGTAAGTACTTCTCTCGACTTCGAACCCTGCCTGTTCCAGGACGCGATGCAACTCGGGCAGACGATAACGGCGGCGGTGATTGCTAACGTCGTCTTGAACGCCCCAGAGAAACATGAACGTCGGTACAAACAACAACACACGTCCGCCTGGTCGCAAGACTCGTCGCATTTCGCGCAAGCAAGCGACGTCATCGTCCATGTGTTCCACGACATCGAGGGCAGTCACCAGATCAAAGGTGCCGTCATCGTAGGGTAGTTCTTCAGCTGCTCCGAGCTTCACCTTGTCAAGGCCGCGTTCATGACAAAAAGACAGAGCATCCTGCGAAATATCCACACCCTCCGCATCCCCGTACTTCGAGAGCATCAAGAGATTCGCACCGGTTCCGCAACCTACATCAAGTATGCGTGGCCGGCGATCGGTCACTCCATTACAAATAGTCTCAACGAATTGGGAGATGATGCGCCGTCGCCCAACGTGCCACCAGTGCGATTGTTCTACCTGATAAAGAATCGGGTAGGTATGCTCCATCATCTCGCGCGGGAGTGGATCCGAAATTGGTTTTGCGTTTGACTGCACGTTGAACTTTCTCTCAGGCAGCAGTATAGGACCTATCCGACCTATAGAACCTATTCTCAAAACAGCGCCTGCAATTCTGCCATAACTTCAATAGTCCCACCCCGCCGAACACCAACAACACCGCATGCATCGGCAGCATATATCGAAACTCCGGATGCGCGGCAGTGCCAGGCACGAGGTAATAGAACACGGTCGTCAGAAGAATTCCGGTGACCATCAGATCACGCCGGACCGCAAAATAAACACCGAGTACTATCAGCAACAACAACAAATACCTGACCACACTCTGGAACATTCCAAGTGCATTCACATAAACCGCAAGCACGCCGCCTTGCCAATTCTGTGGCAAACACTTCTTACTTGTTACATTGATGCCGCTCGAACCGTAATAGGGCAACGGAGCGCCTGCGACTTTCAGCATTCCCCACATTCGCCGCAGCATCACACCTGCATACCACACTGGATGTTGTTTGATAAAAGACAACGATTCACGAGTTCGCGCCTCGTCTCGACGAATTCCGTCAGGCCATTGAGCTTTGAGCACCGCACCTTGCGGCAAACCCATTCTCGCGCGCTCAATCTCAAGCATTTTTTGGTCGCCGAACACAAATCCATTCCCTCGACCCAAATCAGTTTCGCCTAGCCCTTCCCAAAGATTAATTCCGATCGTTCCACCGGTTGGCGTGAAGTCCGGAAACGTAAGATAGTTTCGCAAGACGATGGGTGAGACAACCAGCAATGTTCCAGTAACAACTGTTGCACCTAACAAAACCCGACGCTTGCGCTGCCCCCTGACGAAAAGAAAGATCGCAATCGCCCAAAACACGCACAGGTACAGTGGATTCACCCGAAACCAACAAGCAACACCCAACACTGCACCAGCACCAAGTGCAAACCAAACGTTGCCGCGTTTTGCCGCAATCAACAGCAACCAGTTTCCACCCAGAACGACCCAAGTCGTTGGCGTGTCGGCCGAGGGGTAAGCCGAATACATTGCAAACAAAGGAGACAGCGCCAGTAGAAAACTCGTCGCCACACCAACTCGCCAGTCAAAGGCAGTCACCGCTATGCCGATGATAACCAGGAACGAGAGCAACAGATCGGCAAACCACTGTACGATCTGAACAGAATATGCCGAATAATTGCCGGTTAGTTTGTAGATTAACGCCACCGTGGCTGGATAAGCGGGTGGGTATTGAACAAGATCTGTTCGCGAAGGATCGTCAATGACGAAGAGATGCTGGTGGCCCTCAATGATGTCACGCGCCTGCTGATCGAAGATTGCGTACGAACCAAACTGGAACCAACTCGCATCGTTCAAATGTGCTCGCATGAACTGCAAGGTCAGCACACGAACGCTGACCGCAATCACCAACACTGCAAATAATACGAGCAGTAGTCTACGCTTTGAATCCGGTCCGAACTTGAACAGCGGCATTTACCTCTTGGATTAATCTATTCAGCCGGGGAAGTGGAAACCTCCACACGTCTTGAGAGTGTTTCGTGTTGTTTCGTGTATTTCGTGGATTGTTTCTTGTCTAAAATACGAACGGACGATCCACGAAATACACGAAACAACACCAAACACGAGCCTGACTAGTTTGTATGTGAGAAGCCTTATCTAGTCACCGTAATTATGACATTCCAGCCGATCCGATTCTGCAGACGCCGGAAGAGTTTCTCCGAGATCAGCGGAGACATGAAGCGAAGTTCTTCCCGCAACAGTTGCTCGACCTCAATTTCGACATTCCTGAACATGGCGAACAATGATCGAGCCTGTTTTCGACTGTAAACCTTCACCAATGGCGTCGCCGCATGTTCACTATGTTCGACCACACGACTCATAATGTCTTCAGCCGATCGACCGCGCAAAAATTCCGCTTTAAGTAAGCCGCGGCGCAACACAATCTCAACCCAGTAGTTCAATGAGTTGCGATGGTAAAGCATCACCTTCGCAGTTCCTCCTGGCCGCAAGACGCGATGAATTTCGCTAATTGCACCTGCTGTATCGGGCGTGTGATGTAACACGCCGTTTGAATAAACGACATCGAAAGTTTCAGAAGAAAAGGGTAGGTGCTCACCGTCCGACAGGAGAAAGGTTCCGTTAAGTCCATAAAGAGCGAAACGATGACGCGTGATTTCAATCGAACGAGGTGTGATGTCGATGCCGGTACAGATCGCGCCACCGCGGGCGAACTGCACGAGGTCCGAACCCATTCCGCAACCAATTTCCAGCAAATGCGCTCCGGAAAATCGATCGAATCCCATCGTCGCGGGCATCCAGGGCGCATATTCTGAGTAACGATGGTGCTCAATCGTATCGAAGAACTCGCGAGTGCCAAGCGGGTGCTCGCGATCGTACTCCGCGCCACACGGATCCTGACTCCATTGTTCACGTGCGCGCAGCTTCTCTTCAGCTAAAGAACTCATTTCAACTGCAGTATAGGACCTATTGGACCTATAGGACCTATTCGCTACTGACCACTAACTTATACGCGTCAAGCACTCGCTGTGCGTTGTGCTTCCATGTATGCTCGTGAACGGCTATTTCGCGAGCATTGGTTCCTAAGCGTCGCCGCAATTCACCAGACTCCGCTAGTCGACGTATCGCCAAAGCTAACTCGTCTGAATCACCAGGTTCAACTAGAAGTGCCGTGCTAGCATCCTCGAGCACATCAGCAATCTGACCCAGCCGGCTGGCGACTATACCTTTTCCCATCGCCATGTACTCAAACAGTTTTGTCGGAGAACCGAAAAACTCGCTGCCGTCCGTGAGTGGTACATGTGGAGACACGAGTATGTCGCATGCATCCAGGAGTGCCGGGACTTCGTTGTGCCCGACTGGACCAGTAAAGATGACTCGACCGGCGTTCGTCTCATCGGCCAACATCTGCTGTACTTCAGCGTGTAAACTTCCACTACCCACCAGAAGGAATTTGATCGGCAAATTCGTCGGGAAGGTTTTGATTGCTTCGGCCAATACCAGCACACCGTGCCAGGGACCGAAAGTCCCGACAAATCCGACCACGACATCGTTATCGATGAAGCCAAGCTTCCGCCTTACCTCAGTACCACCGACGTTCGGATGAAAAGACGATACATCGACGGCGTTGGGATTGATGATAATCTTACCGGAATTGACCCCTCGGTTTTCCAGATTTCGACGCTCCACTTCGGAGACAACGAAAATACGCGTCGCTGCTTTGAGGTTCAATTGCTCGTAGCGTTCCAGCAAGTCCAGCTTGCCAACACGATCCCAGTACTTTCCAACCCACACCTCTGAGCCGTTATATTCCAAGAACAGCGGCCGATTCGTCTTTATCGCGGCTACGACTCCGGCCCAACTGAAACGTGCGTATCGTTGATAGATCAAATCGGGAGCCGTTTGTTCTAGCAAAGGAAGTAGATGCTGTGTGAAATTAAGATTGTTGTTGATGTCGAAAATGGCGCGAGAGGTCCCCGAGGATACTGGATCGATCACGCTTATGTTCTGATCGAATCCGGATATTCGATCGTTGCTAATCAGCTCGACATGAGCGCCCAGATCGACAAGACCTTCAACGACTCCTTTTATGTGACTGGCCGCGCCACCGGCTTGTGTGCCAGGTCCTGGAGTCGATCTTAAGTAGACGATTCGCGGATGATCAGTCTTCGTCGCTCGGGGTTGAAAAGAATTTGATTGAACAAGTGCTTCGAGTCGCTGGAGTTCACGCTCTGCTTTTGCAAGTGTTCGAGCGCTGGCGATCGCGTCGCTCGTTAACTCAACCGGCGCCTTGAGAAGAAGATTTGCTCGCGAGCGCTTTAACTCATCTCCGTGACTATCGAGCATGATGACTTCACGCGCACCGGCAAGTGCGCCAAACAACATGAACGCATGTTGTCCGCGTTGCCATCGAAGACGTTCAGTTGCGATGACAAAGATGTCTGGATGAAGCGCGCGGAGTTTACGGAGACGGGTCGATAACCCAGTACCTTCAATGTCATTGCGAGAGACGAACTGGATCTGTGCGTGAGGAAACCTCGCAGTAAGTTTCTCTTGTATCCGTGATGAGTCGCCACTGAGTACCAGTAAGACGACGTTCATTGAAATGCTCCGACACGTTTCATATCAATGTAATTCAGCCAAATGGCCTTGACCGAAAGCAAATCTCACTCAAACAAATACTGTGTCAAAAATCGAATTTGCTTTGTGGTTTCATTCGTGTCAGTTCGTGTGATTTCGTGGATCGTATATTTCGCGGGTAACCGACGATCCACGAAATCACACGAACTAACACGAATAACCTAACAGTAGATTCAATTTAGTTCACTGCGCTCTAGCGCCTACCTAGAGATCCAAATCGTAATCGTCTGCTGACACCGATAATCCCCACGTTCCTGTAAATCGGTTCCTGACTTTTTTAAACCACTGCTTTTCCCATTGGGGATTCATGCCTTCCGCTTCGAGCACTGAGCTTGCGAACTCGTCCGCGCTAACCGATGGACGTAGAGCGAGTTGATCGCGGGCTTCTGCGGACAGACAAAAGCCCCACTGCGTACACAAATCATGCAAAAACCATCTGAGATCTTGTTCAAGAGATGCAGTTCGAGGAGACATGATTAAACCCACTCAACTCTCGACGCGGCTAACCGTCGACCTCAACTTGAACGCTAACCCCAATAGCGATCTCACCTCCACCGGCCGCAACACAAACAACTCTGACAACGACCGTCTTGTTTCAACCAGGAAGTATCCAATCATCAAGAACGAGATCAAACTGTAACTGATGGTAGAAGCCCATGCGGCGCCGCGTGCGCCATACCTTGGTACCATTAGAAATACCATGACTAGATTAATCGCCAAGGTAACAACCCAAAATACAGGGACGGTCTTTGGCAATCCCATCGCATTGAAGTGTTGAACTAACACCGATTGAAGACCGATAAAGAACACACCCGGCAGCAATATCAAGAGCTGGGTCGTTGCATCTGAGAACACCGGGCCGTAGACAATCGGTAAAAGCAAACTCAGTGGCACAGCAGCCAAACAACAAAGAAGCATCACCAGCGCTGTATGTCGTGCGACAACACACGTGGTGTTTCCGGTTTTATCCTGTTCCGCGGTGACACGCGGAAAAAGCAGCGTCGCGATAACTGACGGAAGCATCATCAAGAGCGTCGCCATTTGTGATGCCAGACTATAAACGCCCGCCTCGGATGCATTACGAAAGTGATTTACAACCAGCAGGTCGGCGCGAAATATCAGAGTGCCGGCGAGAATCGCGATGTGCGATTTGATTCCATAGCCGATCATCTGTTTGAGCAGGATGAGATCACTTCGCCAGGTCTTGTCGGCATCCTCAAGCTTGCGAGCCGCGCTCCCGAGCATGAAGACAAGCACCAGACTTACCAGAACGCTGGCGACCGCATTCAGAGTTATGAGAGTTCGTAACCCAGCGTGAAGAACCAATAGCGCCAACAGGGAATTGATTAAGACAAACGATTGGCCGACCAGGTCGAGCAAATTGAATTCTCGGATTTTGCCAATCGCGAGAAAGATGTTGAGGCCGATGAGCGTTATCAATTGAAAAGGGATCGAGATCGCGGCGATACGAAATAGATCGGTTGCAACCACACCAAACCAATCGGGCCGGCTTGAAGTGATCGCCATGAGTCCAAACGCCAATAGACCACCGCCGATGATTGCGAACAACAATGAGTTTACTGAGGCCCGACGAAATTGATCTGTGTCTTTGGCTATGAAGTAGGTGTTTGCTGAAGGAAGACCAAGACTGCCCAGCTGGACCAGCGTAATCACAGATACGTTGATTACTGCTAACTTGCCAACGCCGTCGGCACCTAACCATCGAGCGACGATGATCCCGGCGAGCACACTATTCACCACCATCGCCAGCCGCGCGCCAAAAGTCCAGATGACGTTTTTGGAGAAACCCATAGAAATTTCAGATTTAAGATAATTTCAAATTTAAGATTGATCCCAGTTCGTGTTGTTTCATGTGGTTTCTGTCGTCTATAAAAGCGATCCACGAAACAACACGAATTAACACCAATCTCAATCTGAAATCTTAGGTCTTAAATCTGAAATCACTCTATCCACCGCTCATACCACAAACTGAGATTCAGCAGCGCCCACAGGTGAAAGCCCCAGTCCTTCGTCTTGTTCCGATGCTCCGAAAGCATTCGAGCCACGAAGTCATAGTTGAGCAGATTTCGGCGGCGCATACTTGAATTCATCAAGTGATCGTCGAACCAGCTTCCCAGTCCGGCTCGAAACCATTCACGAACCGGAGCGCCAAATCCGCGCTTCTTTTCGTACAACAAATCGTGGGGCAGGATTTCTTCCAACGAGCGTTTCAGAATGTGTTTTCCGCTGACGCCTTGCACCTTCAATTGCCGTGGCAGACCCATCGCGTACTCAACGAGGTGGTGATCGAGGAAAGGCACACGAGCTTCGACACTCGTCGCCATCGTGATCTTGTCAACACGCATCAACAGTAGTTCCGGTAAGCGCAGTTTCAGTTCCAGGTAAGTCATGCGAGCCAGAAAATCGGACTCGGGACGTTCATGCTCGATATGATTCAAATACTGTTCAACCACAGGGAGCGACGACATCCCGTTCATTCGCTCACGCAACTCATCCGACAGAACTCTTGGCTTGAAAGCTTCGTCATAAACAACAACGCCGCCCCAAAACAGCGGCTCATCCGCACCAAGCCGTCTAATCAGTTCAATTGCCACGCGCTTTCGACCAGTCGCTTCGAGTGCTGGTCGAGAAACACTCGATACAGCACGACGCAATACAACCGGGACAATCTCCGCGTGTCGCCAGAACTTTTCGTAGATTCTCAAATGTCGAACATAGTTCTCATAACCGCTGAATATCTCGTCGGAGCCTTCGCCGACTTGAACGACTATTGTTCCGGAATCCCGCGCCAACTTCGAAACGTAATAAAGAGGAACACAAACTGGATCCGCAATTGGTTCGTCCTGATGAAAGACCAGGTCGGGCAGAAACTCCTTCATCTCCTTCTCAGAGATGATCACTTCATGATGATTTGTTCCGAATTGCTTCGAGATTCGCCTCGCGGAGTTCAATTCATTTAGATACTCAGCATCGCTGAAACCAACCGTGAACGTTTCCACAGGCCGCGACATCTGTTCAGACATCAAAGCAACATTGGCGGAAGAGTCAACGCCTCCGGAAAGAAAGACTCCAAAGGGAACGTCCGACATCATTCGTTTGCGAATAGAGTCGCGAAGCAATCGAAGTATTTCTTCCTTGTGCTCACCGTCGCTGCGGGCAATCTCTTTTCGTGGCGGTAAGGCATCCCAGTATTGCCTGATCGCCAGTTCACCATTTCGACTGAGGGTTAGCGTGTGACCGGCAGGCAGTTTGTGAATGTCTTTGAAGAGCGTTGTTGGCGCCGGTGTAGTCAGAAAAGTCAGGTAGTGATAAAGCGCTTCCTCATCGATGTCGGGGGTAACCGCCGGGTGTTTTAAGATCGCCTTTATCTCGGAAGCAAAAATGAAACGGCCCTCTTTGAAGAAATAGTAGAGCGGTTTGACACCAATCCGATCGCGAACAAGAAGCAGCCGCTCCTTGGTTGCGTCCCACAAAGCGATTGCGTAGTCGCCCTCGATGTCATGAACAAAATCGAGATCACGCTCTTCATACAAGTGAAGTATGGTCTCTGAATCAGTTCGGGATGAATATTTATGACCTCGCTGTTCCAGAGTAGTTCTCAGTTCCGCGTGGTTGTAGATTTCACCGTTAAAGACGAGCCAGTTGCGTTCGTCGCAACCATGCATCGGTTGATGTCCGGCAGGCGAGAGGTCGATTATCGACAGGCGACGAAATCCAAATCCACCCCGAGCGTCGTCAAACACTAAAGCGCCTGCGTCATCCGGACCACGATGAATCATCTCGTCGCGCATTTGTACGAGCTGAGACTCTTCGACCCGACCGACGTTGGCTCCGAATTCCCAAACTCCACAGATACCGCACATAAACTCAAGCCTCAGCCAGAATCTTACAGGTTAGGAAGGGGCAATCATTGGTCATTTTCCATTTTCCATTTCTCATTTTCCATCTGAGTGAATACCAATTAAAAATGACCCAATGTCAAATGAAAAATGGAAAATGACCAATGATTACCCCCTTTCCAACTTGTTCGATTACTGGAAATCTAATCCGGCCGCAGAAGCCACCGTAATCTGGTTAACCGACCTGATGCTTGCCAACACGCAGCAATCGAAGGTTCTTTTTGACCGTAGTCTATCGATGTAGCTTGGTTCTCAAGTACGGATTCGCTTTGAAGATCCAAAGATTTGACGCGCAGACTGGCATTGGTCTTTGAATCGCTTGCCCTAACTGCGTTCCCTTCTCGGTTCAGTTCCAGCCCCGGTGCAAAGTGAAACCGGATCTCGCACTCATGCTCGCCTTCACCCAGGAACTCATCCTCAATTAACCAGTACCGCTCATCCTTATAGAAGGTAATCGTTCGTCGATGAGTGACAGGTGAAGCCAAACGCAAATAACCCGCATGCTCCGCAACAATCCGATCCTGTGTGGCTGTTGAAGTCCATTCAATCACTCGTGGTCTGGCCTCATTTCCAATCACAAACGGTACATCTTTACGCGTTGTGTTCTGCTCTTCACCATCGATTCTGGCAGTTGAATGGTACGCAGTGGAACGAAACAAATGGCGTTGAGTTAGATCAGCTGTGTAAACGTAGCTACCGGGATCGACAATGAAAGCTCGATCACCAATGCAGACTTCAATACTCAAGGCGTCGTTGTGGCCATGTGATCCTCTTCCGTTCAATCCCGCGTCGCTGGTATTCACCGACAAATAAAGATCGTCTTGTCGCATTATGTACAAGCCGGCGTCATGATAAGCCCGTGAAGGTTGAGGAGAGGCTGCATTCGAGGGTTTAAAGGCTTCGACTGCGTTCTCACCCAGAACCCAAAGCAATTCCGGCGAGCGGATAAGTTTTGAGGAGTGAAGTTCACGATCCTCAAAAAATGCCGCGCCGATTGCGAGAACGTAAACGTGATCGTTTGCACTGCGCCGGCAAATCGGCAGCACCTGCCCGCTGTCCGCATCTCCAATCAGCGGCGCAAACCCGTCGGGTCGCAGGTAGTCGCGGACATACTTCAGCATCGAATGCAGCTTGTCCGAAGATCGGGTTGGGATTTCGACACCGTTTTCTTTGCAGAGGATGAAGGAGTAAAGAAATAGCTCGAGGACAAAGCGGTGATAACCGGTTGAAGACTCGAAGTCCGCACCATCAGCCAGTATCTGTTTATCCATCTCCTTGAGAGTCTCAGTTAAGCCAAAGTCACGCCATTCTGAAGCTCGCTCAAGTTCTGGAAGCATCACTCCCAGCCAAAACAACCCAACAACATCCGAGAGATAGTGATTACTGGTTGCGAGGTGAGAGAACTCCAGATTGTTTTGAATGAAGGTCCCGTGCTGATGAAAGAGTTTGAGGAATAACTGCAAGGCTTCGTCATCAAAACTCTGAGACGTTTTTATGTTTTGGAATACTGTCAGAAGATTGATGGAACGCAGCGCTGCTTCCATTGCGCACGTCCAATTGATCCCACGACCGTACGGATTCTGCCTGGCCCACGACGCAAGTTGATCGATGCACTCGCGGCTCAAGGCTTCATCGTTTGAAATCGAGTACGCAAGCGACAACGTAACCAAATGTCCGAGGCGATTTAATTCCCAGAGAACTCGAGCGTCGGAGCCGTCGTTGCGGATGAGTTGAATGTCGCGGTGGTAGTCGAGTGGCCAAAGAAAACTGGACAAAGGATCTCGCCGCCATTCGATCTCGCGGCCGAAGTTTTTGATTCCGAAACCGAGCAACTGCCATGAATGATCGTCGACTATTTGCCGTGCATTCTGAAGCAGTAACTCCGTCTCGCTTGGAAAGTGCTGTTGGTGAGAACCTGCGACATTTGCTGAGAAACCCGAAAAAAATCGAGGTTCACTACGAGTGCGAAAGTGTGCGAGCAGAGCTGCCGAGCTGAGTTGCGGATCACGCAACTGTGGTGTTGCACTGTTGAGCTTTTCAAGATTAGCGCGCTCGAGTTTGGCCTGGCGTGCAACCAGGCTCCGCCGACGTGCCTCAAGCAAAACTGTCTTTGGATCGACGTCACCGCGGACAGCTCGCTTCAATTTCTGAATCACACTCATCGAATTGAGACACTTCAATAACACGGCGATCTTTAACCACCAAGACACAAAGACACAAAAGTAAGGAGGTCGGCGACACTTTGACTCAAAGGCAGACTCCTTTTAAGAGCAATTTTTTATTCGTGTGGGTTCGTGTGATTTCGTGGATCGTCTCTTACGCCGAGAAGAGCGATCCGCGAAGTAATACGAACCAAATCCCATCGAGTCAAGCCGCAGCTATCCAGGTGGCGCTTGGGTCACAGCAGGCGGGGACGCCTGCGCTCCCGGCACCGAGTTATTTGTTCTTTTAATGCGATTTCAGTAGGACTTCGAGGATCCGGTCCGCTGTATGGCCATCCCAAAGTGGTGGCTGTCGAGTTTGTTTCGCGCCAGCTCCATCCAAAATCGCAGCGGCTTCTGAAACGATCTTGTCAGTATCGGTCCCCACGATAATATTCGTGCCCATCTCCACTGTGATCGGTCGTTCGGTGTTCTCGCGCAGAGTTAGACAGGGAATACCAAGAGCTGTCGTCTCTTCCTGTATACCTCCCGAGTCGGTCAACACCAGACGCGCAGTGCTGTAGAGACTAAGGAAATCCAGATAGCCCAGTGGTTCAATAAGTCGGAGGTTGGTGGCAGAAGCAATCCGTTCATCTATGCCAAACTGCGCGATCGTTTTCCTGGTTCGCGGATGAACCGGAAAGACAATCGGAAGTCGACTGGCGATTGCTTCCAACGCCGAAAGAATGCGCCCGAAAGTTTCACGGTTATCTACATTCGAAGGACGATGCAGGGTCAAGACTGCATACTGCCGATCAGTCAGTCCCATTTCTGACTTGATGTTGGATTCACAGGCGCGTTGGAGATTTCTGAATAACGAATCGATCATGATGTTTCCAACAAAACTGATTCGCTCGGGCGGAATACCTTCAGCCAACAGGTTCCGATCTGCATCAACTGACGGAGTGAATAACAAGTCGGCAATCTGGTCCGTCAGTAATCGATTAATCTCCTCCGGCATCGTCCGGTCACGGCTTCGCAATCCAGCCTCCACATGTGCGACCTTGATTCCGAGCTTTACGCAAACTAATGCGCAGGCAATCGTAGAATTGACGTCGCCCACAACCAACACCCAATCCGGTTGCTCCTTCAAAACAACGGGCTCGAACCGTTCCATGATTGCAGCTGTTTGGACTGCATGTGAACCGGAACCTACGCCCAGGTATACGTCGGGCTCCGGCAGATCAAGGTCAGTGAAGAAAGCATCGGACATTGATGCGTCGTAATGCTGACCAGTGTGAAGTACAAGTGGAAGAAAGTCGGTGGGACGCTTCTTCATTGCGGCGACGATCGGCGCTACTTTCATGAAGTTTGGCCGCGCGCCGACAACGTTGATGACTTTGAGCATGTTTGGACGTGGTCTTGGGCCTTTGGTCTTTGGACTTCGATCTTGGGATACAAGGCCCAAGTCCAAAGACCGAAAACCAAAGGCCTAAAGCCTGATTACCCTCGCCTTACTCTGCCGGCGCAGTTGTCCATTTAACGCATTGCGCGTGTCTACGATGAGCGGTGTGAGCGAGCAGACTCGACCATAATCGATCTCGCTGTGATCAGTGACGATGATCACACAATCAGATGAACGCAACTCCTCATCAGTAAGTGGAACGGACTCGAGCGATTCACCACTGCCCTCGGTGTGAGCATCGTCAAACCTCACTTCTTTTACAAACGGATCGTGATAACGAACGTCGGCGCCCTTGGCACGCAATCGGTCGATGATTGAAAGAGCGGGGCTTTCACGAACGTCGTCGATATCCTTCTTATACGCAACGCCAAGTAATAGAACCCGTGAACCCTTCATCGCTTTACGTTCGTCGTTCAACCCATCAGACACGAGCTGCACAACGTGTTCAGGCATGCGAGAATTGACCTCTTCCGCGAGGCTGATGAAGCGAGAATCAAATCCATGCTGGCGAGCTTTCCACGACAGATAATGAGGATCGAGTGGAATACAGTGACCGCCGATTCCCGGGCCCGGATAGAACGGCATAAAACCGAATGGTTTGGTTGCGGCTGCGCGAATCACTTCCCAGGTATCGATGTTCAGCGCGTAACAGAGTCGCGCCATTTCATTCGCCATCCCGATGTTTACCGCGCGGAATGTGTTCTCTAACAATTTCGCGGCTTCGGCTACGCGCGCGGACGTTACCGAGTGGACGTCCTTTACTATTTGTGAATAAAGATGCGAGGCAACCTCGGTTGAATCATCAGTAACACCACCGACAACTTTTGGGATGTTGTGGGTTAGAAAATGCGGGTTACCGGGATCGACTCGTTCAGGTGAAAAAGCAAGCAGAAAATCTTCATCAAGTTTTAGTCCTGTTTCCTCAAACATCGGTAACAGCACTTCATCAGTAGTTCCCGGGTAAGTGGTTGACTCAAGGATCACGAGGTGACCACGTCGCAATCGTTTCTTTATCTCTTCAGCGGCTGCGAGAATGTAGGACACATCTGGCTCTTTGGTTTTGCGGAGCGGGGTTGGAACACAAATGATGATTGCGTCGCAATCGGCGAGGCGATCGAAGTTAACTGTTGCACTGAGCTTCTTTTGTGAAACAAGTTCTTTGACGCGGCTGGATGGAACGTCTCCGATATAAGAATCACCCTGATTGATCTTATCGGCTTTCGTCTCATCAACTTCAAACCCGATCCCTTCAAAACCCGAAGCCGCGTACTCAACAACCAATGGCAATCCTACATACCCAAGTCCTATGACACCGACTCGGGCCTCTTTGTCAGTAATCAGCTTCGTAACCTGATGCTTAATCATGAACCCTCATGTTGTTGTGGAGATTGACGGGAGATATGGACATTATTGAGCAAGAAGAGTATTGAGCCATCAGGGGAGTGTCAAGCGACTACTTTTAGAAGGTCGGTTGAATAAACCTATGAGACTCATCGTACCTATTGACTTGCAGATTTCAACTTTGATCGGCAAGCTTTGCGCGACTCATGGCAACAGCAACTATTTCTGCCCCCGCCAAACTTGAACGCGGTCTAGGTTTACTCGATGCCACAATGATTGTGGTCGGATCGATGATCGGATCGGGGATCTTCATCACCTCCGCTGAGTCTTCGAGACTCGTTGGTTCTCCCGGTTGGTTATTGATGGCCTGGGCGCTCGCAGGTGTCTTGACGATCACGGGTGCGCTCTGTTGCGCGGAACTCGCTGCGATGTGGCCGCGCGCAGGAGGTCAGTACGTCTTCCTGCGAGAAGCGTATGGCCCATCCATAGGATTCCTATTCGGCTGGGGAAAAATACTTGATTGGGCCTTTGACGATCCTCAAGCCTTTCAAACTCGGATCTGTGTCATTCAACGGATACGCCGTCAGTGTTTCAACTCAACAACTACTGGCGGTGGTCATGATTCTATTTCTCACGTTCATCAACACTCGCGGGCTGCAAACAGGTCGGATAATTCAGAACGCATTCACATTCACAAAGACTGCCGCGTTGTTGGGATTGATCGTTATCGGATTACTGCTCGGCTGGAATCACAGCAGCGCGGCATACACATCTTCATGGTGGAAGCCGTGGGAGAATGGCTGGCATCCGACTTCGGCACTGGTGGGATTCGAGCCGTCCGCGCAGGGACTCCTGGTGCTCGCACTCGTCATGTTAGTCGGACGAGCGATGGTTGGACCGTTGTTCGCGCAATCAGCCTGGAACAACGTAACGTTCACTGCAGGTGAAGTACGAGAACCGGGAAGAAATCTGCCTCGATCATTGTTGATTGGTTGTGGACTAGTCGTTGGCCTTTACCTTCTGGCAAACCTGGCTTACGTCGTGACGCTTCCGCTAGCGGGAATTCAAAACGCTCCGCAGAATCGGGTGGCAACAGCCGTGATGCAAGCGGCTCTTGGGCCAAGCGGCACCATCATCATGGCCGTGGCAATCATGATTTCCACGTTTGGCTGTAACAACGGATTGATTCTGGCAGGCGCGCGCGTCTACTACGCGATGGCCCGCGATGGTTTGTTCTTCAAACGCGTTGGGAGTGTCAACAATCATCACGTTCCAGCAGTCGCGCTAATTACCCAGGGATTGTGGGCAGCGTTTCTTGTGTTGCCGCGTACAGTCACCATCAATCCACAAACTGGCGCAAACACCTTCGGGAACGTTTACACGCAACTACTCGAGTACATTGTCTCGGCTGATTTGATTTTCTACGCATTGATGGTTGGCGCTGTGATAGTGATGCGGCGGAAGGCGCCGGATATTGAAAGGCCGTATCGAACGTTTGGTTATCCGATTGTGCCGTTGATCTATATTGTACTGGCGGCCCTGTTTATTTTGGATCTCGCTTACCTCGCACCATCAACATCGGGCATCGGATACTTGCTGGTGTTTACTGGGATTCCGGTCTACTTGATCTGGCGAAAGCGAACAACCACTGAATAGGGTAGTTGGGAAGGGGAGTCATTTTCCATATATCATTTGACATTTCTCAGTTGGTCATTTGTATTCGCCAACTTGATAGCTGAGCAATGTCAAATGATATATGGAAAATAACTCCCCCTTCACAGCTGCACCATTCTGTAGTGTCTCAGCAAATCTGAAATCTTAAATCTTCAATCTGAAATCTATTTCACCCACTCGTCCGCAATCTCAGTTTCAACCTTCACAGGCACAGTTTTCAAATACTCTTCACCAGCCGCACACATGACGCGTTCAACCTTTGTCGCAATCTCTTCCGCCTCGCTCGTGTCCGCCTCGACCACAACTTCATCGTGAACGATATTCACTATCTGCGCAGATGAGTCTTTCAGTTCATCCTTCAATAGCTTAAGTGCACGTTTCAGAATGTCGGCACTCGTTCCCTGAATCGGTGTGTTCTTTCCATTTCGCTGCGTCATGGAAATCTGTTGACGATCATTCTCGTCGTAACGAAAACGAACCAGACGTCCCGAAGCAGTGCGTGCTTGTCTGTTGTTGACAGCTCGATTCGCAGCTTCGCGAAGATAGGTGTCGAGTTGGCGATATGTTCCGAAGTACTTTCGCAAAACATTCTCAGCCTCTGACTGGCTAAGTCCTGTCATTAGTGCAAACCGTTGTGCACCGATTCCATAAACCACGCCGAAGTTCAATCGTTTGGCAAAGTCCCGCTGCTCTTTAGTAACTTGATCGAGCGACGCATTAAAGACTTGCGATGCTGTGACCCGATGTAAATCTGCGCCGGAATTGAACGCATCAATGAAACCCTGGTCGCCGGAGAACTCCGCCAGGATTCGCAACTCAATTTGCGAGTAGTCTGCGATTACTAATCTTCGACCTTCAGGATATCCGCTAAAGCAACGCCGGTACTCAACTGCATGAGGCACCTGTTGAATGTTCGGATTGGTGCAGGCGAATCGACCTGTCGGCGCGCCAATCTGTCTGAAGTCGGCATGCAAGCGCTTGGTCACAGGATTGATCAGCTCGATCATGTTTTCGCCGTAACTCGTCAAGGCCTTCTGCACGGTTCGGTATTCCAGCAACGTTGCGATAATCGGATACTGCGCTGCCAGCGGCTGGAGTTTCCAATTGCGGGTCGAATCAGGAACAGGAATGCCCAGGCGATTCAGAGCCTGGGTCAACTGCTGATGGGAATCCAAATTGATTTCGTTGCGTTGCGGTCCGCCGAATAACGAACCCTGCGACGATTCTTCCGCCAAGACGTCCTGCAGCTGTTCTGCAAGTTCCAGTTGTCTTTTTTGGACGATTGCCAACTGATCGAGCCAGCGATCCTTGTGCATGTAGAAGCCGGCTAACTCGATATCGACAACCGTCATCACGCACTCAAATTCGAGTTGTGCCACTTTCACGAGCGAGTCAGCCTTCAGGCGTTCGATCAGTCGTTCACGAAGGGGCAAAAGTACCGCGGCATCGCGAGCAGCGTACTCAAGTTGAGATTCTGATAATTCAAAGTCCCAATTACTCAAACGCTCAGTTTTATCTACTGATTCGTTTAGGTAACGAGTGGCAACCGATTCCAGACCGTGACGCTCCTCGATATCACCAGCTCCTACGAGCTGGCTGGCAAGCAGCGTGTCGAAGAGTCCGCCAAGATCTACACCCAGGTTGTGCTTGATAAACTTTGCATCGAATTTCGAGTTGTGCGCGATTTTGATAGGACGCTGCGCTTCCAGCAGGTGACGAAGTGGAGCCAGCGCTTCACTTTTTGACAAGGCGCCATTTCGAAAAGAATCGAGATCAAAGATAAAAACCTTGTGGGGAGTCGCAAGTTGGATTAAGCGGAGTCGGGATGTGTAGGGATCGAGATCAGTTGTCTCTGTGTCTAGACCAACGACAGGTTGCTGGTTAAGTATTTCAATTGCTCGTTTCAGGTCGTGAGGTGTTTTTATAACTTCGTAGTGGGTCATCGATAATGCTTACTTTGTACCTCGTCCTTTGTGATTTGTGCCTGCTAATCGGTTTTATCACATTTGTCAAAGTTGGATGCAGTCAGTACCACCTCGCGGTAGCGGGTGG
>Ga0310810_10000773_pt1 | contig 32333 bp, 24 predicted proteins | sample NCmetagenome_FD_207641 | JGI IMG/M metagenome (GOLD analysis project Ga0310810, IMG submission 207641) | Soil microbial communities from experimental microcosm in Duke University, North Carolina, United States - NC | ecosystem: Engineered > Artificial ecosystem > Soil microcosm > Unclassified ... | reverse complement strand
GTAGTGAGTGGTTGGTGGTTGGGGTTCAACGTTCCACGAACCACAAACCACCGACCACTAACTGACGAAGCTACTGCTGCCCGCGACCTCCGCGGCCACCCTGACGTCCACCGCCGCCTTCGGCCGGCGCATTGCCGCCACCGCCGCCGCCGCGCGCTGCCGGCTGCGGCAGTGGCTTCTGCGGACCGAGGACCTTGGTGAGCGCCGTATAGGCACACATCTCGTCCATGTTGCCGCCGCCCACGCCCATGGCGCCGATCAACTGGTTCTCGACGACGATCGGCAGGCCGCCGCCGACGAAGTAATACGACAGACCTTTCTCCCTGCCGAGGTCCATGCGAATCGCGCGTCCCTCGAGCGTCGGGAATCGAGAGGCCACCTCACTGGACGGGGTCCGCGCGTAGAGCGCCGTCTGCGCCTTCATCAGTCCCGTCTCGACGCCAATTGGCAGTACGCCGTCCATCACGTGGGCGTCCACGATGTCGCCGGTGGGGGTCAGCACGAATATCGCGTACGTGCCGGGGCCGTTCGGCTGCGATTTCGCGAAATCGAGGCACGCGTCCACGAGCTGGCGCGCGACCGTCGCATTGATTTGCATCTTCATCAGCGTGCGGCCGGCCACTTCGTCGGATACCACCGCGCGCGAAAGCGGCATCGGGGTCTGTGCATATGCGGTCGTCGCAAGTCCCAGCGCCGCCGCGAACATTACCAGTTTCTTCATATCCCTTCCTTCCGAGTCGGAGTACGGTGACGATCCGACTCACGCGTCGGCAGTGCTGATGTGAGTCGGATCGTCACCGTACTCCGACTCGGTAGCAATTATGAATGCTCCATGATGATCTTCATCCGCTGACCGCTGTCGGAGCCGAGCAAGCCGATGGCGGCTTTCAACTCGCCGAGCGGCAGCACGTCGCTGACGAGCGGATCGAGTTTCACCTGACCGCGCTCGACGAGCGCAATGCACGCGGTGTAGTCCTCTGGCTTCGCGACCCGAGCGCTGATGAGTGAGACCTCTTTGAAATACAGGTCGTAGAACGGCAGCGCCCCTTCCTTTGCGGTGTAGATGCCAAACATCAGCACCTTGCCACCGAAGCGCGTCATGTGAACCGAGTTCTCGAGCTGCTTCAGGACGCCGGTGGTCTCGATGGTCACATCGGCGCCGCGGCCTTCCGTCAGATCGCGCACCTGCTCGATGACATTGTCACCGCCGGGGATCGTGACGTCGGCTCCCAGCTTCTCGGCCATCGCGCGCTTCTCGGCGCTGCGCGTGATGCCGATGACCCGCGCGCCGCGCGCCTTCGCCAGCTGCACATGCAACTGACCGGTTACGCCGAGGCCGATCACCGCAACTGTATCGCCAGGGAACGTCTCCACTTGCCGTTGCGCGTGAAGGCACGTCGTCAGCACCTGAATCATCGGCGCGGTGCGATCGTCAATCGAATCAGGCAGCTTGAATACCTGACTCTCAGGCACGATGAGGTAGTCAGCGAAACCGCCGTTGACGTCGCGGCCGATCAACGTACCGTTCGGACAGAGATTGGTCAGCCCCTTCTGGCAATAGAAGCAGGTGCCGTCGTAGGTTTCGGGGTCGACAATGACGCGGTCGCCGGTATCAACCCGCTCGCCTGCCATTTCATGGCCTGGAATGAGCGGATATGGAACGCGGATCGAGCCATTGTAGATTTTGTAGTCGGTGCCGCAGACGCCACTGTGGGTGATGTGGACGAGCACCTGCCCCGGCCCGGGCTGCGGCCGCGCGACCTCGTCGAGCACGAGGTCGGACGGCGCACGGAGAACCATCGCTTTCATGTCTATGCTTTTGCGGCCACCTGATTGACAGGGTTGCGCGGAGCCTTGTCCGTCAGCACGTTGGCGACTTCCTGCGCCGCCTTCGTCTGCAGCTCGACGAGTGACTCTTCCGAGTAGAAGCTCGTATGCGGCGTAATGATCACATTACGCTTGCCGATGAGCGGGGAGTTTACCGGCGGCTCGTTGGTCATCACGTCGAGCGCGGCGCCGGCAATGTGACCCGAGTCGACAGCGGCGGCCAGCGCCGCCTCGTCGATGATCGGGCCGCGCGCCGTGTTCACCACGTAACTGCCCTTCTTCATCTTCCCGAAGGCGTCCGCGTTGAACATCCCCTTGGTCTCTGGCGTCAGCGGGCTGTGGATCGATACGTAGTCCGAGATCTTCAGCAGCTCGTCGAGCTCCATTCTCTCCACGCCCAGATTCTGAAAGACTTCGGGCGGCACGTACGGGTCGAACGCGACGACACGCATGCCGAACGCCTTCGCCTTCGGCGCCACAAGCTGTGGGATCCGTCCGAAACCAACCAACCCCAAGACGCTCTCGCGCAGTCGATGGATCGGCACGAAGTTCGGCATCTTCCAGGTGCCCGCATGCACCTGGTCGGTCGCCATCGGGATTTTCCGGACCGCCGACAACAGCAGCGCCATCGCGTGATCGGATACTTCATCGATGCAGTAGTCGGGCACCTTCGTGACGACGATGCCCTTCTCCGTTGCGGCGTCGAGATCGACGTTGTCCACGCCGATACCGAAGCGGGAAATGATCCGGACTTTCTTCATCTGCCGGATCATGTCCGCGTTGATCTTGGCGTAGGTGACGAGCACGGCGTCCGCGTCCCTCGCCAGCTTCATCACGGACTCCGGGGATGCATCCGCGGCGAGCGCGAGCTCGGCTCCGATCTCGGCAAGCACGGCCTTGGCCGGGTTGAGGTTCGGAAAAACAGAGTCGGCGACTGCGACGAAAAATCTCCCTGCCATCGTCTACTTCATCGCCTCTTCCATGTGCTCCATGCGCGTGAAGACCACGGGGCCGTTCGCGGTGACGAGCACGTTCTCCTCGAGGCGGCACGTCTGCTCAAGATGCGGGTGGCCGGCGAACGTCTCGATCGCGAAGTACATGTTCTCCTTGATCGGCGCCGGGTATTTCATCGAGTACGCACGCGACATCCACATCCCTTCATACAACGTGATGCCGATGCTGTGTGCGAACTGCTGCAGCGTCACCGTCGTGTACTCATCGTCATCGTAGTGCGGGAACTTCTTGTCGACATCGGCGGTCGTATTGCCCGGCTTGAGCTGCTCGATGCCCGCGTACATCGAGTCGTACACTTCCTTGTAGAGGTCGATTTCCTTCGGCGTCATCTTCATGCCGTACGCACCGCCGCACTTGAAGAGACGCACGAAGTCGATGAAATAGCCTGATGGCCCGACCGCGTTGATGTCGACGATGACGAGGTCGCCCTGACGAATGAGCTTGTCGGTGGCCCACCGCCGGTACGGGCTGGTGTTGCCGCCCGACGCCACGATGATGTCGTAGATGATTTCGCAGCCCCGCTCGAGCATGAACTCGTGCACCTTGGCTTCGATCTCGCGCTCGCGGACCCCCGGCTTCAGCCACTCGTACTTGATCTTCCACATCGCCGCGTCGCCGATGCTCGACGCCATCTTCAGCAGCTCGATTTCGTCGGGTGTCTTCACCACGCGCGCGCGCGACACCGCCGGCCAGCCATTGACGATGTTGAGCCCGAGCTTGGTCAGGGCTTCGAAGGCCGGCATATCGAGGTTGTCGATGCCGATCTTTTCCTTCTCGACCTTGGCTTCCTTGAGCACTTCCATCACGGAGTCGGCCATGCGGCCCGCCATGTACGGCACCGCGCCCTCCGCCCACTGCCATGTGACCGCGGGACGGATGCGGTTCGGCTCCATCCACGGCAGATCGATCTTGGCGCACTGCAGGTCCGAGCCCGCCGTCTCGAACAGCGTCGGCGCCCCTTCGGCGGGAACGACCGCGTAACGGATGTTGATGTTGTATTTCCAGTTACCCTGATAGGACGCGGTGGCGTAGCGGATGTTGGCACCCGCAAAAAGAATCAGCGCGCCGAGATTGTCGACCTTCATCTCGGCCTGCAGCTTCTTCAGCCGGTCCTTCCGGAGCCGATCGAAGTCCACGCGCATCTGCCAGTCCGCACCCGTCTGGCTGTAGAGCCGCCGTGGATTGTTGCGATGCGGGCCGTCCAGGAAGGCAATATCCATCCCCGTCGCGGGGTCGACTTTCCGCTCATCCCATCTCACAAAATCACTAGCCATCGCGCACCTTTCTCGTAAGGTCGAACTTCGAAGGTCGAAGTTCGAAGTAAGTAAGAAGTTGGAAGTGGAACGGGTAGTGTCGAAGCCGCGAGCCGCACCTCGGACTTACTTCGCACTTCGAACCTCGACCTTCACACTTGAGTGTTTGATTCAGCCGGCTGCCGCGATCTGCCTCTGCTCCTGCGCGTGCTTTGCCTTGATCAGGTTGTAGACCTTCTCCGCAGTCGCGGGCAGCGATGTGACCCTGACGCCCACCGCATCGTGAATCGCATTGCAGATCGCCGCGGCCGTTGAAACGCAGGTCGGCTCGCCAACGCCCTTGGCGCCGAATGGGCCGGTCGGATCGTAGTTGTCCACGATGTCGACATGGACCTCGGGCATGTCGAGCGAGGTCGGCATGATGTAGTTGGTCAGGTTCGGATTAATCTGCCGGCCCTTGGCATCGAACAGGATTTCCTCCTGCAGCGCAAACCCGACACCCATGGAGATACCGCCCTCGACCTGGCCTTCCACCAGCATGGGATTGATCGCCGTGCCGCAGTCGTGCGACGCAACGATACGCACCACCTCGACCTCGCCGGTCTCGTCGTCGACGTCTACTTCCGCAATCTGCGTCGCGTAGACGTAGGTCGCAAACGGCTTGCCCTGCCCCGTCTCCGGGTCGAGTGCAACGGTCGCCGGATTGAAGTATCCGCTTCCGATTGGCGGCTCGCCGCTGACGACGCGCGCGCGGTTCGCCACGTCGCCGATATGCACCTTCCGCTGCGGGTACCCCTGGACCACGATGTGGTGATCTTTTGCGTCGAGCTGGTTCGTCTTGACGCCGAGCATCGGCGCCGCCACGTCGAACAGCATCAGCTTCGCTTTTTCGGCTGCCAGCCGTGCCGCATTACCGGTGACGTAGGTCGTCCGGCTCGCAATCGCGCCGGTGTCCATCGGGGTCGCATCGGTGTCGGCCGACACCACGTGCACGTCCTCGGTCGCGATGCCGAGCTCCTGCGCAACGATCTGGGCGAGGATGGTCAGCGACCCCTGGCCGGTTTCAACCGTGCCGGTCAGCAGTGTCGCGGTCCCGTCTTCGTTCACCTTCACCACTGCGGCACTGGGGTTGGCCGCAACGGTGAACCCGATCGGGTACCACATACACGCCATGCCGCGTCCGCGCCGCTTCATGCCTTTGCTCCATTCCACCCGAATCGCTGCGCCGCTTGAAGGAGCGATTCGCGGACGACGACGCTGTGCAGCGTCTGGCTGGTCGGGCTCAATGACCCTTCCTTCAACGCATTGCGCAGTCTGATCTCCAGCGGATCGATACCGAGCGCTTTCGCGATGTCGTCCATGTGCGATTCGTACCCGAAGCACACCTGTGGCGCTCCGAACCCGCGCATCGCGCCGGTCATCGTCTTGTTGGTGTAAACGACAAAGGCCTCCGCAACGAGGTTCTCGATTTCGTACGGTCCCGCGCACAGGATGCAGGCTTTTCCGAGGGTTGTCTCGCTCCAGGAGCAGTAGGCGCCGCCGTCGAGCACCAGGCGGATCTTGCGCGCGAGGATCTTCCCGTCCTTCGTCACGCCCGTCTTGTAATCCATGATGATCGGGTGCCGCGTCGTCGAGGAGTAGAACTCCTCAGGGCGCGTGAAGGTGCACTTCACCGGACGGCCCGTCTTCTTCGACAGCAGGGCGACGACCGGCTCGGTCGTAATCTCATTCTTGCCACCGAAGTTGCCGCCGACGACGGTCGCGATGATGCGAATGCGGCTCATCGGAATGCCGAGCACACGCGCGATGTCGGCGCGGCCGAGCGTGATGCGGCCCAGGGTCGAATGGATCGTCAGGCGACCATTGGCATCCCACTGCGCCAGCGAGGAGTGCGGCTCGAGCGGCACGTGCTCGACCATCTGCGTACGGAAGCTTGCCTCGAAAATCCGGTACGAGTCGGCGAACCCCTTCTCGATGTCGCCCTTCTTGATCAGCTTGTGGCCGTAGATGTTCGCGCTCGGCGCATGCACGCCGGGCGTCTCCAGCTTCAACGACTCGAGCGGATCGAGGACCGGCGGCAGCTCCTCGAATTCGACCTTGATCTTTTCAATCGCCTCGGCAGCGATCTGTTCCGTCACCGCGGCGACTGCGGCCACACCGTCGCCGGCGTGGAATACCCGCTCGTCGGCGAGCACCGGCTGATCTTTCAGCGATGGGCCGAACGAGTTCACCGGAAGATCCTTCCCGGTAATAACAGCCACGACGCCAGGCATGGCTGCCGCTTCCGAGGTATCGACGTTCAGGATTCGTGCACAGGCGACGCCGGCACGCTTGATTTTGCAGAACAGCATGCCCGGCACGTAGAAGTCGTCGATATATTTCGTCTGCCCAAGACCATGCAGCCGACCGTCGGGACGCGTGGTCCGCTGGCCGACGGCAGGCGTCTGGCGGCTCGGGTCGGGAACCCGAACGTCGATCGGGAACGGCACGAGCGGCGCCGGTGCCGGAGCACGCAGCAGGGCCTCAGCGTCGAGCAGTGTTCCTTTTTTCTCTACGACCGCAGTCTTGGTATCCATGGACCGTCCTTTATGCCTTCGCGCCGTCCTGCGCGATCTCCTGGATGGCTTCGATCATCTTGCTGTAGCCGGTGCAGCGACACAGGTTGCCTGCGAGAGCGTCGCGGATGTCAGGCACCGAAGGGTTCGGATTCTGATCCAGAAGCCACTTGGCCGACATGATCACGCCGGGGCCGCAAAAACCACACTGGAGCGACCCTTTTTCCTCGAATGCTTTCTGAATCGGATGGAGGCGATCGGACGTTGCAAGGCCTTCGATGGTCAGCACGTCGCGGCCGTCGGCCTGCCCTGCCAGCATCAAGCACGAGTTCACGAGCTTGCCGTCGACGATGACCGTGCAGGCGCCGCAATCGCCGACGTCGCATCCGAGCTTGGCGCCGGTCAGATTGAAACTTTCCCGCAGCAGCTTGAGAAGCGTTGTCTCGGGTACCACCGTAGCCGAGCGCTGTTCGCCATTGACCGTAAGGGTGACCGAAACCATCAGTGTGCCTTTCCTGTCCGTGCCTGTCGCTTCTTCTGCGCCAGTTCCCAGGCGTTCTCCAGCGCGCGCTTTGTGAGGACGCCAATCAGATCGCGACGATAGGCTGCCGACGCCCGGAAATCGTTAATCGGCTTCGCGTCGTTGACCGCGAGCTTGCCGGCTTCGACCATCGCTTCCGCGGTGATCGGTTTTCCTTCGAGATAGCGCTCCGCTGACCCAGCGTGGATGACCGTCGGGGCGACGGCGCCCAGCGAGATGCGCGGCGCAACGAAAGTGTTTTTGTCCCAGTCGACCCAGATCGCCGCGGCGACATTGACGAGCGCGAGGGCCTGCCCCTTCCGCAGTCCGAATTTCAGGAAATGGGCCGGTTTGCCGACGTTCTCCTTCGGAATGATGATTTCGACCAGCAGCTCGCTCGGCTTGAGCACGGTCTTGCGGGGGCCGACGAAGAACTCGACCAGCGGCACCTGACGACGGCCTTCCGGGCCTGCGATTGTGACGATGGCATCCAACGCCACGAGCGTCGGACCGCTGTCCATGGACGGAACGGCCGTGACCAGATTGCCGCCCAGCGTCCCGAGATTGCGGGTCTGCACGGCGCCGATGGTGTGGGCCGCATCGACCAGGGCGGGGAACAGATCGCGGATAACCGGCGACCGCATGATTTCCGTATGCGTGACGAGCGAACCGATGCGCAATCCCTGTTCTGTCGTTTCGATGCCACGCAGGTCGTCCGCCCTGGAAATATCAACGACGACTTTCGGTGCATGGCTGGCGCTGGCGAATTTCAGATCGGCGAGCAGGTCGGTGCCGCCGGCAAGGACCTTCACAGCGGGGCCATGCTGCGCCAGCAGCGCGACCGCCTCGCTGGAGTCCTTCGCGGCGTAGAAGTCGAATGCTCTCATTCCGTTGCGGTCCTCGGGGTGGCTGGGAATCCCTCAGGTGCGGGAAATCGAGATTATATCCCGAGATTTAAGCGGAACGGGTCGATGCCGGGCAGATCTGGGCGAGATTCGAGTCAGAGTCAGGTGATGACCCGACTCACGGGTCGGCAGTGTGGATGTGAGTCGGGGCATCACCTGACTCTGACTCGGGTACAGACAGGAGCCGCGTTACCTGGCTCGGGCTCGGGATTTTGGCAACATGGGCACCGCCGCTGGCGCATCGTCCATCGGCAGCTTGAACCGCCGGATGCCGTCGTAGGAGTGGAGGGCGGCCGCTACCGCGCCGGCGGTGGCGACGCACCCGATCTCGCCGACACCCTTCGCCCCGTAGCCGCCGACCTCGTCGGGGACCTCGATGAGGATGATGTCGACCGGCGGCATGTGTTTGGCGGGGACCAGGCCGAAATCACGCATCTTGAGCGAATGGGGGCGCCCGTTCGTAGACGGGAAATCCTCTGACAGCGCATAGCCGAGGCCCATGTGAACGCCACCTTCCATCTGCTCGGCGCAGAGACGCGGGTTGATGGCACGACCGACATCGTGCGCTGCAATGACGCGCGCGAGGTGACCCTTGTCATCGAGGATGACGACCTGCGTCGAGTAGCTGAACGTGAAATGCGTCGTCGGATCCTTCGCCGCCTCGGGAGTACCGGGCTTGGTGGTGAAGCTGTACACCACGCTGCCGACGTACTCGCGCCCCGCGAGCTCGCCGAGCGACGATGTCTTCAGATCGTCGGCAAGCTTCCTCGCGGCTTTCTGCGCGGCGGCGCAGCTCAACGTGGTTGCGCGTGACGCCCACGTCTCGCCGCAAATGGCGCCGAGCTCCTTGTCCCACCCTACGCTCATGATGCTGTCCGGGAGACCCGTCTCCTCGCACACCGCCTGCATCGTCGCCGTGTAAAGGCCCTGGCCCATTTCCGTGTAGCCATTGAGAATCTCGAGCGTGGGCTGAGCCTGTCTCGCCGAAGCCTCCGGCGACGGCGGAATCACGCGGATAACGACCCGCCCCTCTTCCGTGGTGCCGTTGCCGATTCCGGTGCTCTTGATGCCGCAGCTGACGCCTGCGTACTTCGCGTCGCGATAGATGTTCTTCACGGCGTCGAGCGACTCGCGAAGGCCACGCACGCTGTCGCGCATCACCTGACCCGTGGCAAAGCGATCACCGGGATTCAGGATGTTGCGGGAGCGGATTTCCCAACCGTCGACGCCAACGCGCTCGGCAAGGATGCCCATGACCCCTTCAATGGCGAAGTGAGACTGGTTCGTGCCGAACCCCCGCATGGCGCCGCTCGTCGGGTTGTTTGTGTAGACGGCCTTCGACTCGACGTCGACGTTCGGCACACGATAGGGTCCGCACGAGTGGCATGCCGCACGCAGCAGGCATTTGGCGCTCGTGCCCGCGTAGCCACCGGCATCGCCAACGATCCGTGCTTTGACCGCGAGGAGATGCCCCTCGGCATCCGCACCCACTTTGAGCTTGATCGTCATCGGATGCCGCTTCACGTGATGCTGGGTCGACTGCTCGCGTGTCAGCGTTGTCTTGACCGGCGCGCCGAGCAGATACGCCGCCAACGCGGTCTGAGCTTGAATTGACAGTTCTTCTTTGGCGCCGAAGGCTCCGCCGCTCGCCGCGAGCTGGATTTCGACGTCGGATTCAGGAATGTTGAGTACGCTCGCGATGGTTTTCTGATCGAAGACCGATCCCTGACTCTCGCTGTGAACTTTGATGCCGTTCTCCTGTGGATAGGCAAGACACGACTCGGGCTCGAGGAATGCGATGTCGACGGCCTGCGTCTGATAGGTCGCTTCAATGACGTGCGCCGCCGTCGCAAACGCCGCTTCAACATCGCCTCGACCGAACTTGGTCGGAGAATCAAGAACGTTGGGCGCGGGACGGAACGTGTCGTCCGAGTGGACGCAGGGCGCGTCAGGCTCGAGCGCCTTGAACGGATCGGTGATCGGCTCGAGGACCTCGTAATCGACCTTCACCTTCGCTGCGGCCTGACGCGCGTGGAACTGCGTGTCGGCGACGACCATGGCGATGAAATCACCGACGCAGCACGTCAACTCGCCTGTCGCAACGAAGATTGGAAGATCGGGCACGAAGAGACCGGTCCCGCGCTTGCCTGGTACGTCCCGCGCCGTGAAGATGCGTACGACACCCGGACTCTTCGCCGCTTGCTCGGTGTTGATGCCGAGCACCCTGGCTCGCGGATGCTCCGCGAGCACCATCGCGCCGTGAAGCATCCCCGGCATCTGCATGTCGTCCACGTATGGACGCTCGCCGAGTACCTGCTCGATGCCACCGATGCGCGCATGCGATTCGCCGATGCCGTGCCTCTTGGCGGTGGGGTCCGGCTTCAGCCGGACCTTCGCGAACTCGGGATTTCGATGAAGTCCGAACTCCTCGCCAAAGTACGAATGTCGCCGCGGCTCGCTCGGTAAGGTTCCACCGTTGCGCAGTGCCTCGCCGGCGGTCTGAATCGCGTCGATGATCCGGCCATATCCGGTGCAGCGGCAGATGTGTCCGTCAAGCGCCTTTCGAATCGCCTCGCGATCGTCGCTCTTCCCCTGTTCGATGAGATGCGCGGCGCGGATGACGATCCCCGGGATACAGAAGCCACACTGAACGCCGCCTTCGAGCACGAACGCTTCGCTGATGATTCGTCTGGTGCGCTCGGCAAGCCCATCGACCGTCTGGATATCGTGGCCCCCCATCTGCTCCGGCTTGCGCAGACACGACAACGCGGGCTTGCCGTCGATCATTACAAGGCAACAGCCGCAGGCGCCTTCGGGCGCACAGCCGTTCTTGCACGAGGTAATGCCGCATTCTTCGCGCAGCACTTCGAGCAGGTGCATTCCGGGTTCGTAGTTGGCTTCGGTTTCTTTGTCGTTCAGCTTGAAGGTTATCCGGGGCATTGAGATCGATCTTTAACCGGAAAGGGATGGCTGTGAAGTACTTCGGGCGTGTAAGATGATCGGCTGCTACAGCTTGCACCAGGGCGGACGGGAACGCTAGGCACCAAGGCGGACCTGAAGGTCCGCCTCTACGGGGAGGAAACATGCAGGAACCTTGGAAGACGGACAAGTGGTACACGAGCCTGTGGAACCACCTGCCCGAGGCCCGGAAGAACACCCGATTCCAGAAAAATCTGAAGATTCACGACGTTACGCTGCGCGATGGCGAGCAGCAGACGGCCGTCGTCTTCCGGCGTGAGGAAAAGGTCGCCATCGCCAAGAAGCTCGACGCGATGGGGATCCACCGCATTGAGGCCGGCATGCCGGCCGTCTCCGAGCAGGACAAGGCGGCCATTTCAGACATCGCGGCGCTCGGGCTGAAGGCCGAAGTTTTTGCGTTTGCCCGCTGTATTCCTGATGAGATTAAGGTCGTCAAGGGCTGTGGCGTAAAGGGCGTGGTGGTCGAAATTCCCGCGAGCGACCACATGATCAACTACGCGTACGGCTGGTCGTTCGACCGCGCGATGAAGTCGTCCATCGATACGACGCTCGCGGCAAAGGAAGCCGGCCTCTACACTGTCTTCTTTACCATCGACGCCACCCGCACCGAGCTGAACCGTTTCCTGGACATCGTCTCCCAGGTCGCCACCGAAGGCCACATGGATGCGCTGACGATTGCCGACACGATGGGCGTCGTCACGCCCGAAGCAATCTCGGTCGTCGTCCCGAAGGTCATCGATCGCCTCAAGAAGCCCGTCGAGATTCACTGCCACCAGGACTTCGGTCTCGGCGTCGCCAATACCGTCGCAGCGCTGCAGGCTGGCGCGTCGGTCGCGCACACGACCATCACGGGCCTCGGCGAACGCGCCGGCAACGTGCCGATGGAGGACGTCGTCCTTTCGCTCCTCTGCCTCCACGACGTGAACCTCGGGATCAAGACGGAAAAGTTCGTCGAGACGTCGAAGTTCGTCATGGATCTCGCGAAGGTCCAGCAGCCGCCAAACCGTCCGATCGTCGGCGACAAGCTGTACGAAGTGGAGTCGGGCATCATCGCCGGCTGGGTGCGCCTGTGCCGCGCGGAGCATCCGCTCGAGTACGTGCCGTTCGCGCCGGAGCTGGTCGGACAGAAGCCGGTGAACATCGTCCTCGGCAAGAACAGCGGACCGCCGTCGATCGAAGAGTGGGCGGAAAAGACCGGCATCAAGATCACCGACGAAGAGCGCATGGCGCTGCTGCTGGCGGTGAAGGCGAAGTCGTTCGAGAAGAAGGATCTGCTGACCGCCGAGGAGTTCAAGGAAATCGTCGGACGCGTTCTCAAGACCAACGCGGCGCTCGCGTAACCGCACCGAACGTTTACGATTAACTCCCAACTTCCAACAACCGACTTCCAACATTGTTTGGAAGTTGGCGGTTGGTAGTTGGGAGTTTTTTTCATGCTTCCCCTTTCTGCGGCCGCTTTCTTCGCATCCGGTTTCGCAGCGCTGCTCTATCAGGTGATCTGGCAGCGGTTGCTCGTCCTGTTCTCGGGCGCCGATCTCTACTCGGTCACCATCATCGTTGCCTCGTTCATGGGAGGTATGGGCGTCGGGCATCTGGCGGGCGGACACGTGGCTGACCGCGTTTCACCGCGCACGTCGCTGTTCTGTTTTGCGGGGGCCGAGCTCGCTATCGCGCTCTTCGGGTTCTTCAGCCGCGCGTTGTACTACGACTTCCTGTACAACCGCTTAGGAGCGGCAGAGATTCCGGCGCCGGCGCTTGCGCTTCTGCTGTTCATCAGTCTGCTCGTGCCGACGTTTTTCATGGGGGCGTCGCTGCCGCTGCTCTCACGGGCGCTTGCGTCGCGGCTCGAGCGCGCCGCTTCGGTCATCGGCATCTTGTACGGCGTGAACACTCTCGGCGCCGCAGCAGGGGCCCTGGTGTCTACCTGGGTCCTGCTACCACGATTCGGTCTCGACGGCAGCATTCGCGTCGGCGTGCTCTTCAATGTGCTCTGCGCGCTTATCGTCCTCCCTGCCGTCGTGAAATTTCGTTCCAGCATCACCCCGGCGGTTGAGGCTGATCGCGCGTCATTCGGCACACAGGATCCGGACAAAGTCTGGGGTCCGCCCACAGGCGGACCTTCTGAAGTGAGCTTTCCATTCTGGATTTGGGCCTGCATCTTCGCGACCTCGGGACTGCTGGCGCTCGCGCTCGAAATCGTCTGGTTTCGCGTACTCGCCGTGACGATGAAGGGGACGGCATTTACGTTCGGCACATTGCTCGGTGTGTACCTGACCGGTCTCGGCGCGGGGGCGCTGATCGGTAGCGCTCTGGCTCCGCGGCTGCGGCGGCCTGCGGTCGCCTTCCTCGCACTGCAGGCTGCGATCGGCGCGGTCGCCATGTTCCTGCTGACCGCGTTCATTCGCTTCGCCGACAACGTCGCTCCGCTGTGGGCGTACCTCGGGTCGTACGAGCCGCTCGATATCCGGACCGCGGTTGCCGGCGGCGATTCCGCGTCTCTGCGGACGTTGCTCGCGCTGTATGTCGCGATCCCTGGCGCGCTGGTGTTGCCACCGACCTTGCTGATGGGATTTTCGTTCCCCGTCCTCCAGCGCGTCGTCCAGACAAGCCTTCCCCGCATCGGCCGTCGCGTTGGAGTGCTGCTGCTCGCGAACGTGATCGGCAGCATGATCGGTACGGCGTTAACCGGGTTTCTGCTGCTCGATCGCGTGGGAACGGCCGGAACAATGCGGCTGCTTGCGATGGTGAGCGGCGTATTCGGCGCATTGGCCATCCTGGTTGCAGTGCAGTCGCGCGGCGCTCGGCCTCGGCGTCTGCCTGCCATTCCGGCCGCGGTTGTTGGTTCGGCCTTCGTGTTCGTTCCGCTGCTGATGGTGATGCCGCCATCCGGGACGCTGTGGGCCCACCTACACGGCACGGTCGTCGAGGCGATGGCGTACGCCGAGGACGGGTCAGGGCTCTCCGTCGTCAACACCGACGGGCGGAATGCGATTCTCTACGCCAACGGCATCGGCCAGGGTTCGATGCCATACGGCGAGGTTCATACGGCGCTCGGCGCATTGCCGGCATTCATTCACCCTTCCCCGCGGACCGCCGCCGTCATTGGCCTGGGGTCGGGCGACACGGTTCACGCGGTCGCGGGCCGCCGTGAGATCGCGCGCGTGACGTGCGTGGAAATCATCCGTGGTGAGCTCACGACGCTGAGGGAGTTGCGGCGGCGTTTTCCGTATGGGGGACTGCTCAATCTGGTTGAGGACGGCCGAATCGAGCAGGTCTTCGGCGACGGCCGCATTCACCTTCGCCGCGGCGGCGTCTACGACATTATCGAGGCCGACGCGCTGCGGCCGGGCAGCGCCTACTCGGGAGCGCTCTATTCGGACACGTACTTCGCGCTCGTTCGCGGGCATCTCGCCCCGAATGGATTGGCGGCGACGTGGGCGCCGACGCAGCGTGTGTACAACACGTTCATCCGGGCGTTTCCGTATGTGGTCGGCATGCCCGGCATTCTCATCGGCAGCAACGATCCCATTCGGATCGATCGAGCGGCTATCGAGGCACGTCTCGCCGATGCGGCGACGCGCGAATATTTCGACAGGGCGGGCATCGATATCAGGAAGCTGCTCGCCACGTATCTTGACGCGCCGACGCTGTACACGCCCGCGTATCCACGGCAACAACTTGTCGACGTGAATACCGATCTCTTTCCGAAGGACGAGTTCGACCTCTCACCTCGTTGAGGACCGGACAGAAACGCGACGCAGGCACAGAAGCATCAGGCCCAGACCGAACAGCACAAAGGTTGATGGTTCGGGGACGACCTGCCCGACGACTTGGATCGCCACTCCGGGAAGTCTGCCAGAGAGCGTGAGGGGATCGACATCCGTCGCGAAGCCTGAAGGATGCCAGACCACATCTGACGCGCCCACGAGCCCAAGACCCCCGACCCCGACGTAATATCGCCCTCCGTCTGGGAGAAAGATCGGGGTGTGCAAACTTCCCCGGTAAAAGAAGTACGGCGCCCCGTTGACGCCATCGACCGCGAAGAACGTGGGCGTCACGTCGATCGAACCGGGCGTAATCGCCGCCAATTCGTGATTCGGAACGACAACAGGCGGGAGGGGCGGCAGCAGCGTCGTGCTGTCCCAAACTCCTACCGCGTTCGGCCCGTCTCCCCACAAATCGATCTCTTCGATCAATGAGTTCGTTGGTAGGTTGATCGGAACATAGTTCGGACCCTGCCATGCGACCGGAAACCCGAGCCCGCCGGGAAAGCAGGTGAGCGGTGTTCCACCACACGGGAATTGCGGCGCCAGGAAAAGGATTTGACTTGCTGTGGCCGACTCGGTCGTAGCGATGTTGATCGAAACGGTCACGAAGGCGACAAGGAACACACGACGCATACGAGGCCTCCTTCGAAATACAGGTGGTGAGGCACCGGCGAGTGTACGTCTCGGCGTCGTGTAGACGAGACGGAGCGACCGCGAAATTCGTGCAAAGTCAACCTCACCTATATTCGAAACCCGACGTGGCGTCAGAACACGTATCGCAATCCCCACTGCAGTTGACGCGCGTCCCTGGCGGCAGTCCGCACGAGAAAGGCGGGCGCGATGACGCTGGCGCCCGCATTCGGAGGATTACCGAGCGGCGGTCTGAAGTTCGCGTGATTGGTCACGTTGAACCCTTCCATGAAGATTTCCACTCGCCGGCTGCCTCCCGCGCGCACGGCTTTGGTCAAGCGCAGGTCCACCGAACGGTACGGATTGAGTTTCAACAGCGAGTCGGTGATAGCCGGTAGATTGCGAGACACGCGGAACGCGTTGATTGCGGCAAGCGTTTCCGCGACTCGCTCCCTGCCGACGGTAATCGGTATGCCGGCAGGCAGATCGCCCGTGATGATGGTGTCGCCATCCAGATCGACACCCGATTGCACCTTGATTGGCGATCCGCTGATCAGTCTCGCGACGCCGCTCAGCTCAATGGACCAAGGCATCGTGAGTGTCCCGGCAATCGCGAGGTTGTGCCGCTGATCCGACGGGTTATATCCGCGCTCGTGGGGAGTTCTCTGCGTGCCTCGGGTCGTGAGGAAGAAGTCGACGCCATCGAGGTAGCTGCGCGACAGGGTATAGGAGGCGTGCACTGTCGCCCGTGATCCGAACTGCGTGCGAAACTGCGACTCGAGCGCGTCGTACCAGCTTCGGCTGTAGTTCTCCAGCGTGAGCACCTGACCAAACTGCTGAACCGGACGTGGATTGGCCGGTCCGCTGGGCGGAAGGTTCCGATCAGTCAACCCGACCTGATGGTCGGCATAGGAATGCACGTAGTCGACGTCGAGCGCGCTGGCGTCGTTGATCTGCCACCCGACGCCAGCGGTCGTATTGAGCGCGTATGGCAGCACGAAGTCATCGGGAATCAACGTCCCAACCTGACGTGGCGTGGTTGACGCAAACAGCTGGTCAAGCGTGCGACCACCCAGAACGGCGCTGACGTCGGGAAACGATCCCAATCGCACAGCATCCGTTGTGCGAATCACGCTGCTCGCGAACTGGTTCATGGACCGAAGCGGATACCACGGACGGTTCCGCGTGACATACATTCCCCATCCGCCGCGCAGGACGAGCCGGCCGTCCCCGCGCGCATCCCACGTCCCGCCGACGCGCGGCTGAAGGTTGTTGGTATCTGTTCCCCTGTCTGCACGCACAAACTGATCGAGACCCGACCAGATCGGATCGGCGAGGAGTTGCCGGTAGAAACCGTTGAGGCGCAGGTTGAAATCGACGTCGTAACGGAGGCCAAGATTCAGCGTCAGGCGACGGCTGATTCGCCAGTCGTCCTGGGCAAATGCGCCCGCCTCGCGCGATCGGTAGGTCACAACCGTGGCCTTCTGTTGACTGAATGCGATCGGCCACGTGCTCCGGTTGTTCGCGTCAAACGGAGCATCCGTCTGAAACTCCCATAGTCCGTATTCAAGGACGTGAGAGTCGTTGTCCTGTGTCCCGACGGAGGCCTCTCCGCCGAATTTGAAGTCGTGGCGCGGGGTGTGGTGATACAGCACGTCGACGAATGTCGCCTTCGTCTGTGGAAGCACTTGCGAATCGTTGTTGGTCTGGCCGATGGTTCCCGACGGCCTGCGGATACCGACATCCGTGCTGCGCGGCGTCGTGCCCAACGTGTGGTTGAGGACGTGAATTCGAAACGCGTTGGCCGTGGTTTGTCGCGCTGTCCACATGTGCTCGAACACCAGACTGTGCGACCGGTTGCGAATATCCACTTGACTGGTATCCGAAGACACCGTCTCCGCCGCGCGTAGCGACTCTTGCCGATCGAACCCGTATCGCAGCGCAAATCCGTGAGTCGGGCTCATTCGATGATCCAGTCGGAGGATCCCAGTGTGATTGTCCGTGGTCGCCGGAAACGTGCCGTTGTTGTCGCGCGCAAACGGATTCGCGGGCGGCAAGGCGATGATGCGAACGGTATCGACCCGATCGCGCTCGTACGTGCCGAAGAAGTGCGTTCGATCGCGCACGAGCGGTCCTCCGACCGACGCGCCGAGCCGGTACTCGCTGAATGGTGGTTTATTCGACGCAAAGAAGTTGCGGGCATTGAGATTTCTGTCGCGCCCGAAGTAGAACGCTGTCCCGCTCAGCTGATTGGTACCGGAGCGAGTGGCAACGGTCACGACAGCGTTGAGCGCGTGGCCGTACTGCGCGTCGAACTGGTTGCGAAAGACTTTGAACTCCTGCACCGCATCCTGACCGACATTGATGGTCGGACTCCCCCACTGCGCATCGTCAATGTCGCCGCCGTCGATGAGGGTGGTATATCCGCTTCGCTGATCAGCGGGGCCGCCGAACTTGGTGACGGCGAACCGGCCGACCGTGCTTGCAATCGGCGCGGACCCGGGCAGCAACTGCGCGAGCACGAGGAAATTGCGGCCGAACACGGGGAGCTCGTCGAGCTCGCTCTTCGTGATAGAGGAAGAGGGCTGCGATCGCCCCGCTTCCACCAGCGGAATCGATGCTCTCACGGAAGTACGTGATTCAACTCCGGCAATCCGCAACATGAAATCGACAACCGGATTCGCGCCGACGAGCAGTGTCATGAGCCGCGTTTCCGGCATGAAGCCAGACCGCTCGACCACGAATTGATAGTCGCCAGGTTGCAGCGCGACCGCGCGGTAATCTCCGTGATCCTCGGTCGTCATGACGAGCGTTCGCCCGTTCGCCATGTTCGTGACCGTCACCGTTACACCAGCAAGCACCGCGCCCGTTTCGTCGGTGACAACGCCGCCGACGTTGGCGCCGAATGACTGTCCAAACGATTCGGCCCCCGTCAACAGGCAGATGGCAACGACCGCCGATACGACTGCACGCATGGCTACCTCGCTTCTGGCAGGGCGATCCTCCCCGATCGGCTCCTGTGCAAACGGTCGTAATATGAGCCGTCCGGCCGCGGAAGTCTTCTGAAAACCATGGGAATTCCATGGGGTTTCGCGGGCGCCTGTCGCATGACGATCAGATTCGGTGAGTTCACACTTGATGCGGACTTGAGGCGTCTTCACGCGCGATCGGGCGAGGTCCATCTCTCTCCAAAGGCCTTCGACCTGCTGGTCCTGCTCGTCCAGAACCGTTCACGCGTCATGGCGAAAGTCGACTTGCAGCAACGACTGTGGCCTGACACATTCGTGGTGGACACCAATCTCGCCAGCCTCATCGCGGAGATACGCGACGCCCTGCAGGACGACGCAAAGGAGCCTCGCTTCATTCGGACGGCTCATCGCGTCGGTTATGCGTTCTGTGCGGACCTGGTGGACACGCCTGACGGTTCGTCGTCACCGATACCGGCCTCGCTATGCTGGTTGATCGTGGACGGTCGGAGAGTCCCGCTCCAACCGGGCGAGAACATCCTGGGCAGGGATGTTCACGAGGGCATCTCGATTGACTCTCCTTCCGTATCTCGACGCCACGCGCGGATCTCCGTGACGGCCGCGAATGCGACGATCGACGATCTTGGAAGCAAGAACGGAACGTATATCCGCGGTGAGCGGATCGCTACGCAGGTTCCGCTGCATGACGGAGACGAGGTGCGCGTCGGTTCGGTGATGCTTCGGTTTCGCCGGCCGCCCGGACGCCGCTCGACGATGACGCTTATCGTCGATCGGGCCGGCGAAAGCCGGCCCCCACGTAGGTAGGGGCCTTCAGGCGGCCCAACAATCATTCATCAACGAGCCGCGTTCAACTCCCGTTGCCAGTTGAGCACGACGGCGATCCCGCGCGGTGCCGGCTGCTCCGGCGGCGTGCTGATAAGAAATCCCTGGCCGTCAGGCGAGACGTCGTACCCGATCTCGCGCGGACGCCGGGCGGTATCCGCCGGTTGCAAGTCGAACAATCGAACGGGCAAACCGGCGGTGAACGTCGGCGTCTCTGCGATAGCGACAGCCATGACGCTGCCCGAATCGGGTGACACATAGAACAGTTCCCGGCCGTCGCGTCGCCATCGTGGCGAGATTCCTCCCGCCGTCGAAATCCGCCTCTTGTCGCCGACTCCGGTGAATGGCATCACGTAGACCTCTGATGAACCCGATTCATCGGTGACAAACGCGATCCATCGGTCGTCGGGCGACAGGCGCCCTCCCCATTCCTGGAATCGCGTACGGGCGATCGGCCTGGGCTGGGGTGTTCCATCAGGCGATACGATCCAGAGATCTCTTCCCGTGTCACGACTGTTGTCCTCGACCACGAGCCATCTACCGTCGGAGGACCAGTCAGTCGCCACCTGTGGGCCGTTCCGCGAAAAAACCACCGCGGCGTCTTCTCGTCCGTTAGTCGTCTTCACGTACAGATCGTTGGCTCCGGCGCGATCGGAGCTGAATACCACTCGGCGGCCATCTCGAGACCAGATCGGGCTCGATTCGTCCGTCACTTCGGTCGTGAATCGACTCGCCACGCGTCGCGACAGATCGAATGACCAGATGTCTGACGTACCGACGTGCGGGTCGGTCAGGTCCGCAAGGATTCTCTGCCCGTCCGGCGAGATCCGGATGCTGCTGGCAAACGGCTGATGAGCCCAGGGCGTGTCGCTCTTTCGACCTGATCGATCAAGCGAGATCAGATCGGATGCCAGTGTTCCGCCGTAATACGCCAGGACCCCGCTGTCCGAGACGGCAAAAGCGCCGTTGCCGGTTGTCCGGTAGTACGCGAGATCCTCGGCAACCTTGACGGCGTCTCCACTCACAGCCCGCTTGTCGGGGTCGAAGACCTGCGCGAGCAGCGCGCCTTGATCGGCATACAACAGGTATCCGGGTGGCGAATACAGCACACGCGATTCAGCACGCATCAGCAGCAACGGGGCGCCCGCATCCACTGAACGCACGTACACGCTGCGCGGCGCCCGCACGCCATGAGCATCGAGGGACGTTGCTGTGTAGATGAAATGCCGGCCGTCAGGCAGCCACGCGGGCCAAAGGTGATTGATCTCGCGGCGGCTGCCTTCGAGGGTAGTCACCTGGACCGGCGTTCCGCCGTCGGCGGAGACGCGGAAAATTCCAACGTCGGTTTGAGCAAACAGGATCGTCCCGTTGCGGTGCCACGTCGGAACGTCGATGATGGCCGCGGGGCAGATCACACGCGGTGGTCCGCCGGTGATCGCCACTTTCTTCAGTTGACCTTCGCCCGGGGCGAAGAAGCCGACCCACTCACTGTCAGGCGACCAGAACGGCGACTCTGCACTGTCCACAAGCGCCTTCGGAGTCAACGAGTCGAGCGACTGGACCCACAGTCGATCCACACCCGCCGTCGTCGTCACGAACGCAATGCGTCGCCCGTTTGGAGAAAGTGCGAGACGTGTCGTGATGGGACCGCGAGCGACGGCGCTGCCAGTTGGAACCGGTATCGTGAAGCGGACGACTTCGTCAGGGACCTCGGGAGTCCTCGCGACGAACAAGCCGATGCCGATCAGCGCGACCACGGCCGCCGCAGCGGATGTCACCACTGCCCGTGCCGCACCGCGGTGATTCTGTGTTTCGGCATTGACGACGGCGCCGGAGCCTTTCGCCCCGATCCATTGCAGCTCGGATTTCAAATCACGGGCGCTTTGCCAGCGATCGTCCGGATTTTTTGCAAGGCATCGATCGACGATGTGGTCGAGCGCCGGCGGGAGCATCCCGACGCCGCTCGGCGGTCGCGCCGAGGAAATCGGCGGCGGCTCACTGGTCAGGATGGACGCGATGAGACTCGCCTGACTCTGGCCTTCGAATGCCTTCTTTCCGGTTGCCATCTCGAACAACAGCGTTCCACAGGCAAAGATGTCGGTCCGCGCATCGGCCGTCCCGCCTTCCAGCTGCTCCGGCGCCATGTAGTGGAGCGTTCCGACGATGGTCCCTTCGCCGGTGAGCTTTCCACCAGGCATCGACAGCGTTGATTCCGGCGTGCTTACGGCGAAGGCGGGGCCTTGCGCCAGGCCGAAATCGAGGAGTTTGGCTCCATCGGCCGTGAGCATGATGTTGGAGGGCTTGAGATCGCGATGGGTAATCTGCGCGCGGTGCGCATGATCGAGCGCGTCGGCGATTTCAATCGCGTATCGCAGCAGGTTGTTCGCCGGCAACGGACCGCGCGTGAGCCGATCATCGAGCGTCTCCCCTTCCACATATTCCATGACGAGAAAGGCGACCCCGTCCTGCTCGCCGATGTCGAACAACGCGCAGATGTGCGGATGATTCAGCGCGGAGATCAGTCGCGCTTCATGGTGAAACCGCTGACGCCTGTCGGCGCGCCCGCTGAACTCCTCGGGAAGAAGCTTGATCGCGACGGTCCGGTCCAGACGAACATCGCGGGCGCGATAGATCTGGCCCATGCCGCCAGCGCCGAGGATCGAGACGATTTCGTACGGACCAAGCCGGACACCTGGACCGAGCATGATCGGTGGATATCTTACGTCTACATATCGTTCGGACCGTTCGAATCGTTCGAATCGTTCGAATCGTTCGAATCGTTCGGATCGTTCGGGATGTTCGCGAATCTCCGGTAACCAGCCCGCTTGTTCGCACTAAAAAGCCTGCGACAGGCCGCGGTCGACGCGGAAATCGTGGTCGCGCGCTTTCCGGTTCTCGGAGCGGCGTGCTCCGTAGTCGGCCTGGCCCGACATACCCGCGTCCTGTTCGGGTACTCGAGTCGCGGCTCGAAAGCGTTTAACCCATCTTTCTTAACTTCGTGATGGTGTGGGACTTTCGACAAACCGCAGGGTTGTAGGCGACGCCCTGACGCCTGTGACGATGGCGCGTCAGAGGCGTGCTGTGCGCGTTGTCAGGGATCAGGTAGCGGATGCGCTCCGGTTGCCGACGGTCGACTGCGGATCACCCCGCGTCTGAAAAATCGGAACGCGCGAGCGAGGCGTCTGCTCGTTTGGTTACTCCGCCACCATGCGAGCGATCCGGTGCGTTTCGCGAAGGACGCGTCTGCACGCGGCCGGAGCGAAATGCACCGGGTCGCTTGCGTTCGCCGTATAAAGGAAGGCTAGAGTTCGAACGGGACATTCGGATCCTTCGCGTCGTTCGGCGTACAAGAACAAGGCCGACCTGAAGGTCGGCCTCCACGATCGGGAAGTGTCCGCGCTACCGCGCCTGATCGGGGCGGCAGGGGGTCGGATCCCAGCCCTGCATGTCAGGAATCTTCTTGAACTGATTGGTCGTCGCGTACGGACCGGTGAGGTACGCCGGATCCGTGATGATTGATGTCACGACGAGCCAGGACGTGCCTTCGGGTTCAGTGAACGTGTCGAAGTACTCCTGCAGCGACGTGTTCTCGCTGTAGGGGACGCCGTTCTTGCGCAGATAGCCAGCCTTCATCTTCGTCGTCGTCACGCCGAGGTTGCCGTTCGGCCCTGGCGTCCGGCCGGCACGCCCCATGTTCACACCCGCCCAGTACGCGTTCGAGTAGCCCTGCCACGTCGCCTGGAAATCAGAGGGAACCGAACCGCCGAAATGCAGCATCCGCGTCTGCGTGCCGGAGTCGGTGTCGATCTGCAGCGTGTTGTCGTCTGCCCAGTGGATGTGCAGCCGGCCGGGGATGCGCATGATTGAAGCAGCGCCGTACGAGCGGCATTCGTTGCCGCCGGTGTCCTGCGCCGGCGTCCATGCGCCGGCGAGCCGCCGCGCTTCCGCGTTGACGGGCAGCATCGAGAAATCGTTCTTCGGCGGCATCAGCATCCGCAGATGCCAATGCTCCGTCACCACGGCGACCCAGTAGCCCGTGAAATCCTTGGGCGCGCTTGCGCGGGCGGTCGCTGGAGTGCCGGCGCCGCCGCGGCCCTGGGCAACCGGGGTGCCCACGAAGATCGTCGAGATCAAAATGAGCATCGGTAGCGCAAACCGTAAAGGTTTGCGCCACAGGTGACAGGCCGCGGACCTGAAAGGTCCGCGCCGCACGGTTAGGGAACCCGGGAGCACCTACTGGACCCGGCCCTTCCATTCCCAGCCGTCCGCTGGCCGCTTCAGCGTTTCGATCAGGACACGAGGCGCCGCGGCGTCCCGCGCCGGCTGACCGGTGACGACGATCTTGTCGCCAGGCTTCAACGACGTTCGCGTGATCGAGTACTGCGACAGCTGGCTGACCGAACCCCACTCGAGCGTCCAGCTCTTGGTCGCCCCGTCCTTGTCGGCCACATCAATCTTCATGAACGAATGCGGATTGCGCCAGACGAACTCGGTGACGACACCCTGAATTTCAACCTTCTGCGAGGAGTCGTATTCCGCGGAAAACGAGTGATGCGCGAAGACCTGACGGCCGCCCGCGACGATCGCCAAGCCGGCAATCAGCATCACAACCGTGCGTTTCATGAAACGTCTCCTTGTATTACTGGGCCGACTCGAAGGTCGGCCCCTACGTTCAAAGCTGAAGTTCGACCCTGCGTTCAAAGGTCTATTTCTTAGGACTCAGGCTGTTATAGGCAGCCTCAACAAACATATCGGTCGTCCACGCCCCGGTCGTTTTCCCGTACCGTGCGTCGTAATCACGGGTCGGCCGCGCCGCCTTCACCTGCGCCAGGGTCATCCCGTTCTTTATCATGTCCTGAATCCGGTCCCGCACGATGGTGATCATGTCGCGGTAGTAGACGACGTCCGCATGATCGCTGATGCGTCCATGCGCCGGGATGACCTTGGTCCCCCCCTCGGCGTTATTGCTTGGGACGGCAAACTCGATGAGCTTGTTCAACGCATCGACCTCCGCGTTGATGCTGCCCCCGCTTCTCAGGTCGATCATCGGATAGCCGGTCAGGTCGAACAGATCCCCGGAACTCACGACGTCGGACTTTCGAAACAGGACGACGCTGTTGCCGTCGGTCGTGCCGGCCACTTTGGTGATGACGACTGGCTCGTCGTTGAAATAGAGCCGTTTCCACGGTGTCGTGAACGTGTTGTCCGGCCACGCCCCTTCCGCCCGCGCCGCGGTCGCGCCCGTTGGCGCCGACATCCGGTTCAACACCGCCAGGGTCGAGACGACCGACGCCCGGTGCGTGTCGATGGCGCCCTGAGGTCCGGCTGTGTAGTCCGGCTCGCGGAACGGAACGATTTCTCCTATTGGCGCAATCTTTTCGTTCCCGCCGGTGTACTCGTCACGATGGTTCGTGTTGATGATGTAGCGAAGGGGACGCCCCTTGGCGAGCGACTGGACCGCGGCTATCACTTTGTCGCTCATCGCCGCCGTCCCGGTGTCCACCAGCATCACGCCCTGCTCGCCGGCCTGGACGGTGATGTTCCCACCGGCGCCGACAATCATGTAGATGTTGCCCTGCACTGGCAGAATCTCGACCTCTCCCGAGGCTGGGACTTCGAGTTTCGGTGGCCACGGAGTTTGCGCGCGCGCCGGCGTCTGGCCACCGCGCCCTTGTCCGCCCGCACGACCCTGCGTGTAGGCAGTAACGCCGAACACGAGAACTACTGCTACAGCAGCAAGAACCTTCAATTTCCACCTTCTCCTACGCCCGTCGCCACCTTCGCCGGCTTCGGCATGGTCTTCATTTTCGCGATGTACTCCGGATACATCGTCTGCGCACCGCCGAGTCGCGGCTCGTACGGCGTGCCGAATCGATCCGTGAGGTCCTTGTTCAGACCTGGAAGCGGACTCTTTCCGGGAAGGAAGTGCGGCACATGTCCGCGCGCAAGCGCGGTCTCCGTGGCCTCTTCACACGGATACGGCGACATCGGCAGCGCCGGATCGAGTACCCACATCATCGTGCTGCGGATATACGGCTCGGTCATCATCACCGGGTCGTACACGATCGAAGTGGTCTGCAGGTAGTCGCCCATGCGACGGTAACGGGTGCGAATCGTCGCCTGATCGCTGTGCATCAGGCCTGAGCGGCGTAAGTACGCTTCCTTGAGATGCGTCGTCGTCACGACGAGGACGTCACCGTCCCACTCGCCGGTCGAGAAGCCGCTCCATGTATGAAGCGCGTTTGCCGGCGGGCGCGGACGACCATCCATCCAGATGGTGGTTTCCTGCTCCTGTTGATTCAGATGACCGTGATAGGCGGTGACCTTCTGCGTCGCCTGGTCGATGTCGGCCCAGATTCTGAGTGCTGAAAGCGGACCTTCAAGCGAGTAGTCCCAGGCGTGCGGCCGGCAGGCCCACTCGGTGACGTCGAAGTCCTCGGGCGACCAACTCTGTAAACGCCAGCGTGCGGAATCGCTGACGGGAACGCCCGCCACATCGCCGGTCATCCCGCTGCCATCCTGATTGCGCGGCAGTGGACGCCAGACGCCCTGGAAATCGACCTGCGCGAATGCCGAGTGGCACCACAGCATCACGAGCGTGGCAATCAGGGGCGCGCGGCGTAACATCTTCGACTCCTGCCGAGGGTTATGGGACAGATCTAGCCGCGCGATTCTACCTGCGCGCCAAGAAGAGAGTCAACGAAACCTTGACAGTTTGAAACGCGAAGTGATAGACAGCGCGAACCTTATGCGCACGCTCCTTCGATCCGTCGTCTGCCTCCTGCTTGCCAGCGCGTCGGCGCATGCCCAGGCGGTTTCAACCGCGCAAATCAACGGGATCGTAAAAGACAGCGGGGGCCTTCCGCTCCCTGGCGTCACCGTTACGATGACCCAAACCGACACGGGGCTGGTGCGCGACACGGTCACTATCGAAACCGGTGCGTACGTCATCACGAACCTGCCCGTTGGCCCTTACAAGCTGGAAGCCTCTCTGCAGGGTTTCCGCACGTACGCGCAGACGGGCATCATCCTGCAGGTCAATTCGAACCCGACCTTGAACGTGGCGCTGCAGGTTGGCCAGCTGGCTGAGACAATCACGGTCGAAGGCACCGCGCCGTTGGTGGAAACCCGCAATCCGGGCATCGGCCAGGTGATCACCAATGAGCAGGTGCTCGAACTGCCGCTGAATGGGCGCCAGCTCACACAGCTGGTGCTGTCGGCTGGAATGGCGACGCCCGCGGGCGGCCTCGGCTCGACGGCGCTGTCGACGCCTCGCAACTATCCATCCGCGCTTATCTCGGTCGCCGGCGGCCTCGCCAACGGGATGAACTACAGCCTCGACGGCGCCAATCACAACGATCCGTACGGCAGCGTCAATCTCCCGTTGCCGTTCCCCGACGCGATGCAGGAGTTCAAGGTCGAAACCAACGCGCTGCCAGCGCAGTACGGCTTTCACTCGGCCGCCGCGGTGAATGCCATCACCAAGTCGGGGACCAACACCGTTCATGGCGACGGGTTCGAGTTCCTACGCGATCACCGCCTGAACGCCAAGAATGCGTTTGCGGCGATTGGCCCCGACGGCAAGCGTCGAGACGACGGGCTGCACCGCGATCAGTTCGGCGGCACGATCGGCGGGCCGCTCATCGCCAACAAGCTGTTCTACTTCGCCGGATATCAGGGCACGCGCGTTGACGTCACGCCGAGCACGTTCTTCGCCTTCGTCCCATCGGCGCAGATGCTGACCGGCGATTTCACGGCAATCACGTCACCGGCATGCAATGGTGGACGCAGCATTCCGCTGCGTGCGCCGTTTGACGCGAACAACCGCATTTCGCCCGCGGCTTTTTCGCCGGCCGCCGTGAACATCGCGGCGCGACTCCCGAAGACTGCGGACCCGTGCGGCCGCGTCGAGTTCTCGCGTAAGCAGCACAACTTCGAGAATCTCGGGATCGGCCGCGTCGATTACACGATGAGCAGCAAGCACACGGTGTTCACGCGCTACCAACTGGCGCGCTACGAAGCGCAGCCTGACAACGACCCGAACAACGTGCTCGCCTATTTCTCTTCGCCGATCAACGACACGGTGCACTCCGTTGTCGTCGGCGACACGTACCTACTGGGCGCAAACTCCGTCAGCTCGTTCAGGTTCGGCTACAACGGCATCGATATCCAAAAGCCCTGGGTACGGCAGTTCGATGGACCCGACGTCGGCATCAAGATGGCGAACATGATGCCTGGCTTCCTGCGAGTGACGGTGACCGGCGCGTTCACGCTGGGCAACACCGGTGCGAGCTCGTCCAGCACTCCGACAAAAAGTCTGCAGCTGTCGGAAGACTTGAGCGTCATTCGTGGTTCGCACCAGCTCGGATTCGGCGGCAGCTTCATCCGCCAGTCGGTCGACGGCAGCACCTACATCAACACGACCGGTCCGTTCACCTTCAGCGGCGCGACAACGGGACTTGCACTCGCGGACTTCATGATTGGACGGGCGCAGACGTTCGCACAAGGAAACCGGATCTTCATCAAGGACCGCAGTTCCTATGTCGGCCTTTACGCGCAGGACGCGTGGACCCTTACGCCGAGGCTGACCCTCAACGCCGGGCTTCGCTGGGAACCGTTTCTCCCGTTTGTCGAGGAGAACGGCCAATTCAGCCATTTCGACCTGGCGCAGTGGCAGAGCGGCGTCCGGAGCACCGTTTACAAGAACGCGCCGACGGGCGTGATCTTCTCCGGGGATCCGGGCTATCCCGGCAAGTCGGCGGGCAAGAAGGACCTATGGGAATTCGCTCCGCGAGTCTCCGCGGCATTCGATGTGAACGGCGATGGCAAGATGACGATCCGTTCCGCGTGGGGGCGGTTCTACGATCTGCCGCACCTTTGGATGTTGTTCGGATTCGCGACGGCGCCACCGCTGGGCAGCACGCTGGTGGTCGCGGGACCACTGCTGGACGATCCGTTCGCGACTGTGCCCGGAGGCAACCCCTTCCCACTCGTTCGCAACGCGGACATGACCTTTCCGCAGTTTGCCAACTGGGTGACGTTCCCGGTCGACATGAAGAAGTGGTACGCCGACCAGTGGAATATCAGCTTCCAGCGGCAACTCGGATCGTCCTGGGCGGCATCGGCGAACTACGTGAGCTCGCGCGGACATCGGCTGCCGGTTGGCGACAACATCAATTCGGCAGTGTTCCAGCCGGGCGCGACGACAGGGAACGTCAACCAGCGTCGCTTGCTCTATCTACAGAACCCGCAGCAGGGACAGTATTACGGGAACATCATCTCGATCAGTACGGTTGGCACTTCCGTCTACGATGCGCTCCTGCTCTCGCTCAATCGCCGCGCCGCCAATGGGCTGTCGCTCACAGGCAACTGGACGCTCTCCAGGTGCGTCACCGATCTCATCAACTATGAGCCCGGCATGGCCGGCTACGCGCTGTCGAAGCCGGGCGAGGTCGCCTACGACCGCGGCAGCTGCGGCGCTGGCGACCGTAAGCACGTAGTAAACGGTACCGCCGTCTACCAGATCCCGACGTTTGCGAAGGGTGCGGTCGGAGCAATCACCAACGACTGGCAGGTGGCCGGCATCGTCCGCGCCCAGTCGGGTGACCACTTCAACGTCACCACCGGCGCCGACAGTGCACTTACCGGCCAGGCGATGCAGCGCCCGAACCAGATTTCATCGGATATCTACAAGAAGCAGGGCAACCAGTGGCTGAATCCAGCGGCCTTCCAGGCGCCGGCGCCCGGGACGTATGGCAACGTGCCGATTAACGCGTTTGTCGGACCCGGCGCGTTCAACGTGGACATGGGCATTACGCGCTCTTTCCACACGGGAAATGCCCGGGAGATCCAATTCCGGCTGGAATTGTTCAACGTCTTCAACACGGTCCAGAAGCTGGATCCCCTGACCCCGCCGAACGCGTACGCGGTGCTGAACAGTTCGAACTTCGGCATGATCACAGCCGCCGCGGATCCGCGGATCGTGCAGCTGGCGTTGAAGTACGTGTTCTGAGGCTGGTTGGTGGTTGGTGGTTGGTAGTGGGTTCGTGGCGTGGCCGCAACCACTAACCACCAACCACCAACCTACTTGAAGGTCTCGTCCGGCAGCAGACCCCAGCTCCACTCGGTCGTGTGATTCGCGTCCTTCGGACGACGGAACGTGAGCAGGCGGACGCGGTGGTCTTCAGTGTTCCGCCCGGGGCTTCCGGTGATGATGACGTGATCGCCGGGTTTCAGCGTGTCGCGATCGACTTTGCCTGCCAGCTGTGCGGGCGCTGCCCACTCGACGACGTACCGGGTCTTGGTCCCGTCTTTCTCGGTGACATCCACATCCACGAACGAATGCGGGTTCCGCAGCACGAACTGGACGAGCTCGCCTTCGATGGTGACGCTTTGGTTCTCGATGTACGTCGCCGCGAACGAATGATGCGCGAACGTCTGGGCCGCCGCGCCAATGATCAGCAAAGCAAGCGGCGCGACGAGATAACGCTTCATACCAACGATCCTCCAGCGGTTTTGGGCCGGCGAACTATAGCATACCGATACCGGCCGATTGCCCGGACGGTTCGGAAAATGATATATGCTGCGCGACCCTGGCCGCCACGCGAAAGATTCCACCGTTCAGCAAGGAGTCCTTCTGACGATGGGACGTGACATCCGCCGAATCGTTCCGCTTGCGCTCGGTCTTCTGATCGTCAGCGTGCCCGTATCTGCACAGGTCGATCTCACCGGGTCGTGGGCACCCCGACTCTACGAGGACTACATCGAGCGCGGACCTGGATCCGACCTCGGCGATTTCACCGGCATGCCGATGAACGACGAAGCGCGGGCCAAGGCGCTGCTCTACACATCGAATCTGCCGTCGACCGTCGAGCGCCAGTGCCTGCCGCAGGCGCCGTGGGTCATGCAGTACAGGCCGCGCGGAATATCGATCTGGGCGGAAGAGGATCGTGACGGCCAGGTAATCGCATGGAAGCTGGGAGGCGATTACCTTCGCGACACCGTAACGATATGGATGGACGGCCGCCCCGAACCGTCGCCGAATTCGCTGGCAACCGGGGCCGGCTTCACGACCGGCAAATGGGAAGGCGACACGCTCACGGCGCGGACGACGCATGTGAAGACCGCGTGGATCCGTCGCGGCAACGGCATCCCGGGCAGCGATCAGAGCACCTACACGACTCACATCACACGTCACGACAATTTGCTCACCATCGTCACGATTCAGGACGATCCGGTCTATCTCACCGAACCGCACGTCGTCAGCCGCGTCTGGCAGCTCGATCCGCGTGCGACGCCCGGCAATTACGTCGAGACCAACTGCAACACTGCGAATGAGATTCCGAGGCTCGAGGACACCGGCATCGTGCCGCACTACCTGCCGGGGCAGAACCCCGAAGCGGATTTCATGATTCGCACCTATAACCTGCCGAAAGAAGCGGCGTTGGGATATGCGGAGTCGCTGTATCCCGAGTACCGCAAGAAGCTCAGGAGCCTCTACACGCCCCCCTCTTCATGCGGCCGCTACTGCTGCGGGTGGATCGAGCGGCAGGGATTGCCGGGCGCGGCGCCGGGCCTGTCGTGCAATGACGGTGGGCTCGGCACCTTACACCCGGTCGTGCGCGGCAGGTCGGAGGGCGCCGCGAAGTGACGCGTGCTTGGTACATAGGATCCGGCTTTGGCCGGACCGTGCTGGCCGTTTCCTGCCTGATCTGCGCCACGACCATCGCTCACGCACAGCAACGGCCAGATGTGTCGGGCAACTTCATGCTGAACGGCGGCAAGACGACGTTCGGGGAGTGGCATCTCACCGACGCGGGTGAGCGGCGCTTCAAGGCGTACGACTACAGGAAGGATGATCCGGCGCTGAAGTGCATCGGCACCAGCTGGACGCGCGTCTGGCTCAATCCGAACGTGCTCGTCAAAATTACACAGGCCCCGAACGACGTCCGCCTGCAGTACGAGTGGATGGATATCGATCGCCGCATTCCGCTGGTCGATCCGACGATGGCGCGTGTGAAGCGGTCCGCGCCGATTCCCAACATGCCCGGGCTCGGGACATCGGTCGCGTGGTACGACGGCGATGCGCTCGTGATCGAAACGCGCGACGTCGAGCCAGGCTACGTCTCGACGATGCAGGAATGGGCGGGGCTGCCACAGAGCCGGATGATGCGGACGATCGAGCGGCTGTCGCTGGCAAACCCGAATCTTCTCAGCATTCAGATCACGCACGTCGATCCGGCGAACTACCGAGAGCCGCTGCCGGTGACCATCACGTATCCACGTTCCAAGTTCGAACTGATGCACTATGGCTGCGATCCCAAAGATGCCCAGATCACTGAACCGAACAAGTAGCCTCGGGACGCTCGCGCTCATCGTCTTGATGCTCATCGCGCTCGCCAGCCCGGCCCCCGCTCACCACTCGGTGCCTGTGAACTTCGATCAGTCCAAAGAGATTACGATCTCGGGGGTACTCACCGAGGCGAAATGGATCAATCCCCACTCGCGATTCCGCATTGACGTCAAACAGGACGACGGCAAGACGGTCGAGTGGCTGGTGGAAATGGGTGCAGTCAACACCATGCGGCGAGCCGGTTTCGAGATCGACAAATTCGTTGTCGGCGACACGCTGACAATCATCGGCTGGCCGAGCCGCGGACGTGATCGATCGATGCTGCTGCGGACTGCGGTCCTCAAAGACGGAACGCGCCTGACACCTTAGGCGGCAATACCCCTGTTCGCTTTCGGTGTGTGATTCGTTTCAGACATTGACACGGCGAGTCGCCGTGAACAGGACCTGCTCGTCGTGAGGCCGGGAGGTGTCCACGATGCGTTCCAACGCCAACGCTCTCCTCATTGCCGCCCTCGTCGTGATCGCAGCAGGAGGGACGAGATACCTCCCCCCGCTGGTCACCGCGCCCGCCGCTCAATCACCGCCATCGCCCACGGCGCAGTCCCGTAATTCGGCGTCGGTCGCACCAACAACCCCTCACGACAGTTCCAACCCTGACGCCCTTACGCTGCTGGCGGACTACCTTGATGTGAACCTCTCGTCAGCGGCCGATCCGCTGGCCG
>Ga0310810_10000772_pt1 | contig 32354 bp, 27 predicted proteins | sample NCmetagenome_FD_207641 | JGI IMG/M metagenome (GOLD analysis project Ga0310810, IMG submission 207641) | Soil microbial communities from experimental microcosm in Duke University, North Carolina, United States - NC | ecosystem: Engineered > Artificial ecosystem > Soil microcosm > Unclassified ... | reverse complement strand
TTTGAGGAAGTAGACGAGCACGCCCGCGAGGATCGCGAAGTTGAAGGCCTTCGCAATCACCGGCATCCATCCACCGCCGGCAGCCTCTTCGCCGTGTTGGGCTTCCCGGGCGGCCTGCTGCGGCGACACCTGGACGTGGGGTGCGGCTTCCTGCGCGAAGACCGGCCGCATCGAGGGCAGGCTGCACGCGAGCACGAGCGCGGCGAGAGTGATGCGGAAGTATTTCGTCAGTGTCATGGGGAGTGGTCGGGAGCGCGCTTACGAGGCGCGCCGCCCCAGGATGCGTTCGGCAATCGCCGCGCCGAGCGTTTCCGATTCCGCGCTGAGGGTCCGCTTCGCCTCCGCCGCCTCTTCCTCCAGGCGCCGGGCTGCGGCCGCGATCTGGGCGTCGGCTTCCGATCGCGTCTGTTCCACGATCTCCGCGCGGCGGCCAAGCGCGGCGCGCCGCATGTCGTCCATCTGCCGGTACAACTCCGCACGGGCCGCCGACGTGCGCTGCTCGAACTCGGCCGCCGCCTGCTGGGCCTGCGCAGCAGATTGTCGAGCGAGGTCGCGGGCCGAATCGATAGCCTGTTCGCGCCGCCGGATGACGTCGAGCACCGGCCGCAGCAGCAGACGGTCGAGGACGACCGTGAGCACCAGCACGGCGACGATGACCCAGATGATTGAGAGATTCGGTAGCAAGGTAAACGAAAATTTATACCATTCAGCGGAGGCTTACGGCAACCGTCGATCGGGGTTCGACCGAGCCGACCAGCCATCCCCCCACTGCCGCGGCCCGCAGCGCCTCGAGCGCGGCAGCCGCAGCGGCGTCCGGAACCGCGAATAACAGCCCTCCGGAGGTCTGCGGGTCGAAGAGGAGCTGCAGACGATCATCCTTCAGGTGGTTCGCAACATCGGCAGAATGTTCGAAGTACTCGCGATTCGTCCGTCCGCCTCCTGGCGTATGCTGCGCGACCAGATCAAGGGCCCCCGGCAGTAGTGGAACGGCGTCGACTTGAAGCACTACCGTGCAGCCACTCGCTATCGCCATTTCTGTCGAATGACCAATAATGCCAAAGCCGGTGATGTCCGTACAGGCGTGCACTTCGATGCCTGCCTCGCGAATGGAGGACGAGGCGGAGGCATTTAGCTGCGTCATGGATGCGATCGCTGCCTGCACCACGTCTTCGGAAGCGTGACCGGCTTTGATCGCCGTGCTCACGACGCCCGTTCCGATTGGCTTCGTGAGAATCAAACGATCGCCGACTCGCGCGCCGGCGTTCGTCCAGATAGAGGCGGGGTCGACCTCTCCGGTGATGGCATACCCGAATTTGATCTCCTGGTCCTGGACCGTATGGCCCCCGAGCAGCGCCACGCCCGCTTCGGTGAGCGCCGAGAGGCCACCGCGGAAGATGTCCGTCAGAATCGCCCGGTCAGCGTCTTTGGGAAATCCCGCGATCGCGAGCGCCGTCAGCGGCCGGCCGCCCATCGCGTAGACATCCGATAGCGCGTTCGCCGCGGCGATCCGTCCGTAGACGAACGGGTCGTCCACGATCGGCGTAAAGAAGTCGACCGTCTGCACGATCGCGCGCGTCTCATCCAGCTTGTACACACCCGCATCGTCCGCGGTCCGCCAATCGACGAGGACCCGCGCATCCGTCGACACGGGCATGCCACCCAGCACCTGGGCGAGCTCGCCTGCGGCGAGTTTGCTCGCTCAACCAGCGCAGTGCGAATAATCAGTCAGTCGTTTCTTCATTTCGCTCCTCCGGCCTCGCCCCTCACGCCTCGCGCCGCTCACCTCTCGGTGAGCCTCTCGTAAATCCGCTGCAGTTCGTCCTCGCTCGTGAACTCGATTTCGACGCGGCCGCCTTTGCCACGGCGCGCGATCCGGACTCGCGTGCCGAGCGCGAGCTTCAGCTTCTCTTCCGCCGCGCGTGTGTGCACGTCGGCGGGCTCTTTCGGAGGCTCCGGGGTCTGCGATTTTCGAATCAACGCCTCCGTCTCGCGCACGGAGAGATTCCGCGCCGTGATCTCGTTTGCGAGCTTCAGCAGCGCCTGTTCGTCGTTCATCCCAAGCAGCGCGCGCGCGTGTCCCATCGACAACGCGCCCGACGCGACGCTGGCTCGCACTTCCTGCGGGAGGCGGAGCAGGCGCACGATATTGGCAATCGAGGATCGATCCTTTCCAACCGCATCGGCGATTTGCTCCTGCGTGAGATGGAACTCGTCGCCGAGCCGGCGGTACGCGTGCGCTTCTTCGATCGGATTCAGGTCCTGCCGCTGGATGTTCTCGATCAGAGCGACAGCGAGCAGCTGATCTTCCGGAATGTCGCGGACGACGACCGGGACTTTCATCAGGCCGGCGCGCTGCGCGGCGCGCCATCGGCGTTCACCCGCGACGATCTCGTACCCGCGATCCACGCGCCGGACGACGATCGGCTGGATGATGCCCTGGGCTTTGATGGAACGCGCGAGTTCGTCGATGCGTTCGTCGTTCATCTCCGTGCGCGGCTGAAACTTGTTCGGCCGCAGCAGATCGGTGTCGACGTCCAGCGCGCGTTCCGGCGCCGCTGGCGCCGGAGCATCCGGAATGAGCGCGCTCAGGCCACGGCCGAGGGCGGGTCGCTTTTCAACCATGCTGAGACTCCGATGCGGGCGCCGACATTGCTGCGGCAGTGCGTTCGAGCAGTTCCCGCGCGAGCGCCACGTAGGCTTCGGCCCCGCGCGATTTCGGATCGTAGAGGATGGCCGGCAGCCCGTGACTGGGCGCTTCGCCAAGCCGGATATTGCGCGGGATGACCGTCGTGAACACGCGATCCTGGAAAAACTCCCGGATGTCGCGCGCAACCTGCTGGCCCAGATTCGTCCGCTCGTCGTACATCGTCATGAGCACGCCGGCGATGTCGAGCGCGGGATTGAGCGCCCCCCTGACGCGCCGGAGCGTAGCCACGAGATCGGCCAGCCCCTCGAGCGCAAAGTACTCGCAATTGAGCGGGATCAGGACTGCGTCGGCGGCGACGAGCGCGTTGAGCGTCAACAGTCCGAGCGAGGGCGGGGTATCGATGAAGATGAAGTCGTAGCCGTCGCGCAGCGGCTCGAGCAGGAGACGCAGGCGCTGCTCGCGCTGTGGGAGCGGAACGAGTTCGACTTCAGCGCCGGTGAGGTTGCGGTCCGCAGGGATCAGCGACAGGTTCTCGACGCGGGTGTCGAGCACGAATTGCGAGGCATCCCCGGAGGGCTCAGGTGACGTGAGGGCCTGATACGCGGTGCCGGCCGGCGTCGTCTGCCCTTTCAACCCGACGCCGCTGGTGAGATTTCCCTGCGGATCGAGGTCGACGAGCAGCACCCGCTGGCCGACCAGGGCGAGGGCTGTCGCCACATTGATGGCGGTGGTGGTCTTGCCGACGCCGCCTTTCTGGTTCGTAACTGCCAGAATCCGACACATTCTGTTGTTTGACCTAAAAATACAGGGCGGCGTGACCGTGGATTTGTCCAGAATACTGCCTGGGTGGTTCGGGATCAACAAGGCGCTGTGCGAGACCCATTTGCCGGTTGAACGGGTAAATTGTTCCACGTGGAACATGTCATCGCGCGACAACGAAGCAATGCAGAAAGGATTGCGTCGCCGGAACGAGCGGATGTGCCCCCGCCGGCTTGAACCCTTCAGGAATGGGTTCGGAGTGCTTTGAAAACATCGCCAGAACGCCAGAGGAAGTCAGTAGAGGCGACAAGGCCCTCGAGAGCTGAGTGGTCATTCTGACCGCGCGCATCGAAACGACATCTGCGGCTCCGCGAAACTGAGGCAATTCGACCAGTGCCTCAGCACGATCCGTCTCGACCCGCCCGGCGAGTTGGAGTGATCGGAGCGCCTCCCGCAAAAACGCCGCCTTCCGACCACGCGACTCCACCATTGTCAGGCCCGAACAATTCAGCGCGAGCGCGAGCGGTATCGCGGGTGAGCCGCCCCCAGAGCCGATATCTACCAGGGTGCCGCCACGTGGAAGAAACCGAGCGGCGATGAGCGGCTCCATGATGAGGCGGTCGAGTGCCTCTTCTGTATCGCCCAGCGACGTGAGGTTGATCTTCTCGTTCCAGCGCTGGAGCAGATCGAAGTAAGCCGCCACGCGGGGGAGTAGCGGATCCGCTGAATCAACCGACAGAGCCTGGGCGCGAGCCCTCAGCCGTTCGAGGGTTGAGGCAGGAGGGCGCGTCACGAAGCTGTGGCGAGTCGGCCGCTAAGGTGCGCGGCAATGACCGCGACGGCTGCGGGGGTGACTCCAGAAATCCTCGACGCCTGTCCGAGTGTCTCTGGGCGCACCGCCGAGAGCCGCTCGACGACCTCGCGCGACAACCCGGCCATACCCCGATACTCCATCCCGGCTGGAATCCGATGCTCTTCCTGGCGCGAAAGGCGAGCGACTGATTGCTCCTGCCGCTTCAAATACCCTTCATAGCGGTACTCCGTCTCCAGGCTTGTGATGTCCATGAGCGGATCGGCGATGTCCAGGCGCAACTGTCCCGCCTGGATCAGCGAGGACAGCGATGTCTCCGGTCTGCGCAGCGCAGCGGCAGCCGGCATTGCTGCATCGCCAATTCGCACCTTGACGGTATCGATGAGCGATCGATTTGCCACGAATCTCCGCCGTCGCCCCTCGAACCGCTTCCACCGCCCATCGTCTGCCAGGCCGAAAGCACGCGCAACCGGCGTGAGTCGAAGGTCCGCATTGTCCGTGCGCAGCAGCAGCCGATGTTCCGCTCGCGATGTAAACATCCGATACGGCTCCTCACACCCCTTCGTCGTCAAATCGTCGACAAGGACGCCAATGTAGGCTTGGTGGCGCCCCAGCACCATCGGCGGAGCGCCCTGGACGCGGCGAGCCGCGTTAACGCCGGCGATCAGCCCCTGCGCGGCAGCCTCTTCGTAGCCCGAGGTACCGTTGATCTGGCCTGCGAGAAACAGGCCGCCCAGGCGCCTGGCCTCGAGCGAGCGTTGAAGCTCCGTCGGCTGAATAAAGTCGTATTCGACCGCGTAGCCAGGCCGAATCAGTTCCGCGTTTTCCAGTCCGGGGAGCGCGTTGACCAACTCCCGTTGAACATCTGCGGGAAGGCTCATCGAAAAGCCATTGAGGTAGATTTCCTCGACGTCGAGCCCCTCCGGCTCGAGGAACAGTTGGTGACGCTCGCGGTCGGGAAACCGCATCACTTTGTCCTCGAGCGACGGGCAGTATCGCGGGCCGATTCCGGTGATCTGACCGTTGTACAGCGGTGATAGCCCGATGTTCTTGCGGACAAGACGGTGCACGTCGGCTGTCGTGTGCAGAACGTGACAGCAAATCTGCGGGCGTTCGAGGCCATCCGTCAGGAATGAGAACGGGACCGGTGGGACGTCGCCTGGCTGCTCGGTAAACCGTGAGAAATCGATCGTCGACCGCCGCAGGCGCGGAGGGGTACCCGTCTTGAGCCTGCCCCATTGGAAGCCAAAGGACTTGAGCGACTCGGCGAGCTGGTGCGACGGCGGTTCCCCCGCCCGGCCGGCCGGCCGCTGCTCCGGACCGACGTGAACGAGACCATTCAGGAACGTGCCCGTGGTCACCACGAGGCTTGAACAGCCGTATTGACGGCCGTCCTCCAATTCCAGGCCGACGACCCGAGCGCCGTCTGCCAGAATTCGACCGGCCTTCCCGATAATCCATTCGATTTTGTTGTTTGACCTAAGTTCCTGCAGAACCCAGGCGCCATACACGCGCTTGTCCGCCTGGGCGCGCGGGGACCATACCGCCGGTCCCCGGCTGCGATTGAGCAGCTTGAACTGAATGCCGGTCGCATCGATAGCACGCCCCATCACCCCGCCGAGCGCGTCGATCTCGCGGACGAGATGCCCCTTTGCCGTCCCGCCGATCGCGGGATTGCAGGGCATGTGCGCCACCGTATCTGCGGTCAGCGTGCAGATCGCAACACGGCAGCCGGCCGACGTGGCGGCCCAGGCGGCCTCGACGCCGGCATGTCCGGCGCCGATCACGATAACGTCGTAGTGGATCATTTGCCGACGCAGAACCGCTCGAAGATTCTTTGCAGCACGTCTTCCGCCGTGCGCGTGCCGACGATCTCGTCGAACGCACCGCGCGCCTCGTGAAGGTCGGACAGGACGAATTCCTCCGGCGCGCCGGTCCCCGCCGCGTCCCGCGCCACCATCAGCGCGGCCCGCGCGCGGTTCATGAGCTCGATGTGGCGGGCGTTGGAGATCGCCGCCTCGTCGCGCGGCGGCTCAATGTCAAGCGCCTTTACAATCGCGCGCCGCAAATCGTCGAGCCCCCGGTCAGTCAGCGCCGAAACGCGCAAGGCATGCAGCGCCTCCGGCTCCCAGGCGGCGCTCAGGTCCGCCTTCGCTGCGACCACGGCGCGAACCCGGGATGCCGTCGACCCGATCAACGCCTCGTCATCCGGTCCGAGCGGCTCCGAGCCGTCGAGCACCACGATGAGCGCGTCGGCAATCGCGGCTGCGGACCGTGCGCGGGTGATGCCTTCTTCTTCGATTGCGTCCGCCGCCTCCGTGCGCAATCCGGCGGTATCGACGACCGTGACCGGAATGCCTTCCAGGTCCATACGTTCCGTCAGCAGATCGCGTGTCGTCCCTGCCACTTCCGTGACGATCGCGCGTTCGGCGCCGATCAGGCGGTTGAAGAGCGTCGACTTGCCGGCATTCGGACGGCCGACAATTGCGACGGTCAAACCTTCGCGAATCAGCCGGCCGCGGCGGGCGTCGGCCAGCACCGCGTCGATGCCATGGATTGCCGCGTCGATCGCGTCCGCCGCGCCTCCGTGCTCGACGAAGTGATAGCCCTCGTCCGGGAAATCCAGCGACGCTTCGAGCTTCGCGATGAGATCCATGAGGACCGCGTCGACGACTCGTATACGTGACGTCAGTGTTCCCTCGAGCGCGTCGAACGCCAGGCGCGCCTGAACCGGGGTGACGGCGTCGATGAGATCGCCAACGGCTTCCGCCTGCACGAGATCGATGCGGCCGTTCAAATAGGCTCGCAGTGTGAACTCGCCTGGATTCGCGAGCCGCGCGCCGGCAGTCATCGCAGAGGCGACAATCTGCCGAAGAACGATCGGACTGCCATGCGCCGACACTTCGACGACGTCTTCACCTGTGTAGGAGTGCGGCGCAGTGAAGAAGGTGACGACAGCCTGATCGATGTGCGCGCCGTCAGGCCCGGTGATTGCGGCGAGCGTGGCGTGCCTGGGAACGAATCGACGGCCTGAGGTCAGCGCGGCGGCGACGGCAGCCGCACTGCCGCCGCTGATCCGGACGACGCCGATGCCGCCCCGGCCTGGCGGTGTGGCAATCGCCACGATCGTGTCGTCCGTCGAGAACATGCCAAGGGCCGTTTACTTCTTCGTGGAGATGATGACCGTCTTGAGGAATGCGTCGCCGATGCTCTCCGATGTCATGCCGGGCTCCTCCGCGACTGCCAGATGCACGATGCGGCGCGCGTACGGATTGAGCGGCCCCACCTCCTGCGGCGCACCGGAGGTTTTCACTCTTTCCATCATGAAGCGCGCCATCTCACGCAGTTCGGCGTCTTTTCCGCGGCGGTAGCCCATGCTGTCAACGACGAAGCTGCGGTCGTCGTGCAGGTTGCGTCGGAAGCCGGAGTTCACGATCTGCTGCAGCGCGTCGAGCGCCTCTGCCTTGCGTTTCAGCAGCACCTCGGCACCATCGCCGGTAATCTCGACCCGGATCGCGTCCGGCGTGTCGACGACCTCGACGGTGAGGTCGAGCCCCATGGCCGAAAGCACGTTCCTGACGAAGTCACCGACCTGCGCCTGCACATCCATCTCTCGCCCCTCCATCGCGCCTCGCGCCTCGCGGCTACGCCCCCTTGACGCGCCGCTCGGCCGGCGGTCGAATCGTGCGCGGCTGCGGCGCACCAATGATGCGATTCGTGATCATCTGCTGCCCGATGCCCCAGATGTTGCTCACCGTCCAGTAGAGCAGGAGTCCGCTCGACCACCACAGCGACATACCGGTGAACACCACGGGCATGATGAGCATCATCCGCTGCTGCGTCGGGTCGGCCGTCGTCGGCGTCATGCGCTGCTGCGCGAACATCGTGATCCCCATGAGGATCGGCAGCACGTAATACGGATCGGGCGCGACGAGATCGTGGATCCACCCGATGAACGGCGCGCCGCGCAGTTCGATCGCCACGCCGAGCATCGCGTAAAACGCGAACAGCACCGGCAGCGTGAGGAGCATCGGCACGCAGCCGCTCGCCGGGTTCACGCCGCGTTCGCGATAGAGATTCATCAGCTCGGTGTTCATCTTCGACCGCGCTGGATCGTTCATTTTCAGCTTGGCGTACCGGTCCTGAATCGCCTTGACTTCCGGCTGGATGTCCTGCATGCGCCGCATCGACACGACGCTCTTGTGGCGGAGCGGGAAGATCGCGACGTTGATGAGGACCGTGAGGAGGACGACCGACCAGCCGTAGTTGCCGACGTACGCGTTGATCCACTTCAGCGCGCGCAGCAGCGGGACGACGAGCCATGCGAACATCCCGAAGTCGATCGATCGAACGAGATTGCGATCGACGCCGGCGAGCACGTCGAAATCTTTCGGTCCGGCGAAGTATCGCGCGCCCTGGACGGCGCCGGGATATTTCGCGCTCCAGGAAACGTAGTGCGCGCCGGTTGCATCGCCCGGCACGGCGGCATCGACGAGGGAGTAGCTCAGATGCAGCGGAACCGCCGGCGCGACGACCGCGGCGATGAAATAGTGATCGTCGACGCCCGCGAACCCGAACGTGCCCTCCTGTGTCGCCTGCTCGGCCACTTTCTTCTGGGCGACGCGGGTGACCTTTCCATCCTTGTAGAAAATCGGCTGTGACGGAGGATTGTACGAACGCGACGCGTGCACGATCCCGGAGCCGATGCCCGGACCCCACTCGAGCGTGACCGGAAGCGCCTGACCGTCTTTCGTCACCGAGGCGGAAACGTCGAGGATGTAAGGGCGATTCGCGGCGAACTGGAAGGACTTCGACGCCGCGATGTTGCCGCGCCCGTAGGTAAATGTCAGCGTGCCCGATCCGCCGGAGGTCAGATCGAGGTGATCCCCGCTCGGGGTGAACGGCGCCGTCGCGAGTTCGCTGCTGAGTGCCTGATCATCGACGGCAAGCGTGAAGGGCAGCGGCGATCCCGCCGGCGCGTATTCCGCCACGAATTCCAGCGGGCGGCCATTCACGTCGTGATACTTCTTCAGCTGGTAGCTCTTGATCACGCCGCCGCGCGACGAGAACACCGCACGGACGGACGTCGTCTCGACGACGATGTCGCGCCCGGTATCTGCTTCGGGTGTCGTTCCTTGAGGCGGCGGCGAAGCGGGCTGTGCGGCGGCACTGGGAGGCGACGCCTGCTGTGAACCTGGGGACGGCTGAGCCTGAGCCTTCGAAGCCGGTGGCGGTGTTTGAGCGGACGCCGCCTGCGCTTTCCTGGCGGCATCGGGAGGTGTTGGAACCAGTGCCTGATAGGCGTAGAGGACGACGAACGAGAGGATGACGGCGAGCAGAACGCGTCGTTCCATTACAGTCTAAACTCCGCCCCGGAAGCGCGGCCGTCACACTTCCGTTCCCGTGCCGCGCCGCGAGAAAATACGTGTCCGGCTTCCGGAACGGCGTCGTATCCATGGCCCCCGAGCGGGTGGCACCGGCCGATGCGTCGAGCCGCCAGCCAGAGACCTCGCGCGGCGCCGTGGGTCTGTATCGCCTCAACCGCGTAGGCCGAGCACGACGGCACGAAGCGACACCCGCCCCCGACGATGGGGGACAACAGCAACTGGTATCCGCGGATGAGAAAAATCGCGAGCCTGGCGGTCATATATTTGACAGGCATCGCCGAAGTGTCATCGTGTAGTCCCGCTGTAGTCCTTCGACGTCGGCCGTCAGGAGCGTGTTCTTCGGGATCACGACGAGGTCGACCGGTGGGCCGGCATAGGTTGCCTTCCGGAACATCTCTCGAATCAACCGTTTAGCACGATTTCTCACGACGGCTCCGCCGAGTTTCCGCGACGCGACGATGCCGAGGCGAGTGGCGTGGGCATCCGTTGGGGCGGCAATCAGGGTGATGAAACGGCCGTGAGTCCTGCGTCCGCGTTCGAATACGCGCTGAAACTCGCGTCGCCGCCGCAGTTTCCTGTCGGCGGGCAAGCCTTGCGCACGCATCCGAACCGGCGGAGTTACCGGGAAGCCGTGACCGTCAGGCGCTTGCGGCCTTTCGCCCGGCGGCGCTTGATTACCGCGCGGCCGTTTTTCGTCGCCATACGGACGAGAAACCCGTGGGTCCGCTTGCGGCGGCGGCGGTTCGGCTGAAACGTGCGTTTGCCCTTCATGGAATCCCTGCAGCTGTCTACGAGTTACGGAGAAACACACATGGTAGCGAACGGGGCCGCAGAGTGTCAATCCGCCAGGCTCACCCGGCCGTGTTTTACCCGGCGTGACGCGTATGTTACAGTCCGTTCCCCGCGTGTGACGTAGGGTCTCCCCCCGAAGTTTTCCACAACTGTGGAAAACATTGTGGAAAAGCGCGGGAATGGCGCGAGGCCGCACGGCTCTTCCTGAAAAACCCTGTATTTACGGCATGAATCTCTGGGACCAGGTCCTCGCGCGCATCGAGACGAAGGTCAACCGGCACAGCTTTTATACCTGGTTCAAGCCAACTTCGTACGTCGACGAGCGGGACGGGACCGTCCGAGTCCGCGTCCCCAACGCGTTGTTCAGAGACTGGCTCACGAAGCACTACAGCGCGGTAATCGATGAGGCGCTGAGGGAAATCGAGCGTCCCTCGACGCCCGTCGCGTTCGTGACGGAAGATGCCGTGACGGCGGCCCCGCCGGCGGACCTCCCGGCTGAGCCCGAGCCGGACCAGCCTGAGGCCGAAGAAGAGCCGGGCTCGCTGAGTCCACGCTACTCGTTCGAAAGCTTTATCGTCGGTCCTTCGAATCAGTTCGCGCACGCGGCGTCGCGGGCCGTGGCCGAAGCTCCCGCCCGCTCCTATAACCCGCTGTTCATCTACGGCGGCGTGGGGCTCGGCAAGACGCACCTGATGCACGCGATCGGGCACTACGTCATCACGCATCAGAAGAACTACAAGCTGACCTATATCTCGTCCGAACGCTTCATGAACGAGATGGTCAACGCGATCCGCTACGACCGCATTCTCGATTTCCGTGAGCGGTACCGCAGCGTCGACGTGCTTCTCGTGGACGACGTGCAATTCCTGGCGGGACGGGAAGGTACGCAGACCGAGTTCTTCCACACGTTCAACGCGCTCTACGATTCACAGAAGCAGATCGTCATCAGCAGCGACTGCCCGCCGCACGAGATCCCGCAGCTCGAGGAGCGGCTTCGATCGCGGTTCGAGTGGGGGCTCATTGCCGACATCCAGCCGCCCGATCTCGAGACGAAGACTGCGATTCTGAAGAAAAAAGCCGAAACGGAAGGCGTTCCGGTCCCCGACAACGTGGCGATCTACATCGCGAGCAAGATCAAATCGAACATCCGCGAGCTCGAAGGATCGCTGATTCGATTGATCGCATACGCGTCGCTGACCGGGCGTGAGATTTCGCTCCCGCTCGCGCAGGAAGTGCTCCGCAACGTGCTTCAGAACGACGAGAAGGCAATCACGATTGAAATCGTCCAGAAGGCGGTCGCCGATTACTACCAGTTGAAGGTCGCGGAGCTCAAATCGAAGAACAACTCGAAGTCCGTGGCGATGCCGCGGCAGATCGCGATGTTCCTCTGCAAGACGCTCACGAATGCCTCACTGCCAGAGATCGGCAGGAGCTTCGGAGGCAAGCACCACTCGACGGTGATCCATTCGATTCGAAAAATTGAAGAACTGCGGAAGACCGACGGGAATTTCAACACGCTTATCAACACGCTGCTGGAGTCGTTTCGGTAGCGTTTTGGCGGGTCGGCAGCGTCAGGCGGCGCGTTTTCCACAGCGCCCGCCGACGGGGTGGGTGTGGAAGATCTGTTGAGGCCCGCAAGGCCCGAAATACCCACAGGATCCACGGTCGGAAACCCGCGGCAGACGCAGAACGGCGCCCACAAGCTAAGTTACAGATTTTGAAGGAGTAAATAGCCGCGATTCGGTTTTCAACAGCACTTATATTTTGTTATAATCTTTTGTTCCTGTTTCTCTCCCTCAATTTCTAGAGATCACATGATGGAACTGGTCGTCCGCAAGACCGATCTGCTTCGCGAGCTGCAGCTCTTCCAGGGGATCGTCGAACGCAAGAACACGATCCCCATCCTGGCGAACGTGCTGCTCGAAGCCGACGGCGGCGAGGTCAAGATGCTCGCCACCGATCTCGAGGTCGGCCTGCGGAGCCGGTGCACCGCGACCGTATCGAAGGGCGGCTCGCTGACGCTGCCGGCCAAGAAGCTCTACGAGATCATCAAGGCGCTGCCTGAAACCGACGTTCGCATCGAGGAAGACAAGAACGGGGTCAAGGTCGCGGCGGATCGGTTCGATTCGCGCATGCAGACGCTGCCGCGCGAAGATTTCCCGACGCTGCCCGAGGCCAGCGGCGCCGTCAGCGCGTCGCTTTCGCGCGAGGCGCTGAAGCAGATGATTGCGAAAACGCAGTTCGCGATCACCGGCGAAGACACGCGGTATTTCCTCAACGGCGCGCTGTTCATCCTGCGGGCCGAATCGATGGGGCTGGTGTCCACCGACGGCCACCGCCTCGCGTACATCACCGTCGCGCGCGAAAAGGGAAAGGTCAAGGGGCTCAAGGGAGACGAAGAGAACCGCGTCATCCTGCCGCGAAAGACGCTGCTCGAGCTCGGGCGCCTGCTCGCCGAAGGCGGCGACGGCGACATCCAGTATGAGCGCGGTGAAAACCATTTGTTCTTCGGCGTCGGAGACCGCCTGCTCATCTCGCGGATGATCGACGGCCAGTTCCCGTCGTTCGAGCGCGTGATCCCGAAGAACAACGACAAGAGCGTCGAGTTCGACCGCGATCGGTTGACGAGCGCCGTCAAGCGCGTGGCGCTCCTGTCGAACGAGCGCTCGCGCGCCGTGAAATTCCAGATCGACAAGGGCAAAGTCGAAATTGCGTCGAGCAGCCCCGAGTTCGGGGAAGCCAAGGAAGTGCTGATGGTCGACTACGCCGCGGCGCCGGTCACCATCTGCTTCAACGCCCAATACGTGCTCGATTTCCTCGGGGTCGTCGAGACCGATTCGGTCCAGCTCGAATTCAAGGACGAAATGAGCCAGGCCGTCATGAAGCCGGTCGGCGCGGAAGGCTACGACTACACCTACGTGATCATGCCGATGCGGATCTGACGTGAAGACGACCCCAAGCAAAGTTCGCTGAATGGAACATCTCAACCAGCCACAGGACGAGCCACAGCAGCCGGCGACCGACGCGATTTCCCAGACGCCCACCGGTCAAGCTCCCGGATCCAACGGCAACGGCAACGGCGCAGACGACTACGGCGCGGACAAAATCAAGGTCCTCGAGGGCCTCGAGGCCGTCCGCAAGCGCCCCGCCATGTACATCGGATCGACGGGCGCGACAGGACTGCACCACCTCGTCTACGAAATCGTCGACAACTCGATCGACGAAGCGCTGGCAGGCTTCTGCGATCAGGTCAACGTCACGATTCACATCGACAACTCGATCACCGTCGTCGATAACGGCCGCGGGATCCCGGTCGATTCGATGCCGGACGGCCGCTCGGCCGCGGAAGTCGTGCTCACCGTCCTGCACGCCGGCGGCAAGTTCGAGAATTCCGCGTACAAGGTCTCCGGAGGGCTGCACGGCGTCGGCGTGTCGGTCGTCAACGCGCTCTCCGAGCGCCTCGACCTCGAGATCTGGCGCAACGGCGAGGTTTATCAGCAGTCTTACGAGCGCGGAACGCCGGTCGCGCCGCTCACCGTCACGGGGACGACGAAGAAGCGCGGCACGAAGGTCACGTTCCACCCGGACGCGCAGATCTTCGAAAACCTCGAATACAGCTTCGACACGCTGGCGCAGCGCCTCCGCGAGCTCGCCTTCCTCAACGGCGGCATCGTCATCACGATCGACGACGAGCGGGACGGCAAACATCACACGTTTCACTACGACGGCGGCATCGTCTCGTTCGTGCAGCACCTGAACACGAACAAGGGGCTCGTGAACGACAAGCCGATTTTCATGAAGGGGGAGCGCGAGGGCATCCAGGCCGAAGTCGCGCTGCAGTGGAACGACGGCTACGCGGAGCAGGTGTACTCGTTTGCGAACAACATCAACACGCACGAGGGCGGCACGCATCTGTCCGGATTCCGTTCCGCGCTGACGCGGACGATCAACGCCTATTCGGCGACGAACAATCTCGCGAAGGACCTGAAGGACGCCAATATCGGCGGCGACGACATCCGTGAGGGGCTCACGGCGGTCATCAGCGTCAAGATCCCGCAGCCGCAGTTCGAAGGACAGACGAAGACGAAGCTGGGGAACACCGAGGTCAAGGGTATCGTCGAGGCGATTGTCAACGACAGGCTCGGGGCCTATCTCGAACAGAACCCCACTGTCGCCAAGCGCGTCATCGCGAAGGCGGTCGATGCGGCACGCGCGCGCGAAGCGGCGCGGAAAGCCCGCGACCTCGTCCGGCGGAAGGGTGCGCTCGACAGCAGCACGCTGCCCGGCAAGCTCGCCGACTGCCAGGAGCGCGATCCCGCCCAGAGCGAGCTGTACATCGTCGAAGGGGAGTCCGCAGGGGGATCAGCCAAGCAGGGGCGCGACCGCCGCTTCCAGGCCATCCTCCCGATCAAGGGGAAAATCCTGAACGTCGAGAAAGCACGGTTCGACAAGATGCTGTCGAGCGACGAGATCAAGACCATGATCGCGGCGCTCGGCACCGGCATCGGCGTCGAGGACTTCGACCCGCTGAAGCTCCGGTATCACCGCGTGATCATCATGACCGACGCCGACGTGGACGGATCGCACATCCGCACGCTGCTGCTGACGTTCTTCTACCGGCAGATGCGTCAGCTTGTCGACGGCGGCCACATCTACATCGCGCAGCCGCCGCTGTTCCGCGCCAAACGCGGCAAGGCGGAGCACTTCATCCGTGACGAACGCGACCTCGAAACCTGGCTGATTCGACGCGCCGTCGAGTCCCGGGTCGTCGTGCTGCCCGACGGCAGCGAGATGAGCGGCGTCGATCTCGAGAAGAAGCTGGAAAAGCTGATTCAGTTCCGGAAGTACCGGCAGGTCGTCGAGCGCCGCGGTCCGACACGTGACGTGATCATCGCGCTGCTCGAGAAAGGCGTGCGCGACCGCTCGTTCTTCACCGACGAGGAGGCGTTGCAGGCCTTCGCTGATTCGCTGCACTCGGCCACGCGCTCGGCGAGTGTGCAGCCGGACGAAGAACATCAGGCCCGTTCGATCGTCATCGAGGACCGGAGCAACGGGTATCCCCGGCACCATCGCATCGATTTGGACTTCGTCACGAGCAGCGAATTCCGCGCGCTGGCCACGTCGTACCAGGACGTGCGCGGCGTCCGGGGTCCGATGGTCGTCAAGACGAGCGGCGCCGCCCAGCAGGACGATGAAAGCGCTGCAGACAGCGGACAGGCGATGGCGAACGACACCGCCATCGGCGGCGCGCCAATCGACGAGGCGACGAAGCTTGCGGCGGAACCCAAAGCGCCTGACATCAGCGCGATGCCGAAACAGGCGAAAGGGAAGGAGTCCGAGGTCCGCGTGGAAGCGCTGGACGACCTCGTGGAATTCTTCATCGCGGCCGGCAAGAAAGGTGTGGCCATCAACCGCTACAAGGGCCTTGGCGAGATGAACCCGGACACGCTGTGGGAAACCACGATGGATCCGGCGAAGCGAACGCTGCTGCAGGTCAGGGCAGAGGACCACACGGAAGCCGACCTGATGTTCACCACGCTCATGGGCGACCAGGTCGAGCCCCGCCGCAAGTTCATCGAAGACAACGCGCTGGACGTCAAGAACCTCGACATCTAGCGCGCTGGCGCGCGCGCGCGCAATTCACTATGTCTGATATCGCTGCTACGAAAGTTCCTGTCAACATCGAAGACGAGATGAAGCGCTCGTACATGGATTACGCGATGAGCGTAATCATCGGGCGAGCGCTGCCTGACGTCCGCGACGGCCTGAAGCCCGCGCACCGGCGCGTGCTCTACGGCATGCGGACGATGGGGCTCGCGAGCACTCGCGCGTATCGCAAGTGCGCCAAGATCGTGGGCGAGGTGATGGGCAACTTCCATCCCCACGGCGACGCCTCGATCTACGACACGCTCGTCCGCCTCGCGCAGGATTTCAACATGCGCTACCCCCTGGTCGACGGCCAGGGGAACTTCGGTTCGATCGATGGCGATCCCCCCGCGGCCATGCGCTACACCGAGGCGCGCCCCGAGCCGCTCGCCGAAGCGATGATGGCGGATCTCGACAAAGAGACCGTCGATTTCGTCCCCAACTACGACGAGACCACCGAAGAGCCGACGGTGCTCCCGACGACGTTCCCGAACCTCCTCGTCAACGGGGCCGCCGGCATTGCCGTCGGCATGGCGACCAACATCCCGCCGCACAACATGCGAGAGGTGATCGACGGCGTCATCGGCGTCATCGACACGCGCGGCCAATCGAAAGAGGCGCGGCTCAAGGCGGTGCTGAAAGCGATCCCCGGCCCGGACTTCCCGTCGGGCGGTTTCATCGTCGGCCGCACCGGCATCTTCCAGGCGTATACCACCGGCCGCGGCGCGATCACGATGCGCGCGCGCTCGGCGGTCGAGGAGAGCCGGAAGGGCGACAAGCAGTCGATCGTCATCACGGAGATTCCCTATCAGATCAACAAGGCGCGGCTGGTCGAGAAAATCGCCGATCTCGCCAGGGAAAAAATCATCGAAGGGATTGCCGACCTTCGCGACGAATCCGATCGCGACGGCATGCGCATCGTCATCGACCTGAAACGCGGCGAAGTGCCCGATGTCGTCCTGAACAACCTCTACAAGCACACGCCGCTCCAGACGACGTTCGGGATCATCATGCTGGCGATTGCCGGCGGCCGGCCGAAGGTCCTGAGCCTCCTCGAAGTCATCGAGAACTTCGTCGAGTTCCGCCGCGAAGTCGTCCGGCGCCGGACGGAGTTCGAGCTGCGGCGTGCCGAAGCGCGTGCGCATATCCTCGAGGGCCTCCGGATCGCGCTCGATCACCTCGATGCCGTGATCAAGCTGATTCGCGGCTCGCGCAACCCGGCCGAAGCGCGCGAAGGGCTGATGGCGAACTTTGCGCTCTCGCAGGTCCAGGCACAGGCCATTCTGGACATGCAACTCCAGCGGCTCACCGGCCTCGAGCGGCAGAAGATTCTCGACGAACTCGTCGAATTGATGAAGACGATCGAGCGGCTGCGCGCGATCCTCTCCAGCGACGAGCTCCTCACGCAGCTCGTTATCGCCGAGCTGAAGGCCGTTCGCGACAGGTTCGGCGACGAGCGTCGGACCGAGATCATCGACGAAACCGGCGAGCTTCGGATCGAAGACCTGATTGCCGATGAAGATATGGCGATCACGGTCAGCAACACCGGGTACATCAAGCGGACGCCGATATCCACCTACCGCATGCAGCGGCGCGGCGGCAAAGGCCGCATCGGCATGCGCACGCGGGAAGAGGACTACGTCACGCACATGTTCATCGCGTCGACGCATTCCTACATCATGATCTTCACCGACCGCGGCCGCGCGTATTGGCTGAAGGTTCATGCGGTGCCCGACGTCGGGCCCGGCGGAAAAGGGAAGGCGATCGTCAACCTGGTGCAGCTCGAGCAGGACGAACGGATCGCCGCGCTGCTCGCGGTGAAGGAGTTCCCCGATGCAGACGATCAGCAGTACATCGTCATGGGGACGCGCAAAGGCACCGTCAAGAAAACGGATTTGCAGGCCTTCAGCAACCCGCGCCCGAGCGGCATCATCGCGATGGGCGTCGAGGAAGGTGATTCAGTGATCGCCGTCGAACTCTCTGACGGCAAGGAGCAGATCTTCCTCGGAACGCGCGACGGGATGGCCATCCGCTTCGACGAGAGCGACGTTCGCGTGATGGGCCGCGGCGCCTATGGCGTCCGCGGGATCAGCCTGAGAGACGACGACGAGGTCGTGGCCATGGAGGTCGTGCGCCCGGGCGGCACGGTGCTGACGGTCGCGCAGAACGGCTACGGCAAGCGCACCGACCTCGAAGAGTATCGGCTGCAGTCCCGCGGCGGCGTCGGCATCATCAACATCCAGACGAGCGACCGCAACGGCAAAGTGGCAGGCATCGCTTACGTGACCGAAGACGACGAGGTGATGCTGATCACCCAGCAGGGCATGGTCCTGCGCACCCGAGCCGGCGACATCCGTGCGATTGGCCGCGCCACGCAGGGCGTCAGACTCATCGAGATGGAGGATGGAGACGCGGTCGTCGCGATTGCGAAGCTCGCCGAACGCGAAGACGACGTCGAAAACGGCAACGGCGGGGGCGTGTAGACGCCTTCGCTCCCTCGATCGCTGCTACGCGGGCGTCAGTTTGGCGAACTTCGCGAGCAGCTTTTTCACGCCCACTGAATTGAACCGAACGGTGATCTTCAGATCATCGTTCTGCTCCTCGACCGCAATCACGTTGCCGACGCCGAACTGCGCGTGACGGACGCGCATGCCCGGCCGCAGGCCGCCGGCTGCCGACTGATCCTCGTTTTCATACGCATACGCCGGCGCGTCCTCCCGCGACTTCGGGCCGCGCCCCTTGCGGCCGTACGGGTTCGTCCTGAACTCGTAGTGTGCGTGATGGAACGTGCCGGCATAGGACGACGAGTATTGCGGCGCAATGCGCTCGAGAAGTTCCGGCGGGATCTCGTCCAGGAAGCGTGACGGCTCGCTGGACTGGTATTCGCCGAAGACGCGGCGGCGGGCAGCTCCGGTGAGAACGAGCTTCGATTCGGCGCGCGTCATGCCGACGTAGCAGAGGCGGCGCTCCTCCTCCAGTTCTGCCTCGTCCTCCGCGGAGCGGGAGTGCGGGAACAGCCCTTCTTCCATGCCCGCGATGATCACGACAGGGAACTCGAGCCCCTTCGCGGCGTGCATCGTCATCATCCAGACGTGCGCGTCCTTGGTGCCTGCCTCCTCGTCTGCTTCGGAGAGCAGCGACAGGCGGTCGACGAACCCTCCGATCGACGCCTCCGGTTCACGGCTCTCGTACTCCTTGGCCGCGGAGGCGAGCTCCATCAGGTTCTCGACGCGCTCGTTGGCTTCTTCGGAATTTTCCTCGCGCAGGTCGTTGAGGTACCCCGAGCGGTCGAGCATCTTTCCAATCGTCGTGTAGACCGAGTCTTCGCGCGCTGAGGCCGCCAGGCCGGAGATAAGATCGCGAAAGCCCCGCAACGCGGACGTTGCGCGGTTCCCAAGCTTCCCCTCGTCGACGGCGTAGACGAGGCGTGCCCAGAGCGATCGCGCCGAGCTGACCTCGGCCAGGCCCGCGGCGAGCAGCGGCGGTGCATCCGCTTCGATCTGCGCCGGCTCGATCGCGTGCAGCGAATCCATCACCCCTTTGCCGACACCGCGGGCGGGCACGTTGATCACGCGCCGGAGGCTCACGTCGTCGTGCGGATTGATGATGAGCTTCAGGTAAGCGAGCGCGTCCTTGATTTCCTTCCGTTCGTAGAACCGGACGCCGCCGATGATCCTGTACGGGATGCTCTCCCGCATCAGCGCGTCTTCAATCGTGCGCGACTGTGCGTTCGTGCGATACAGGATGGCGACGGTGGCATCCACGTCCTCCGAGCGCGCCTGCTTGATCGATCGCGTGATGAAATCTGCCTCTTCGAGGTCATCGCCGCCGCGGAAATAGACGATCTTGTCGCCGCCTTTCCGGTCCGTCCACAGGCGCTTGTCCTTCCGGTTCCTGTTCTGCTGGATCACGTTGGTGGCCGCGTCGAGGATCACCTGCGTCGATCGGTAGTTCTGTTCGAGCTTGACGATCACGGAGTCAGGGAAGTCGTGCTCGAAATCAAGGATGTTCTTGAGGTCCGCGCCGCGCCACTTGTAGATCGACTGGTCGGGATCTCCAACCACGGCGAGGTTGCGGTGGATCTCCGCGAGGCGTTTGATGAGCAGGTACTGCGGGCGGTTCGTGTCCTGGTACTCGTCGACCATGACGTACTTGAACTTCCGCGCGTAGCGCTCCCGCACCTGCTGCGACGCTTCGAACAGCTCGACGGTCTTCAGCAGCAGGTCGTCGAAGTCGAGCGCGTTGCTGTCGGCCAGCGCGCGCACGTATCGTTCGTAGATCTTCGCGATCTGCTCGTCTCGCAGGTTCCATTTCCCGCGAAGGTCGTCCGGACCCTCCATCCGGTTCTTGGCCTGGCTGATGCGCGCGAGCGCAGCGCGCGGCGGCACGAGCTTGTCGTCGATCCCAAGCTCCCGCTCGGCCTGTTTGACCACGGCCGCCTGATCCGAGGAGTCGTAGATCACGAAATCGCGTGAGAGTCCGATGTGCGGCGCCTCGCGCCGGAGCAGCCGTGCGCACAGGGAGTGGAATGTCGAGAGCCACACGCCGTTACAGTCGTTGCCGAGCACGGACTCGACTCGTTCGCGCATTTCGCCCGCGGCCTTGTTGGTGAAGGTCACCGCGAGAACCTGATCGGGAGAGGCGTGCCCGTCGCCGATGAGGTACGCGATGCGATAGGTGATCACGCGTGTCTTCCCCGAGCCCGCGCCCGCAAGGATCAGCAGCGGCCCGTCGAGGTGAAGAACGGCTTCGCGCTGCTCAGGATTGAGTTTGTCGAGGAAAGACATGCGGTGTGACCTTGTCAGTATAGAGCGATGTCGATGGGCGATGGGCGATGTTCGATGCACGATGGACGATGTTCGATGGACGATGCGCGTTACTCACCGGCGCGGCTTACCCGGCCGCAATTGAGCAGGAGATCAAGATCAAGAACGCCGTCGCGCCGCCGAGAGCGGCTCGTCGCAGATGCTCACGACGCATGCCGTAGAGCATCTGCAGCACGCGTTCGAGTTCGGCATCGAGCTGTCGCGTTTGATCGACATTGACGTACTTCAGACGGCGGGCCACTTCCACCTGCGTATCCAGTTCTGCGCCTGAGTTTGTAATGCCTCAAGGTGCTCATGAGATTGACCTTTCTGCGGCGCCTCTCGAGGTCGCAGTACGCAGTTTCATCAACGCACCCGCGTAACCGCTTGATCTGAGGCCGCAGATAAACAGCTGAGCAAAGCATCGTCCATCGTCCATCGTCCACCGTCCATCGTCCATCGAACATCGGTCATCGGTCATCGAACATCGGTCATCGTCCATCGCCCGTGCTACCATCGCCTTTTCGCAATGGCCTCAACGCTCTTCCAGAAGGTCTGGGACGCGCACACCGTGCGGCGGTTGCCGACCGGTCAGACACAGCTCTTCATCGGCCTCCATCTCATTCACGAGGTCACCAGTCCGCAGGCGTTCGACATGCTGCGGGCGCGGGGCAGCAGGGTCGCGTTTCCGGACCGCACCATCGCCACCGTCGATCACATCGTCCCGACCAGCGATCAGCGGCGGCCGTTCATCGACGTCCAGGCGGAAGCGATGCTCTCGTCGCTCGAGCGGAACTGCCGCGAGCACGGGATCCATCTCGTCGATCTCAACAGCGGCCATCAGGGCATCGTTCACGTCATCGGCCCCGAGCTCGGACTGACGCAGCCGGGAATGACGATCGCGTGCGGCGACAGCCATACGTCGACGCACGGCGCGTTTGGCGCCATCGCGTTCGGCATCGGCACCTCGCAGGTGCGTGATGTGCTCGCGTCGCAGTGCCTCGCGATGGAGCCGCTGAAGGTGCGGCGGATCGAAGTGTCCGGGCGGCTCCAGGGCGGCGTGTACGCGAAGGACGTCATTCTCACGATCATCCGGCGGCTCGGCGTCAACGGCGGCGTCGGCTACGCGTACGAATATGCCGGCGACACGATCGACGCGATGTCGATGGACGAGCGGATGACCATCTGCAACATGTCCATCGAAGGCGGCGCGCGCGCCGGCTACGTCAACCCGGATCAGAAGACGTTCGATTACCTGCAGGCGCGGCGTTTCGCACCGCATGGAGACGACTTCGAGCGCGCCGTGCAGTGGTGGCGCAGCGTGGCGTCGGATGCCGGCGCGGGATACGACGACCGTGTGGTCCTCGACGCGGCCGCGATTCGGCCGACAGTGACCTGGGGAATCAATCCTGGCGAGTCCGTCTCAGTGGACGAGCCGATTCCATCGAACGCCGATGCCGACGCGCTCGCCTTCATGGGGCTGTCGCGCGGACAGACGCTGTCGGGCACGCCGATCGACGTCGCGTTCATCGGCTCGTGCACCAACGGCCGGCTGTCAGATTTGCGCGAAGCAGCGCGGCTCGTCCGCGGCAACCGGGTTGCGGCGCGGGTCAAAGCCCTGGTGGTGCCCGGATCACAGTCGGTCCGCGCGGCCGCGGAACGGGAAGGCCTCGATCGCGTGTTCACGGAAGCCGGGTTCGAATGGCGAGGCGCCGGGTGCTCGATGTGCCTGGCCATGAACAACGATCGGCTGGATGGCACACAGGTCTGCGCCTCGTCGTCGAACCGCAACTTCAAAGGCCGGCAGGGAAGTCCGACCGGCCGCACGCTCCTCATGAGTCCGGCGATGGTCGCGGCCGCCGCGATCGCGGGCGAGGTCGTCGACGTGCGCCAGTTCAACGGAGTGGAGGCGGGCGTTGCCTCTTGAACGCATTCACCGCATCAGCGGAACGGGGCTGCCGATTCGCGGGGAAAACATCGACACCGACCGCATCATCCCGGCGCGCTTCCTGAAATCGGTCTCGTTCGACGGCCTCGAAACGCACCTGTTCGAAGACGATTGCCGCGAAGCTGACGGTCGCGAGCCGAACAGCCACCCTGCATCGAATCCCGCGTTCTTTGGCGCGACCGTCATGCTCGTGAACGAGAATTTCGGGTGCGGATCCTCGCGCGAGCATGCGCCGCAGGCGATCCGCCGGCGCGGAATTCGCGCGATCGTCGGCGAGTCGTTCTCGGAAATCTTCTTCGGCAACTCCGTCGCGCTTGGTATGCCCTGCGTGTCCGCAGCGCCAGAGACGATGCAGGCGCTCATGACCGCGGTCGAGAACGAGCCTTCGACCGAGTTGGTCGTGGACCTCGACGTCATGACCGTGCATTCGAACTGGGCCACGTATCCGATCACGCTGCCGGCGCCCGCGCGCGACGCATTCCTGAGCGGAACGTGGGACGCCACTGGATTGCTGCTGGCAGATTTCGAGCAGGTGCGCGCCGTCGCTGACCGCCTGCCGTACGTGAGCGGCTGGTAACAAGCAAACTACGCAACTTCACAACTACCAATTACCCAATGCCCGCTCGAGTTGACGATTTGCGTAGTTGGAGGTTGTGTAGTTGTGTAGTTAGCTTGTCTCGCTCTTCCTGACAGTCGCCAGAAAAGCTTCCGCCGCGCGACTGCGTTCGCCTGATTTCCGGAAGACCAATCGCACCTGTCGTGTGGCGCCCAATTCGGGCACGCGAACGGCGACGAGGTGCCCGCGCGCGATTTCGGTGAGCGCGCACCGGCGCGGCAGCAGCGCAATCCCAATCCCCATTTCGACCGCGCGCTTGATGCCGTCGAGACTGGGCAGCGCGACCTGGATGTTGATCGCGGTGCGGCGGCGCTCGTAGGCGCGCAGCACGCGCTCGCGGGCGGGCGACGGGTCGTTGTGGGCGATGACCACTTCCCGGCCGACCTCTTCGAGCGTCGCCTTCCGGCGCGAGGCAAGCCGGTGATGCGGGGCTGCCAGCAGCACGATCTCGTCGGTTCCGAGGGCGATGGCCTGGATCCCCCGGTCATGCGGCTGAAACGTGAGGACGCCGAAATCGAGGCTGCGATCGAGGATGGCTCCGGCGAGCTGCCGCGATGGCACGCGGCGCACGTCGATGACCACCCCGGGGTGAGCCGCGGCGAAGCGCTCCACGAACGGGAGCAGCGAGTGCACCGCCGCCTCGTTCGCCCCGATTGCCACGCGGCCCTTGCGCACCTCCTGCAGTTCCCGAACGGCCGATTGCGCCTCCGAGGCCAGGCCCAGCAGGCGGGACGCATAGTCCTGCAGCAGGCGGCCGGCTTCCGTCAGCGATCCGTCGCGCGAGGAGCGGTCGAACAGGCGTTCGCCGACCTCGTCCTCGAGCCGTTTGACGGCCTGGCTGACCGCCGGCTGTGTCCTGTGGAGCCGCCGGGCGGCAGCCGAGAAGCTCCGTTCGGCCGCGACGGTCACGAACGCCGCCAGGTCCTGCAACTGCATAAGTATTGTTTATTGTATCTAAATAACTATAAATTGGACTTGCGGCGGCCGGCCGGGTACAACTCTGGTCAGGAGTGTGCACACATGTCTCGCGAACGGCTGACGATTTTCGACACGACCCTGCGTGATGGCGAGCAGGCGCCCGGCTTCTCGATGCGGATCGACGAGAAGCTCAAAATGGCGCGGCAGCTCACCAGGCTGGGCGTCGACATCATCGAGGCCGGGTTCCCGATCGCGTCGGAATCGGACGCCGAGGCCGTCCGGATGGTGGCGACGCACATCCGCGGCCCCGTTGTCGCCGCGCTCGCGCGGTGCAACGCCGCCGACATCGACCGCGCGGCATGGGCGCTCGCGCCGGCGGCGCGCCGGCGCATCCACGTCTTCATCGCGACGTCGGACCTCCATCTCGAACGGAAGCTGCGGATGTCGCGCGACGCGTGTCTGCAGGCCGCGATGGCATCGGTGCGCCAGGCGAAGCAGTACACGGACGACGTGCAGTTCTCGGCGGAAGATGCGACGCGCAGCGATCCGGATTTCCTGTGGCGCGTCGTCGAGGCGGTGATTCAGTCCGGCGCGACGACGATCAATCTGCCCGACACGGTCGGATATTCGACACCGGACGAGATCAGCGCGTTTTTCAAGCGGCTGATCGAGCGTGTACCCAGCTCCGATCAGGTCACGTTCAGCGCGCACTGCCACGATGACCTGGGCCTCGCGGCCGCCAATACGCTCGCCGCCCTGACGGGCGGCGCGCGTCAGGTCGAGTGCACGATCAACGGCATCGGCGAGCGCGCCGGCAACGCATCGCTGGAAGAAGTCATCATGGCGACGCGCGTACGCGGCGACCGCCTGCCGTTCGAAACCAACATCGACACACGCGAGATCTTCCCCTCCAGCCAGCTCCTGGCCTCGTTGACCGGCGAAGGCGTCCAGTCGAACAAGGCGATCGTCGGGCGCAACGCGTTCGCGCACGAGGCGGGAATTCACCAGGACGGGATGCTGAAGGACCGTCGGACGTACGAAATCATGCGGCCGGAGGACGTCGGCGTGCCGCAGGCGACGCTCGTGCTCGGCAAGCATTCGGGCCGCCACGCGGTGCAGCGTCGGCTCGAGCAGATTGGCGTCGCAGGGCTGGAACGAAAGCAGCTCGACGCCATCTATGCGGCCACCATGGCGCACGCCGACCGCGAGAAGATCGTCAGCGACACCGACCTTGCGGCGATCGCTGCACGGATTACCGGGGCGCGCGACGCCTCACGTCCGGCGCACCAGCCCGCCGCGGCGACGCCGGACTTCCATACGACACCCGCCGAAGTCGGCTACGGCCACGGCGTGTAAGAAATTGAAGATTGATGATTGCAGATTGCAGATTTATTGAGAAATTTCCCAATCAATCTGCAATCTGCAATCTCCAATCTGCAATTCACAGCGGCGCCGTCACTCTATCTTCGGCGCGCCAGCCCCGGCGGTCGTGAGCGCTTCCTGACGCATGGCGGCGGCGCCCAGCAAGCCTCCCATGCCCATCGACTCGACGGCCGAGCTCGGCACGAGCATCAGCGCGCCTTTCTCCTTCAGCCCTTCGTAGAGCATGTTCATCGCGCGCAGGTGCAGCGCCGTCGGGTTGTCGCGATAGGAATGCGACGCCTGCTCGAACATGTGCGCGATCTCGAGCTCCGCCTGGCCCAGGATGATGCGCGCCTGCTTCTCGCGCGCGGCCTGCGCTTCGCGTGACATCGCGTCCTGCAGCGAATCGGGAATGACGACGTCCCGCATCTCGACCGATTGCACGGTGACTCCCCACGGGTTCGACCGCTGATCGATCAGCTTCTGCAGCTCTTCTTCGATCCGTTCCCGCCCTTTGAGCAAATCCGTCAGCGACGTGCGGCCGATGATGTCTCTGAGCGCCGTCTGCGCGGCCCAGCTCACCGCCTGTTGGTACTCCTGCACTTCAAGGGCGGCCTTCTCCACGTCGTACACCAGCCAGAAGAGCACCGCGTCGACGTTCACGGGCACGGTGTCGGACGTCAACGTCTGCTCGGCGGCGAAGCTGGTGGTGATGACGCGCTGATCGATCCAGCGATTGACGCTGTCGATGAACGGCACAATCCAGAAAAGCCCGGGTCCGCGAAGCCCGACGTATTTCCCGAGCCGCAGGATCACGGCGCGCTCCCACTGCTGCGCCACTTTCGGCGACTGCATCAGCGTGACGCCCACCAGGGCGCCGAGGATGACGCCGACCGGGCTCTCCGCCGCGACGGTCCACGCGATGCCGAGCGCGAGCGGCACGACGAGCATCATGAGCGCGACGACGTTGAATCGGACGCTGTCGGTTCGCGGATGGTCGTCCCGCCTTCCACTGAGCGGCAATGTGACTACAGCCACGTGCGTTCACTCCTTGTTGATCCGGGTTTCCAGTTCCGGCCACGCGTCCCGGACGCTGAAGCCGTGCGAGGAGAGGTCGGCGAGGAAGCGGTCGACGAGCCTGCGCAGCTCGGAGGCCCGCTGCGCCGCCTGGCGCGGTCCGCGCGTGCGCGCCGCGACGAACGTCCCGATGCCCCGGCGGGTCTCGAGCACGCCGTCCCGCTCGAGATGCGCGTAGACCTTCGCGACGGTGTTCGCGTTGACCTTGAGATCGACGGCGAGCTGGCGCACGGTCGGCAACTGTTCGCCAACCGGCAGCCGCCCGGAGGCGATGGCCGCCAGAATGCCCCGTTCCAGCTGCGCGTGAATCGGAGTGCGGTCGGTCGGATCGAGCGACAGCGCCACCACGCCATCAATGTACTACTACACTAGTACAATGTCAAGAGTCGCTCGGACCAGCGCCCGTTGCGAGGCGACGAGCTCCTTGCGCGTTTCGCAGTTGTGTAGTGGCGTCGTTGCCGCTACTCGACCGTGACGCTCTTCGCCAGGTTCCGCGGCTGGTCGACGTCGCAGCCGCGGCGGACCGCGATGTGGTACGACAGGAGCTGCAGCGGAATCGCCATCAGCACCGGCGTCAGCAGCGGATGCGACCGCGGAACGGTGACGAGAAAGTCCTGCGAGCGATCGAGCAGCGCGTGGATACCGTCGTTGCCTTCGTTCGTCAGGGCGATGACGGAGCCGCCCCGCGCCTTGGCTTCCTGGATATTGCCGGCCATCTTCTCGAACACGTGGTCGTGCGGCGCGATCGTGACGACCGGCATCTTCTCGTCGATGAGCGCAATCGGGCCGTGCTTCATCTCACCCGCCGGGTAGCCCTCGGCGTGGATGTAGGAGATCTCCTTGAGCTTGAGCGCCCCCTCGAGCGCGATGGGATAGTTGATCCCGCGCCCGAGGTACAGGAAGTCGCTGCGCTGATAGAACCGCTTCGCGATCTCCTCCATCAGCGGCTCGACCTTGAGCGTCTGCTCCAGCAGTCCGGGAAGCTGCATGAGCGACTCGAGATGCGGGCGCGCCTGGTCCGCCGTGAGCGTCCCGCGGATCTGACCGAGGTACATCGCGAGAAGGTGGAGCGCCACGAGCTGCGACGTAAATGCCTTCGTGGAGGCCACGCCAATTTCCGGGCCGGCATGCGTCAACACGGTCCCTTCCGTCTCGCGCGTCGCCATGCTGCCGACGACGTTGCAGACGGCAATGCTGCGGGCCCCCTTCTTCTTCGCTTCCCGCAGGGCGGCCAGCGTATCGGCGGTTTCGCCGGACTGCGTGATCACGACCGCGAGCGTGTTGGCCGACACAATCGGATCGCGGTAGCGATACTCGGAGCCGTAGTCCACGTCGACCGGCACGCGCGCGAGCGCCTCGATCAGGAACTTGCCGACGAGTGCCGCATGCCACGACGTTCCGCACGCCAGCACCACGACTCGCTCGACGTGTCGCAGGACCGAATCCGGAATCTGGATTTCGTGGAGGAACACCTTCCCGGAATCGAGCGACGCCCGGCCGAGGACGGTCTCCTTGACCGCCATCGGCTGCTCGAAGATCTCCTTGAGCATGAAGTGCTTGTATCCGGCCTTCTCGGCCATGACCGGATCCCATGACACCCGCGTGCTCTTCTTGGAGACCGCGCGCCCGGAGTAGTCGGTGAACTCCACGCCCCCCCGCGTAATGACCGCCATTTCCTCATCGCCGAGGAAGACCACGTCGCGCGTGTGCGCCAGAATCGCAGGAATGTCCGAGGCGACGAAAAATTCGCGGTCCCCGAGACCCACCACGATCGGCGGACCGTTGCGAACCGTCACGATCTTGTCCGGGTCGTCCGCCGAGATCAGCACGAGCGCAAACAGGCCGCGCATGTGGAGCAGCGCACGCCGCACCGCGCTCTCGAGCCCGTCGTCCTTCATCTCGCGCTCGACGAGGTGGGCCACGATTTCCGTGTCGGTTTCGGTGACGAAGCGATGCCCTTCCTGCTGCAGGAGCTGCTTGAGTTCGAGATAGTTCTCGATGATGCCGTTATGGACGACGACGATGCGGCCGGTGCAGTCCCGGTGCGGATGGGCGTTCTCCTCCGTCGGACGGCCGTGGGTTGCCCAGCGCGTATGCCCGATGCCGTAGGCGCCGTCGAGCGGGTGCCCGGCAATCACTTCTTCGAGCCGCGCGAGCTTGCCGGCGCTGCGCCGCAGCTCGATGGTCCCGTCGCGGACGACTGCGACGCCGGCGGAATCGTAGCCGCGGTACTCGAGGCGCCGGAGCCCGTCGATCAGGATCGGAAGGACCTGTTTCTCACCGATGTAGCCGATGATGCCGCACATAAGGTCGATGTTCGATGTTCGATGGACGATGCTCGATGCTCGATGAGTGTCTACCGTTTTCGCTTCTTCTCGGCAACCCAGCCGGGCTTGTTGATCTGCCGTCCGCGCGCGATGCCGAGGGCGCCGGCGGGAACGTCTTCGACGATTGACGAACCCGCCGCGACGTACGCATCCTTGCCGACGCGCACGGGCGCGACGAGCTGAGAATCGCTCCCGATGAACGCGCCGTCCTCGATGACGGTCGGATGCTTCGCGCTCCCGTCGTAATTACACGTAATGGTCCCGGCGCCGATGTTGACGTGCTCGCCGATGCTGGCGTCGCCGAGATACGAGAGGTGACTGGCCTTGGACCCCTTCCCGATCGTCGTCTTTTTCAGCTCCACGAAGTTGCCGATTCGCGCATCTTCGCCGACCTCCGACTGCGGCCGGATGTGCGCAAAGGGCCCGACGCGCGCTCCCCTCGCGATATGCGACTCGCAGATGACGCAGAAATTGTTGACGACGGCCTCGTCGTCCAGCGTCGAGTCGACGATGCGCACGCCCGAGTTGATGACGCACGACTGGCCGATGCGCGTACGCCCCTCGAGATAGACGCCGGGATGCAGCACCGTTTCGGAGCCGATGACCACATCCGGGCCGATCCAGGTGGTCGCAGGATCGATAATCGTGACGCCTGAGGCCATCAGCTCGTCGATCCGGTTGCGATTCATGATCGCGGTCACCTCTGCGAGTTCCTTCCGACTGTTGACGCCGAGCACCTCACGCGCATCATCGAGGATGAGCGTTTCGACGCGATCGCCGCGCGCCCGATAGATGCGAACGAGATCGGGCAGATAGTATTCGTTCTGCGCATTCGACGACCGGACGTTCTTCAAAGCGTCGAAGAGCGGCGCGAGATCGAACGCGTAGATGCCGCTGTTGATCTCGTCGATCCTGCGCTGGTCGTCGGTCGCATCCTTCTCCTCGACGATGGCCGCAATCGCTGCGTTGTCGTCCCGCACGATCCGGCCGTAGCCCCGTGGCTGCGGCACACGCGCCGTCAGGACCGTTGCCGCGGCGCGGGATTTCTGATGGCGGTCCACCAGCGCGCGCAGCGTGTCGGGCCGCAGCAGCGGCACGTCGCCCGACAGCAGCACCAGGGTCCCTGACGCGCCGCGCAGGTGCGGTTCGACCTGCAGCAGCGCATGGCCGGTGCCGAGCTGCGGTTCCTGCAATGCAAAGGTAAGACCCATCCGTTTCGCCAGGCCAACTTTCACGGCGTCAGCCAGGTGTCCGACGATCACCGTGACGCTGGCCGGGTTGAGGCGCTCGGCCGTTCGCAGCACGTGCTCGATGAGCGGGAGACCGGCGGCCGGATGCAGCACTTTCGGCTGCGCCGACTTCATCCGGGTGCCCTTGCCGGCGGCCAGAATGGCGACGTGGGTATCAGACATGACGCGAATGGAAGTGCCGTGGGAAAGAGTAGCAGCCGCGAGGCCTGCGGTGTTGGCAGCGGCCGGCCGCTATCGGCGTGCTTTGCGAACTTTGGCCGGGCTGCCGCTGGATCGATCGACGGCTGCGGCGGCCGCCGGCGGCGTCTCGAGCGCGTCGGCAAATCCGGAGAGGAGGCGGAGCGACTCGAGTTCGGGATCCTGTCTGGCGAGTGACCTATTTTCAGGGTTCAGAGCGACTGCCTGCCGGAGATGCTCGAACGACCGTTCGGCGTCGCCGCGCCGCGCAGTGGCCACGGCCATCATGTAGTGGGCGTGGTCGTGACGAGGGTTGGCTTCCAGCGCACGCGTCAGGTGGTGGAGCGCCGCCGGCTCGTCCGCCGAGTTCAAAGCAACCGTCGCGGCGTAAACCCAGTCGTCCGCCGTTCTTGGCGCCTGTTCACGGGGTTCGAGTTCGCGTTCGCACACCTTGAGGTAAAGCCTGGCGCGCTCGAGCAGCTCCCGCTCGTCCGGATAGCGGGCGATGACGTTGCGGAGGGCGTCGGCGGCGGCGGCAAAATCCCGGCGCTGCAAGGCCTGCAGCCCGCGTTCGTACAACGAAACCGCATCGTGGTACGTCGGTTTTTTCGGCGGAGGAGCCGGTTCGGCAACAGGTGCCGGCGGCGGCGGAGCAGCCGGGCGAACTGCGACCTTCGCCTGCGGTTTAGCGGTCTTGCGAACCCGCGGGCTGCTTTTCGGCGTTTTAGCTGAGGTTCGAGGTGTAGAGCGCCTGACCGACCCGGATCGGGCAGTGCTGGCCCGTTTCTGCTTCGGGGCCGGTTTACGAGCGGAGGTCCGGGGTCTGGAAACCCGGCGGGTCTTCGCCATTACGAGCGCACGTCCCGTGCGGCGCAGCGACAGTAGCAAATCGTGCCCGAACAGGTCAAGACCAGATGAGACTTACTTAATCGCGCACGCGCTTGTAGACGTCGTTGGGCGCCAATCCGTAACGCTCCGCCACTCGTTTCACGGCGTCCCTTTTTGACGGCGCTCCGTTCTGGATCTCTCGACCTATTTCGTCCGCAAGAGCTTCCTTCGAAACAGTCACTGCCGTCACCCTCTTCGAGGATTCAGGCGCCAGCGCGACGGTAAATTCCCCCTTCATCGAACTGAGCCGACCTAGAACCTGCTCAATAGGGCAAATGACCACCTCCTCGTGCGCTTTTGTAAGCTCTCTGCCGACCGCAACAGTTCGGCCGATACCAGCAATATTGGTCAAATCGCCAATTGTCCGGGCTATCCGGTGCGGGGCCTCGAAAAACACCGACGGGTTCTGTTGAGCGGCAAGCCGTTCCAGCCAGAGCTTCCTGTCGGTTGGGCCGCTGGGCGGGAATCCGAAAAAGCAGAACTCGCGGTCCGCAAAGCCTGCGACGGACAGCAACGCGGTCACCGCGCTCGGACCGGGGATCGGTTCGACCCGGATGCCCGCCTGACGTGCCGCGTGTACCAGCGCCAGGCCCGGATCCGATATCAGCGGGGTCCCGGCATCCGACACCAGGGCAACAGAGGCGCCGCCCAGGAGGTCGGCGATGAGACGGGGTGTTTTTTCACGCTCGTTATACGCGTGCAGACTCGTCGTTCGCGTCGAGATCGAGTAGTGTTGAAGAAGCCGGCCGGTCCGGCGGGTGTCCTCGGCCGCGATCAAGGAGACTTCGCGAAGAATCCGCAGCGCCCGCAGCGAGAGGTCCTCGAGGTTGCCGATTGGAGTGGCGACCACGTAGAGGGTGCCGGACATGACGGGCCGCCGATTCTAGCAGATGTTTTCCGCCGAACCCTTACCCCATTTCGTCGACGAATTTCTGGCCTGGCTT
>Ga0310810_10000771_pt1 | contig 32373 bp, 31 predicted proteins | sample NCmetagenome_FD_207641 | JGI IMG/M metagenome (GOLD analysis project Ga0310810, IMG submission 207641) | Soil microbial communities from experimental microcosm in Duke University, North Carolina, United States - NC | ecosystem: Engineered > Artificial ecosystem > Soil microcosm > Unclassified ... | reverse complement strand
GCCACCGCCTGGCGGGCCGCGTCCTGGGCACCCTGCCGATCACCGGCGGCGAGCCGGGCACGCCCGAGGGCGAGGAGCCCATGGGCGCCATCCGGGAGCAGCGAGGTGGCGCGCTCGGCCAGCGAACGCGCCGCGCCCGGGTCCGACGGAAGGGCGGCGAGCGACTGCTGCGCGAGCAGGTGCGCCAGCACGTCGTCCCCGCTCCCCGCATCCTGGAGGACGAGCTCCTGGATCTCCACCGCCCGCGCCCAGTCGTGGCTCTCTTCGAGGAAGCGACGGAAGGCGACCAGCGCCTCGGGCTGGACGGGGGCGTCGGCGATCAGCGCCTCGAAGGTCTCGCGGGCCCGGTCCTGCATCCCCGCCCGCCGGTAGTCCAGGGCCAGCTCCATCCGGGCTCGCCGCCGGACGTCGGGATGGAGCTGAGGCTTGAGCAGCATGTTCTGACCGAGGCGGATGGCCCAGGCCAGCTCTCCCTTGCGGCGCATCAGCGCGGCGAGCGCGAAGTACGTCTCGGTGGTGCCGGTGTTCAGCTGCGCGGCCCGCGACAGCTCGGCGATGGCCGCGTCCGGCTCGTCGGAAAGCACGTAGCGGACGCCCGCCAGGTAGGCCCGGCTCGCGTCCTCGGTGCTCCGCTTGCGAGAGAGCGCGGCCAGCAGCCCCAGCACGGCGACCACCGCGGTGGCAGCGAGGACGGGAACCAGCAGGCCGACGCCTTCCATGCGGGGAAACCTCAGCGACCGGAGAGCGCGGTCTCGAAGCGGGGCTGGAGCGCGTCCCAGGTCTGGTCGAGCGTCTCGATCATCACCTTGGTCGAGCCGACCACCGGCATGAAGTTGGTGTCACCCCGCCAGCGCGGCACCAGGTGCCAGTGCAGGTGCGCGTCGATCCCGGCGCCGGCGTCCCGGCCGAGGTTCATGCCCAGGTTCGCTCCCCCGGGGTGGTACGCCTCCTCCACGACCTTCAGCGAGATCTGCAGCAGGTGCTGGAGATCGTCCAGCTCGTCGTGATCGAGCGACGCGTAGTCCCCGGTGTGCCGGCGAGGGACCACCATGAGGTGGCCGTTGTTGTAGGGATACTTGTTGAGGATCACGAAGCTGCGCGCCGTCCGGCCGACGATGAGGTTCTTGCGGTCCGCCGCTGGACCGGTCTCCGCCGGGTAGAGGCAGAAGATGCAGCCCTCCTCCTTCGGCGCGTCGATGAACTCGCGCCGCCAGGGGGCCCAGAGGTGGTCCATCAGGGCTCCCCGGTGCCGGGGGTCGGCATCAGGAGCCTCGGGCCCGGCGCGGACAGCACCTCACCGAACCGCGTGGAGAGCGCGTGGACCAGCGACTGGGCCTCCTCCCCGAACATCGCCCGGAACAGCGGCCGGTCCTTGCTCGGGTACTCGATGCGGGGCTCGCCGCGCATGCCGGCCAGCTTCCCGGCCTCGCGCACCGCGTCCTGGAGCCCACCGAGCTCGTCCACCAGCTTCAGCTCCTTGGCCTTGCGTCCGGTGAAGACTCGGCCGTCGGCGACCTTCCGCACCTCGGCCTCGGGGAGCTTCCGCGACTCGGCCACCGCTCCGATGAACTGGCCGTGCACGTCGTCCAGCATCGACTGGAAGTAGGAGCGCTCGTCCGCGCTCATCTCCCGGAAGGGGCTCCCCGCATCCTTCAGCTTGCCGGCGGTGATCGTGCGCATGTCCACGCCCGCCCACTTGAGCAGGCCGGAGACGTTGGGGAACTCGGAGATGACCCCGATGCTTCCGGTCAGGGTGCCGGGGTTGGCGTAGATCTTCTCGCCCCCCATCGCGATGTAGAAGCCGCCCGAGGCGGCGATGGAGCCCATGCTCGCGAGCACGTGCTTCTTCTCGCGCAGCTTCTGCATCGCCTCGAGGATCTCCTGCGAGGGGCCCACCGCGCCGCCGGGGCTGTCGATGCGGACGACCACTGCGCGGATGTGCTGCTCGTCCTCGAACTCGCGCAGCTCCTTGAGGGTGGTCTTGGAGTCGGAGATGACGCCGGTCACCTCCACCACGCCCACCCGGTCTCCGCCGGCGCGCGCCATCACGTTGCCGCTCCGACCGCCCTGGATGGCGACCCAGGCCAGGGCCATGAAGGCGAAGAGGCAGAGGAAGAGGCCCCCGAAGACGAGGCCGAGGATCCAGGCGGCGCGGCGGTCCATGGTGGCGATCGCTTCTAGCCGATCCACCCGCCGCCGAGCACCTCATCGCCCCGGTAGAACACCGCGGCCTGTCCGGGGGTGACCGCCCGAACCGGCGCCTCCGTCCGGACGGTGAGACGCGTCGGATCCACTGCGACGACCCGAGCCGGCGTCCCGGCGTGGCGGTGGCGGATGCGAACGTGGAGCGCCTCGTCCGCCGAGGGCCTGCCCTGGACCCACGAGGGCTGGAGCACGGTGAACTCCGAGCGCTCGAGGCCGCTCGCCGGACCGACCACGACCGCGCCGGCCGCGGAGTCGATGCGCTGCACGTACATCGGCTCGCCCGCGGCCACGCCCAGGCCGCGCCTCTGTCCCACCGTGAAGCGATGGACGCCCCCGTGCCGGGCGAGCACCGCGCCGCGCTCGTCCACCACGCTGCCTTCCGGCTGCGGACCCGCGATCCGTTCGACGAAGCCGGCGTAGTCGCCGTCGGGGACGAAGCAGATCTCCATGCTCTCCGGCTTCTCGCTGGTCGGCAGGCGATGCCGCTGGGCGACGGCCCGGACCTCGGCCTTGGTGAGCCCTCCCACCGGGAACTCGAGTCGCCCGAGCGCTTCCTGACCGAGGGTGAAGAGGAAGTAGCTCTGGTCCTTGGACGGGTCGGCGGCGCGGAGCAGCCGGAACCGGTCCTCTGTCCGCTCGATGCGGGCGTAGTGGCCGGTGGCGAGGCGGGCCCCGAGCGCGCGAGCCCGAGCGAGGAGGAAGTCGAACTTCACGTCGCGGTTGCAGGCGACGCAGGGAACCGGGGTCTTCCCCTCCAGGTACGACTGCACGAAGGGCTGCACCACGCTGTGCTTGAAGACCTCCTCGGCGTCGGCGACGTAGAACGGGATCCCGAGCGCGCTGGCGACCGCGCGAGCGTCGTCGATGTCGTCCGGGCTGCAGCAGCTGCCGCACCGGGCGGCGCCCTCGTACGACCACACGCGCAGGGTGATGCCCAGGACCTCGTGTCCCTGCTCCACCAGCAGCGCGGCGGCGGCCGACGAGTCGACCCCGCCGCTCATGGCGACGACCACGCGCATCGAAACGACCCCTCTGGTAGCACAGGGGGTCGTCCGCGCCTAACCCGCGCTCCGCACGCCTCCCGGGGGTCCTCCGCCCGGCTGCAGGACCACCCAGACGGTCGGGGTCGGGGAAGCACTCTCCACGCCCGGACCGGTGGCTGCGCGCGGGAGCCGCACCTCGATCCGCGTGCCGAGGCCCGGGCGCGAGGTGAGCGCGATCGAGCCTCCGAGCGCGCGGACGTACCGGTCGACGATGGCCAGCCCCAGCCCGTGGCCAGGCCGTTCCGTGCTGGCCCGGAAGAACGGCTCGAACGCCCGGCGCACGGCCCTCCGGTCCATCCCGATCCCGTTGTCCTCGACGGCCAGCGTCAGCGTCTGCAGCCCGAGGGCACCCGTGATCTCGGCGGCCCGGTACTTCAGCGCGTTCCCAACGAGGTTCCGGACGATCTGCCCGAAGATCTCCGGCGGGCAGCCAAGCCGGATCTCGGGCAGCTCCGCGCGGAGCTCGCACCCCTCCGCCTCGGGCCGGAGCTCGTCGAGGACATCGGTCAGCACGGACGCGGCCACGCACTCGCCGGACGCGGGCCGTCCAGAGCGGGAGAAGGCGAGCATCGCCTCGATCAGATCCGACATCCGGGACGTGGAGCCGACGATCTTCCCGGCGATGCGGCGGACGTCGCCGTCACCCTGTCCACCCCGCGCCAGCAGCGCAGCGAGCACCTGCACCGGCGACAGCGGCGAGCGCAGGTCGTGCGCAACCCGTCCGGCGAAGGACTCGAGCTCGCGGTTCTTCTCCTCCAGCGTCGCCAGGTGCCTGGCGACCGCAACCCGTTCCCGCTCGAGCGATCGCAGGCGGGCCCGGGTCAGCTGGGCGAAAGCGAGCAGCACCACCGCGCCGGCGAGCGCGTTGGCCGAGACCTGGAACCACCCGAGGCCCACGAGCTGGTTCCCGACCGCGTCCGCCTCGACGTGGTTGAGGGCGATCAGACGCTCGGCAGATTCGGTCGCACGGCTCGCCGCGCCGCGGGCGGCCTCCTCGTCCCCGCGCGACCAGGCGTCGGCGAGATCGCGGTTCAGCGCCGCGAGCTTCGACCACTCGCCTCGCTGCGCCTCGGACGTGGCGAGCCGATCGTAAGCCCGGACGTCACGGTGCAGACGAAGCAGTGCCTCCGCCGTCGACGGCTCGAGCGCCGGCGAGACGCCGGGAGCCGGCGTGAGCCGCGTGATCTGCCAGCGCATCTCCTCGGCGAGCTCGACGGAGCGCAGCGCATTCGCGGAGAGCGTCTGCGAGGCCCGCGAGGCAACCGCCGTTGCCCAGGCATCGACCACGACGACCACCGCCAGCGCGGCCACCACCGCGGTGGTCAGCCATCCCAGGGATCCACTCCTGGATGTCTCCTCGCCCTCCACGCCCAGTCGCCCCTTTCCACCCGCGAGACCCGTATGCGCCGCTCTCGAGCGCCCGTCCATCGCCTCTCCGGGCAAATGCTCGGCGCCAACGGAGTCCGTCGATCAGGACACGCGAACCGGCGCTTCGTTTCGCTCTGATCGTTGGTGCAAGCTTGCAGCGTGTCGAGACGTCCCGCCCGAGCGAGCCTGGCGTTCGCCGCGTGCGATCGGTCTTCTCTCGGCGAAGAATTGAAGAATGGGTGGCACTGCGTGGTGGTCCCCGCACTGTCCGGACGATCATGAGATCCGCTCACGTGCCGCTCGTCCTTGTCTGGACACTCGTCGGGTGGTCGGCTCTCGCGCTGCCCGCCGTGCCCCAGGACAGCAAGAACGCCCGACCCCGGGAGAGTCGTGTCCCCGCCCGCAACGGCGAGCTGGCCGTCCGCGAGATCGGCAGTGGCACGGCGATCCTCGTGCTGCACGGAGGCCCGGACTTCGATCACCGGTACCTTCTCCCCGACCTGGACCGGCTCTCGGATGGATACCGGCTCGTCTATTACGACCAGCGCGGGCGCGGAGACTCGACGCGGGTGAGGCCCGAGGACGTGACGCTCGCCTCGGAGCTCGCCGACCTCGATGCGGTGAGGCAGGCGTTCCACCTCGACCGGGTGCTGCTGCTGGGTCACTCCTGGGGCACGGTGCTCGCGCTCGAGTACGCGGTCCGCCACCCCGAGCGGGTCTCGCGGATGATCCTGCTGAACCCCGCGCCCGCCTCCACCGCGCAGTACCGGCGGGTCAGGAGGGAGCGTCTCGAGGCGCTCGGAAGCGAGCTCGATCGAATGAAGGCCATCGCTGCCACCGAGGCCTTCCGGCGCGGCGACCCCGAGGCCGTCGCGGCGTACTACCGGATCCACTTCAAGCCGGCGCTCGCCCGGCCCGAGGATCTGGAGCGGGTCATGACGAGCTTCCGGGCCAGCTTCACGCCCGAGCGGATCCTGGCCGGCAGGGCGATCGAGGACCAGCTGATGAAGGAGACCTGGGCGTCCGACGGCTACGATCTGCTCCCTCGCCTGAGGAAGGTCGCGGTTCCGACGCTGGTCATCACCGGGGATCACGACTTCTTCCCGGTCTCGATGGCCGAGGAGATCTCGCGCGCGCTCCCCTCCTCCCATCTGGTCACGCTCGAGGGCTGTGGACACTTCACCTATCTCGAGTGTCCGGCGGAGGTTCGCCGGAGCATCGACGACTTCCTCGGAAGGAGGCCGGCCACGCGGTGAGGGGACCCCCGGCGCCGACTCCCGGCAGAGCGGTCATCCGCGTCCGTCGGGCGGTGCTCGCACCAGCGCCGCTCGCAGCGCTCTCGGGGCGGTGGTGATCAACAGCAGGACGAGCACGAGCGTCGACAGCACGCCCTGGCCACTGCGGAAACCAGAATGCCCCACGTTGAGTCCTGCCCACCATGCCACGACCATGCTCAGCGCAGGCAGGTGCCAGGCCCGCCACGAACGGCCGGCGAATCGAAGCACCAGCGTCGTGGCGAGGACGATCCCGAAGGTCACCACGACGACCGTCACCGGCAATCCGTCGAGCGAGTGATCCGTCGGATTGATCCGCTGAAACGCCTCGACCAGTGGATCCATGCACCCTCCCCCCGGCTCAGCCCGGCCGTGTCCGGAGAAGCTCGCGCAGCTGCTCGGGCGTATTCAACTCGGGACGCTCCAGGACACGGTCGAGAAGGAACCGCGTGGCCTCTCCGACGGCCGGTGACGGGCCCACGCCGAGCGCCTCCATGATCTCCGCCCCGTTCAAGGCGAGGTCCTTCGCCGCGAGCGGCGGCCGCGCCGCGACGATGCCGGCGATCCGCTTCCCCAGCGCACCGTCCGGGTCGGCCCCGCTCGCGTCCGCGAGCGCTCGGGCCAGCTCCCACCGGTCCGGCCCGAGCCTCACCAGCCAGCGGCGCAGCTCCCCATCGCTCCACGTCGACGCGTCCGGCCCGAGCGGATGCGCACCGAGCGCCCGCACCGCCTCCACCACCTTCGACGGCAGCCGGAGCCGGTCCAGCGCCGCGTCCGCGTGTCCAGCCCCACCGAGGAGCGCGGCCAGCCGCACCTCGAGCACCGGCCCGGCGCGGCTCACACGCGCGTTCCGCTCCGGGTCCCCCTGCTCGTCGAGCTCGGGAAGGAGCCGCTCGAGGAGACCCGTGCTGCGAAGGAGCTCCAGGCCCCGTCCGACGCCTGGCGCGAGCAGCAGCTTCAGCAATTCCTCGCGGCGCCGCTCGAGGGCGACCTTGTCGAACACCGGCAGCGCCCGGGGGATCGCCGCCGCGGTCTCGGGGTCGAGCTCGAACTCCAGCACCGTCGCGAACCGGACCGCGCGCAGCGGCCGGAGCCCGTCCTCGCCGAAGCGCTCGGCCGGCACCCCGACGCAGCGCACCCGCTTGCGGGCGAGGTCCTCCTGGCCCCCGAACGGATCGCGGAATCGGCCGCCGATGGGATCGAACGCCAATGCGTTGATGGTGAAGTCGCGGCGGGCGAGGTCCGCCACGAGATCGCGGTGGAACGCGACCGACTCCGGCCGGCGTCCGTCCACGTACGCGCTCTCTGCCCGGAAGGTGGTCACCTCCACCTGGCCGTCGGGGACGAGCACGGTCACCGTTCCGTGGGCGATGCCCGTCGGGATGACGCGCCGGAACAGCTTCACGACCTGCTCGGGCACCGCGTCGGTGGCGACGTCCCAGTCCTTCGGCTGCTGCCCGCGCAGCAGATCGCGCACGCCGCCGCCGACGAGCCAGGCCTCGTGCCCGGACGACAGGAGTCGCTCCAGGAGCGATCTCACCCCCGCGGGGACGACCGCCCGGGCGAGGTTCTCTGGAAGCGGCTGCATCGGCGCGCAGCCTGCCACGTCCGCTAGAGGGTTCGCCTGCTTACCAGGCTGGCATCAATCAGCGGGAGCTGCCCTTGCTGCCGCCGGAATCGACGACCTTCCCCGTCCCGTTCAGCCGGGCGATGAGGCCGTCCATTCCTTCCTTCTTGATGATGCGGTTGAAGCTCGAGCGGTAGTTCTCCACCGTCGAGACGTCGTCCACGACGATGTCGACGATGCGCCACGCGCCCTTCTGCTCGCGCATCCGGTAATCGACGTGCGTGGGCTCGCCCTTCACCACCACCTCGGTGGGGACGAACGTGTCGTCGTCCTCTTTCTTCTCCGGGAAGTACTTGATGCTGGTCGAGCGGTACTGGTCGAGCTGCTCGCCCGTCGCCTTCCGGAAGCGGCCCTTGAACGCGTCGAGGAACTTCTTCTGCTTTGCAGGAGGCGTCTCGCCCCACGTCTTGCCGAGCGCGGACTTCGCCATCCCCTCGAGGTCCACCGCCTTGGTGACGATGGCCTCCAGCTTCTGGCGCGTCGCCGGGCTCGGCTCGGTTCCCTGGGGCGGCAGCGCGGCGCGAATCTCGACGTCGCGCGCCTTCAGCGCCTCGGTGGCGGTCTCCGCCTGAGCGGTGGCTGCGAGGAGCAGGGAAAGGGCGAGGGCACGCACGGTGGTCTGTCGATCTCCGAAGAGGGGTGAAGTTCGGGGCTCTCGCCCCGATCGTCCAGTCCGACGTGAGAGGAGCGGAAGAAATGCAACGACGTGGGACGGGAGCGACGCTCCTCCACTATCCGGCTCCGCCGCGGGTTGCACGGACGGAATCGCAGGAAACCGGCGTCGTCGGGGACTAGGGCTGCCCTTCGTCGCAGTCCGAGCCGGGCTTCACGCAGGCGCAGCGGCAGTCCATGAACGTCAGGGCAGCCAGGACGCCCGCGATGCCGAAGCAGACGCCGACCCACACGGTGTGTGAAGCCACGCCGCCAAGCACGCCAGCCACGCCGCCCGAGCCGAGCACCTGCAAGCTCTTCAGTACGAACCCCGGATGTAGCATCCGTCCGGCCTCCGGCCTCTGAGCTGCCATTGCAGCCACTTCGTCCTCCCGGTCCTTTCGCCCGTTGCGCGGGCCTCAACCGGTGCTGGCGGATGTTACGCCTGCCCGGAAACCCGGGCCAACCGCACAGCTCCCGACATCAATCTGCCATGCGAAGCACGTGCCGCCAACAGGGTCCTTCGAGGGTCTGACGCATGACCGTCCGGGCGAGGACGCTCCGGGCCGGGTTCCAGGACGTTGGACTGGTCCGGATGCAACGGAGCGCTCCGGGGCTGCGTTGCGGACTGCGCAGCAGCTGCCACCTGCGCGACTCGCCCTCCGTCAGCGTCCAGGCTCAGGTCAGTAGCCCTGGATGTACGCCTGCATCTGCTCGATCAGGTACTGCTTGTCCGAGAGCATCATCTGCATCACGTCGCGCATGGAGATGAGCCCGCTCGCGGCTCCGGCCTCGCCGACCAGGAGGTGTCGCGTCTCGTGCTCCTTCATCAGCGTCGCGCACTCCACCTCGTTCAGGTCCGGGCCCACGACGGGCACGTCCCGGCGCATCGCCTCGAGGATCGGTGTCTGGCAGTCGAGCCCGCGTGACAGGATGCGGGTCACCAGGTCTCGCTCGGTGATCAATCCGACGATCCTGCCGTCCTGTTTCACCGCGACCGCGCCGACGTGTCGCTTCGACATGAGATCCGCTGCTTCGCGGCAGGTGCAGGTCGAGTCGAGTCCGAGCACGTCGCGGACCACGTAACTGGAGATGCTCGCCATGGCGGAGTCCTCCCGTCCACCCGGCGGCATACGCCTTTCCGCTCCGGGGTGCACGCCGCGCTCGGCCGAAAGGGTCTCCTGGCAAGAGCATGCCGTGCCGCGCTCCTCCAGGCCGGACTCCGCGACGACGGTCCGCGGAGGCGCGACATCGCCGACGACAGGAAGCGGCTCCGGGTGCTGCGGATGAAGGTCGAGGCGCGCGTGCGACCGGGCGAGCCCTTCCGGTCCGGAGACGTCTCGAGGTCTCAGGTGAGATGGGAGCCCAACGGACTTCCGTGACGAGGTGGACGCTCTCGACCGGCTGCGGTGAGCGTCCGGGTCGGGGGCGTCCGGATCGACCCGGAGTCAGGAAATGACCCGGGGCCGTCGCCCGGCTCAGCTCCAGCGCATCGACAGCGAGCGGCGACCGTCCCGCTCCACCACTTCCCAGCGGGCCTGCGGACCGGCGACCGTCCGACGACTGGCCGCGGGCGTCGGGACGAGGCTGAGCGGGCGCGCCGCGAGCTCGCGGTCGCGGACCGGAGCATGCGCCCGCCTCTCGAGGAAGACGGCGGCGGCGACGACCGACGCCGCGATCAGCGCGACGCCCGCGCGCGCGTGACCGGCGACGAGGGCCGGGACCGCCAGCACGGCGGAGGAGAGAGCGATGCCTCCGGTCCGCGATTCGGAGAGACGCGACAGCAGGAAGGAAGGCAGGTCCACGTCGGCTCGGTTCTGTGACCGTTTCGTGACGGCCACGTGCCTCGGATGTTGCATCCATCAGGCCACAGAATCGCCCCACGTCAAATCAACGGCTTGCGCAGGGCCCCTGTGTCATTTCTGTGCCTCCGCCGCGACTCCTGAACACGGGCGACACCTGCGCGGCTGTGCGATGAAGGCGCGCGATGGATCCCCGGCCCATCGACGTCCTGCTCTATGGCGCGAGCGGCTTCACCGGGCGGCTGGCGGTGGCCGAGCTCGCCCGTCATGCGCCGCGCGGGCTTCGCTGGGCGCTCGCCGGACGGAATCGCGCAAAGCTCGAGGCCGCACGCGACGCGGCGGATGGCCCGGGCCGACCGGCGGAGATCCTCGAGGCTGACAGCGGGAAACCCGAGACGGTCGACGCCGCGGTCTCCCGGGCGCGGGTGGTGGTCGCGACCGCGGGCCCGTTCGCCGCTTACGGGGACCCGGTGGTGGACGCGTGCGTGCGTCACCGGGCGCACTACGTGGACATCACCGGGGAGACACCGTGGGTCGCGGACCTCATCGAGCGCCACCACGCGCAGGCAGCGTCCGACGGCACGCGCATCATCCCCTTCTGCGGCTTCGACTCGATCCCCAGCGACCTCGGTACGCTGGTGCTGGTGGAGTACCTCCGGAGTCGGGGGACGACCTGCGGCGAGGTCGTGTCGGCGTTCAAGTTCCGTGGCGGGCTCAACGGCGGGACCGCGGCCACCGCGGTGCAGCTCTTCGAGAGCGGTCAGGTCCGCCGCTCGGGGAATCCCTTCCTGCTCAACGGCGCCGGACGCCCGCGGCTGTCGCGGGAGGAGTTCCTCCGCTGGCGAGACCCGAAGGGCGTGCGCTGGAACGGCGATCTCCAGCGCTGGCTCGCCCCGTTCTTCATGGCGATGGTCAACACCCGCGTGGTCCGGCGGAGCGCGATGCTGAGCGCCGAGGCGGGCGCGCCGTACGGACCGCAGTTCTCCTACCGGGAGTTCATGGCGATGCGCAGCCCGATCCGGGCGTCGATGCTCGCGGTCGGGCTGGCCGGTGGGGCCCTGGCGCTCGCGTCTCCGCTGCGTGCGCTGGTGAAGCGGCGCCTGCCTCCGCCGGGCACCGGGCCGTCGGAGGAGGTTCGCCGGAACGGATGGTTCCGCCTGGACTTCGCGGCGCGCGGCGAGGACGGACGGCGCGCGTTCGGGCTGGTGAAGGACAAGGGCGACCCCGGAAACGTGGTCACGGTGAAGTGCGTGTGCGAGGCGGCACTGGCGCTCGCCGTGGACGGGCCGAGGTTGCCCGGCGGGCCGACGCGGGGAGGCGTCCTCACACCGGCCACCGGGTTGGGTCAGGTGCTCGTGGAGCGGCTCCGGGCGCGCGGGATGACGCTCGAGGCCGCAGACGCCCCTCTGAACGGCGCGCCGGCACGCTGAGCGGGCGCTACTGACAGAAGTTCTTGCCCTGGAGCTGACCGGTGCAGGCCTGGCCGGTGGGGCAATCGCCGTCGTTCTTGCAGACCTTCGCGCATCGGATGTGAGACACGCAGAGGTAGCCCTTGCCGCACGGGTCCTCGTTCGAGCAGACGATGTGAGCCGCCGACGAGTGCGATCCGAGATCCACGGCGGTCACCGCTGGCTCTTCCATCGAGCCTCCCCCACAGGCGAGTCCGAGCAGCATCACCACGAGCACTCCCCCACTGCGCATGAGACGAGTCATCGAAGTCCCTCCTCGATGGCGCCGTTCCGGATGGAGGGCGCCGCACGCATGAGGACGCCGTCCGCGCAACTGCACAAGGAAGGGGATCTGGACTTGCAACGCGATGGAGCTTCGACCTCACCCGGGGAGTTGGATCACGGCAACGGCCCGGTGAGACCGTGTCTCCGTCTCAGCGAACCAGGAGGCGGCGATGAAGAAGTTCCTCGTGCTCCACCGGGCTCCGACTCGGCGAGCGAGCAGATGGCCAGGACCACGCCCGAGCAGGCGAAGCAGGGAATGGACCTCTGGAAGACATGGGGGAAGAAGGCCGCGGCAGCGATCGTCGACATGGGTGCGCCGCTGGAGCGGGCCGCAACGATCGGCGGGCCGGCATCGGCGGGTCACATCGGCGGCTTCTCGATCCTGCAGGCTGCGTCGGCGGACGCGCTGAAGCAGACCTCGAGGGACATCCGCACCTAAGATGCCGGGAGGCTCGATCGAGGCGTTCGAGCTCCTGTCCCTCCCCGGAATGTGAGCCGCGCTCCGCCGCTCCAGGCCTGACTTGACCCCTGGATCCGGACCACGTACGAGCGAGGCCCGCGGCCCCGTAGCTCAGTTGGATAGAGCGAGCGTTTCCTAAACGCTAGGTCACAGGTTCGATCCCTGTCGGGGTCATTGCGCCTCAGTGCTCGGATTCTCAGGCAGCACGAGTGTGGCTGCCTCTAGCCCGTCTTCGCGTACGCGGAACTCTCCGGATCCTCTGCCTCCGGTAGCACCCATCCGGTCCCGATCGCAGCGGTCTCGATGGCGTTCCAGAGCTCCGCGGCCACGTCCCTGGTGGAAGCGGAGTCCCAGGGCGTCCAGTCCACCCGGGCCGCGTCCCAGGAGAGCAGCACCGTGACCGCCCACAGCCGACGGCGTCCGCAGTCACCCAGCCCGACGACCTTCACCCGGGCGCGGTCACCCTCGGTGGTCGGCGGGTGAAGCCGGAGGTACGCCCGCTCGCGGGACAGGAACACGATCAGGCCGCCGCCGTCCTCGCGCGTGTAGGGGGCGCTGTACGGACCGAGGCGCCCGGACCGCAGGCCGGCCTCGATGAACTTCTCTCTGATCGCAGCCGCTTGATGCTCTGCCAGTGCGTCCGTCATTCGTCCCGCCTCCGATGGCGGGAGAATCGCCCGAGCGCCTGACGTGGGCCGTTGGCCAGGGGCGCCGAGAGCCGTCAGCGCCCCTGACGGCGGACGCGCGCCGGCTCCCTCACCCCGGCCGCGCGACGCTGCCGGAACACGGCGGCGATCGCCTCGCTCACCGCCCGCACCGAGGCGATGCGCCGGTTCGCCTGCGGGAGCACCAGCCACACGCTGTACGGCTCCTCGACCTCGGGAAAGACGCGCACCAGATCCGGATGCGCGTCGCCCACGAACGACGGCAGCTGCACGATGCCCGCTCCCGCCGCCGCGGCCGCCACGAGCACGTGGTGGCTGTTGGAGAGCAGCGCCAGCACCCCGCCCTCCATCGAGAGGCGTGCGAACGGATGCCTCGTCCCTGGCGGCACCGCGTCCTCGTACGCGATGAGCGACTCGCCCGCGAGCGTCGTCGGCGTCGGGCGACCGGAGAGATACTCGCGGGACGCGTAGAGCTGCAGGCGGAAGTCGGCCAGCTTCCGGCACGCCAGCCGCGGATCGGTCGGTCGCACCAGCCGCACCGCCAGGTCCGCCTCGCCCTTGCGGAGATCGACCTGCGCCCACCCCGTCGTGATCGTCACCTGGATCCCCGGCTTGCTCGTCCGCAGGGCCTGGATCGCCGGCACGACGAACGCCTCCGCAAGCGATTCCGTCGTGGCCACCCGCACCACGGCCGGACCCGCCGTCTCCTCCCCCGCTGCCCGTGAGCGGAGCTCGAGCGCGGCCTCCTCCATCCGCTCGGCGGCCTCGAGCACCCCACGACCCGCCCGGCTCGGCTGGAACGCGCCCGCAAATCGGGTGAAGAGCGCCACCCCGAGCCTCGCCTCCAGCGAGGCGATCCTCCGTCCCACCGTGGTCTGGTCCACCCCGAGCGCCGCCGCTGCCCGCGCCAGCGTCCTGCGCCGCGCCACCGCCAGGAAGTAGCGGACGTCGTTCCAGTCGAGCTGCCCGTCCAGGGAGCGAAGCCCGCTCATGCCTCGGCCACCGCGGGGGGGACCATGGCCGGGGAATAGCGCAGTCGCGGGCTCGATGCCGACCGCCCTGCACCGCTGCAGCAGCATCGGCACCCTCGCAGCATGGCGAAGGAGACCGGAGCTGGTCAGATGAACCCCGTCATGAGGACGTTGATCATCGGGGCCGGGGCGCTCGGCGGGCTCACCGGGGCCCGCCTCGCCGCCACCGGCGCGCCGGTCCGCTACGCGGTGCGGGACGAGGCCGCCGCCGAATGGCTGAGGGCGGCCGGCTTCCAGATCTCCGGCGTGGGCGGTCCGGTCGCCGTGCCCGCCGGCGACGTCGCGCCCCTGGCGGCCTACCCGGCGGGCCTCGACTTCGAGCTGATCGTCCTCGCCACCAAGGCCCAGGAGGCGATGGAGATCGCTCCCCGGGCGGCGCGCTGGCTCGCGCCGGGCGGCACGCTCCTCCCCATCCAGAACGGAGCGGTCTCGCGTCTCCTCGCCGATCGCCTCGGAAACGATCGGGTGCTGGGCGGCCTCTCGAACCTCGGCGCCACGCTCCACGCGCCGGGCCGGATCGAGCAGCGCAACGCCGGGCACCTGCTCATCGGCGAGCTCTCCGGCGGCGTGAGCGAGCGTGCCGGCCATGTCGGTGCCTGGCTCGGCCGCGGCGTCGAGGTCCGCGTCACCGGCAACCTGGCCGGTGCCATCTGGTCGAAGCTCCTCCTCAATTGCTCGGTCACGACCCTGGGCGCCATCGCCGGAGGGACGATGCGCGAGTACATCGGGACGGCGACCGGGCGCGCCGCGTTCGACCGCTCCTACGACGAGGCGCTCTCGGTGGCGTTCGCCAGCGGCGCCAGGCCCGAACGGATGATGGTCGACCCGGTGCCACCCGGATGGAACGGGCAGGCGGTTCCGGGCGCGGAGCACCAGGCCTGGCTCGACCGCATCCTCGCCGCCTACGGGGACCTCAAGCCGTCGATGCTCCAGGACTTCGAGCGAGGACGCCTCACCGAGATCGACTTCATCAATGGCTACGTCGCCGACCTCGGCCGCCGGCTCGGTGTGCCCACCCCGGTGAACACGGGCATCGTCGAGACGGTTCACGCCATCGAGCAGGGACGCCGGTCGCCCTCGCCTGTGCTCCTCGGGTGGCTCGCCTCGCGCTAGGCTCCGCGCCCGTGCGCCTCGCCGTCATCTCCGACATCCACGGGAACATCCGGGCGCTGGAGGCAGTGCTCGCCCACCTCCGTGCCCTCGGGGACATCGACCGGCTGGTCGTCGCCGGCGATCTCCTCTCCGGTCCGCTCGAGCCCTCCGAGACCGCCGACGTGCTGATGGGCCTCGACGCCTCGGTCATCCGCGGAAACCACGAGCGACAGCTGCTCGCCTGCGCGACCGAGCCGGGCGGACCGAGCGATCAGTACGCCTTCGAGCACACCACCGACGCGCAGCGCACCTGGCTCGGCCGGCTTCCGGCCACGCTCGAGCTCGCCGCGGACGTCCTCGTCTGCCATGGCACTCCGGAGACCGACCTGGTCTACCTCTGCGAAGAGCTCGGCACGCCCGTGACCCTCGCCGCCGACGACGTCATCTCCCGGCGCCTGGCCGGCGCCCGTCACGCTCTGGTGCTGTCCGGCCACTCGCACCACCCGCGGACCGTCCGCCTCTCCACCGGACAGCTGGTGGTCAACGCGGGCAGCGTCGGTCTTCAGGCCTATACCGCCGAGCATCCCCGGCCCCACCACGTCGAGAACGGCTCGCCGCACGCGCGCTTCGTCGTGTGCGAGCGCAGCCCCGCGGGATGGCAAGCCGAGCAGCATCAGGTCGCGTACGACTGGGAGGCGGCCTCGGCCGTCGCCCAGCGCCACGGCCGGCCCGACTGGGCGCTCTTCCTCCGCTCGGGCCGGGTGTGAAGCGTTCCTAGGGCGCCGGCACCGGCTTCCAGCCCGCGTCCGGATCGAAGCGCTTGATTCCCGAGGCGATGCTCGCGGTCTTCTTCCCGAGGTCCTTCTCCAGCACCACGCCGGACTGGTTGACGAGGAAGCTCATCACTCCCGTCTTCCCGTACGACGCCGGCCAGGCGAACAGCGCGAAGCCCCGGGTGAGCTTCCCGCCCTCGCGGTAGTCGAGCTTGCCCCCCTCGGCGTTCGGACCCTGCGCGGTCAGCAGCCGGAAGTGGTAGCCGTGGTAGGGAGCGTTCGCGCCGCGCTTCAGCGTGTAGCCCTGTCCGATGGCGCCGCTCACCGCAGGCCCCATGGGGCTCTCCGGCTCGCCCGGAGACGACGGCCAGTAGAGGCCATCGTGCTTCCCGGGCGAGCTGAGGAGCCGATCCGCATAGTGCGGAACGCTCGCGCCGTCCGGATTCCGGGCCAGGTAGTCGCTCTGGGCCTCGACGTAGCCAATGCAGACCTGGATCACGTCCAGCTCGTTCTGGCCCACCCGCCGGGCGAGGATCTCGCTCTCACCGGCGGCGGTGTCGAAGCTCCATCCGGTGTTGCCCTTCACCACGGGGATGGGGAACGGCCAGTCGTCGTCGCCGATCTCGAGCGTGCGGGTGGTCTCGTCGGGCGAGCCGAGCTCGTGCTTGCGATCGTAGAGCTCCACGAACCGCGCCAGCGCCGCGCGGTCGGACACCGGATCTCCCGACACCAGGAACGCCTTCGAGCGATCTCCGAGAACCCCGAGGACCGCCTTCGGATCCCCCGACCGGGACGACGCGACCAGCGCATCGATCGCAGCCGTCGGATCGGGGAACACCCTGGCGGGCGCGGCGAGCGCCGGAGGCGAGAGGAGGAGCAGCGCCGACAGCGTCGCGCGCAGACGGGTCGTCACGGTCATCGCCTCCGTCCTCCGCCGCCGCCTCGTCCGCCGCCGAAGCTCGATGCTCCGCGGTTGCTGGCGGCCCGCGTCTGGGAGCCACTTCCCATCCCTCCATAGGCTGGAGCCGGGCGGAGCGCTGGGCGCGTAGCCTGGGCGTGGACCGGCGGCGTTCGGCCCGGCGGGCTGGGTGCTCGGCCCCGCGGGACGGCCTGCCGCTCCGCCCGGGCCGGCCGGAAGCGTGCTGGGCCCAGCCGGACGGCCAGCGCCACCCCCGGGCGTCGCCGGAAGCTGACTCGGTCCTCCCGGCCGGTTGCCGGGGCTCCCCGGGCCCCCGACGCCACCCGGACCTCCCGGCCCGCCCGGCCCCCCGATCCCGCCGGGCCCGCCCGGTCCTCCGGGTCCACCGATTCCACCCGGTCCCCCGGCCCCTCCAGGGCCTCCTGGCCGTGGCGGCGGCCGCGGTGGGTAGGGGGGTCGCGGCGGGTAGGGTGGATAGGGCGGGTAGCGCCAGTAGCTCGAGCCGATGGCGAACCCGATGCTGAAGCTGATCGCGCTCGCCCCGACGACGTACCCCGGTGGGTACACCGGCGGCGGCGGATACGTCGGGTAGGCCCACGTCCCGTACACCACCGTCGGGCTGTAGACCGGAACGTAGACGACCTGCGGCTGCGCCGGCTCGATGCGGATGATGGTCGTCGAGGCGCCGTCGGCCGCGGCCCCGCCCTGCTCCACCTTCACCGTCTGCTGCGACGAGGACTTGAGGTTCCCGGCCTCCATCGCCCGCTGGCGGAGCTGCTGCACGGCGAAGAGCAGCGAGTCACGCTGGGTCCGGTACGCCGTCGCGATGTCGCGCGCCCAGTCCTGGTGCTCGGTCAGCATCTTCATGACGTCCGGCAGCGCCGCCAGCGCCTTCACGCTCCCGTCCCAGGGCTTGTCCTTGAGCGCCGCGTCGAGGTCCTTCCCCGACAGGCTGGGGTGCGCCTTCATGAACTCGGAGGCGGCCGCCACCTCCTGCGGCCGGGTCGACGCCTCGAGCACCTGCCCGAGCAGCGGGTCGGGGAACAGCGCGATCGGCGACGCGATCGACTCGAGCTGCTCGGGCGCCATCCCGCCCTGGGCCGATGCCGGAGCGCCACCGGCGGCCGCGGGCGCGGGGGCCTGGGGGACGACGGGGGGCGGCGCCACCGGGTTCGCGCCGGGCTGCTGCACGGCGATGGGCGCGGGCTGCGGAGGTGGCGCCGGCGGGGGCTTTGCCTCCTCCTTCGAGGAGCCGGCGCAGGCACAGACCATCGCCACGACCAGGAGCAGCCGCCGGGGAGTCATGCCTGCACTTTGCCAAGGAACACCCCGCCGGGGTGTTCCGAAGGCATGGGACCAAGGGGCAACGCCCCGGAGCCCGTCTACCGGGTGCTGGCCACCCGGGCCGCGGAGGCCTTGTCCTGCACGCAGGCGTGATCCGCGTTGGACCACTCCTTCTGCAGCTGCCAGCGGGTGCTCCCCAGCGTGGTGCAGGTGCCGAAGCGCCAGACGCACTTGTCGGCGACCTCCTCGCCTGCGCGATCCAGCCATCCGTTCCCGTCCGGGTCGGTGACCATCTCCAGGACCTCGTGGGCGGTGACGTTGGCCAGCGCCCGGGTCGGCTCGCTGAACTGGTTGCAGCTGAAGAGGTCACCCGGGTCGCACTGGGGCGCGCTGGTCATGTTCGGCAGGTAGGCCACGCGGATTCGCTTCCCGTTCGGGCACTGGCCACTGTCGTGCCAGGCGCAGAAGTTCGACTGCTCCGGGAACCCGTCGGTGAACACCAGGTACATGGTGTCGGGGTTCGGGACCTGCCGGGCGTCGTCGAGGACCTGGCAGACCTTGGCGACGATCTCCTCGGTGGACGGCGAGTGCGTGGGCGAGGCAGAGGTCTCGAGGATGTGACCGAGGAACTTCGCCTTCGACTTGCCACCTCGCACGTACTGGTCGGCGACGGCGAGGTAGCGTGAGCCGTCCAGCCCGGTCAGGAACGCGTCCATCCCCGCGATCGCGTCGGACGGGAAGCGCGCCGTCTGGCCCCACCAGATGGCGATCATCGTTCCGTCGGCGATGACCGGCCCACCGAGATCCTCCAGATCGTCGGAGGACCACTTCGCGGCGCCGGCGCGCCGGCTTGCCATCACCGATGCGTGGCGAGGCGCGGACGGGAGATCGGCGGAGACGGACTCACGGGCCTCGTACGACGTCGCGCCGTAGTAGCAGCCGGTGACGCCGAGGGAGATGCTCAGGACGCAGATGGAAGCACGCACCGTCGACCCTCCGCTGGGTGCTCTCCCCGGCGGCGGATCTCGACTGACCGAGGCATGTCCGTCAAGCCGCGACCAGGCAACGGCAGGGCCCGGCCGTTCAGTGCGTTCGGGAAGCGCCTCGTGCCACCGGGAGGCGAGGGGCGAGGAGCACCGCCAGCGGCAGCGTCACCAGGGCGGTCACCGCGGTCGCGACGGTCGCCCAGCCCGCCCCGGCGGCATCTCCCAGGTAACCGAAGCCCACCGGAGCGACGGCGCCCGCCCCGATCACGCCGGTGTAGAACAGGGCGAAGGCGCTCTCCGCGCGGGAGCCCGGCCGCAGCTCCGGCACCGTTCCGTAGAGCACGGACGAGGTGCCGTTGAGCATCGTCCCCAGGAAGGGCAGGACCGCCACGGCCGGCCAGAGCGGCAGTGCGAGGACGACGAGGATGAGGGCCGCGGTTCCGCCCTCGGTCAGGAGCACGGTGCGGAGCAGGCCCATCCGCTCGCCCAGCCACCCGCAGGCGGCCTTTCCCGCCGCGCCGCCGAGGAAGACGAGCCCGAGCCCCAGTCCCACCGTGGACAGCGAGGCGCCCTTCGCGTGGAGCAGGAAGGGAAGGAAGGTGAGCAGCCCCATCCGGACGGCAGTGTCGAGCACGCCGATGGCGAGGAGCAGACCGAAGCCCACCCGGTCGTCGGCCCGGCCCGCTCCATCGGCGCCTGCGGCGGCGTGCGCCGGCCCGGCGTCCGGCTCGCGAGCGGGCATGAGGAGCAACACCGCCGCCGCCACCAGGAGCCCCAGCCCGGAGAGGCCCCACAGCGCGTGTCGCCAGGTGGTGGCCGCGATGACAAGGGACATGGCCGCCGGCACCGCCGCCTTCCCGAGGTCACCGCTGAAGTTGTAGATGCCGAGCGGTCCGCGAGCGGCGAGCCCGTAGGCGCGGGAGACCGAGCTCGACCCGATGGGATGCTGCGTGCTTCCTCCCGCCCCGGCGACGACCAGGGACGCGGAGAGGCCGAGGATTCCCCCGGCTGCGCCGGCCAGCGCATAGCCGAGCGCCGCGAGCGCGGTGCCCGCGGCGAGCACCGTCCGCCCACCGAGGACCGCGGCGAGCCGACCGGAGGGCATCTGGAGCAGCGCCATCGCTCCGGCGTAGAGGCCGCGAAGCGTCGCCAGGCGCCCGTACCCGAGCCCGAACTCCGCCTGCCAGACCGGGAGCAGGACGTAGATGACGTCGGTGTACCCGTCGTGCAGCGCGTGGGCGAGCCCCGCGACGGCGAGCGTGCGCGGTGCATGGGAGGCCGCACGGCCGGCGGCCCGGGCGGGGAGCTCCTCCCCGGCGGTCGTCATGCCTGCAATGAATCACGGACCCCCCGCGGCCGGCCAGAGGCCGCAGGGCGCGACGCGAGAACTGTACCGGAGCGGGGGCCAGGGCCACGGAGGCGCGGGGACTGCCTCGCCTCGCGGCCTCGGCGATCAGGTCTTCGCGGCCAGGATGTCGTGCTTCTCGATCCGGGGCGGCTCGGCCAGCAGATCGGCGGCCTTCGCCATCAGCGCCGCGGCCACGCGCCCGCCCAGGTGGGCGTTCCGCCCTTGCTCGTCGGCGAAGGTGTCGAAGATGGCGAACGTCTTCCGGTCGAAGCGGACCGCGTACCACTGGGCGGTGCCCGGCTCGGCCTGGACCAGCTCGAGGCCGGAGCGCAGGAAGTCCTCCACCGCGCGCTCCTTTCCCTCCTTCGCCACCAGCTTGACGTAGAGCCCCATCGTGACCTTGGGTTGCGCTGCCATCGAGGTGTTCCTTTCCGAGGTTCGTCCCCCGGGACACACCGAAGGGCAGCCCGTTGTTCCCGGGCGGCGCGCAGGCCGCTGAATGCGGTCACCGCTCGCGAGCGGACGCACCCCTGCAACGCACGGTGGTGGACAGCGCCGGAGACGCCGCGAGCGAGACTCCGCTCAGCGGAAGCCGGCCGGGCACTCCTTGCGAACCAGCGCCTTCGCCTGCTCCTGGCTCGCCGGCCGGAACCCGCGACGCTGGTAGCTCTCCAGCTCCTCCTCGGGGAACTTCACGACCGTCCCCGAAGGATCGACCGCGAAGTACATCGCGTCGTACTTCGTCTTGGCGCAGGGCGCGGCGTTCTGGGGGTGGCCCGAGGCCTCCGAGCAGCCCGACAGCGGCAGCACCGCGAGCGCGGCGAGGACGACGAGATGGAGACGCGGGCGCAACCTCATGATCGCCCTCGAGCGTATGAGGCCACATGGTTGTGCGTGCAACGGTGCGCCATGTCCGCAGGGGTCGGGCCGGCGCCCATCTCCGCCCGGGGTCGAAAAGCACCACGCCCGCGCGTGGCCGTCGGATAAGACGTGCCCTCCCCTGCCGGAGGTTCCACCGACGATGAAACGCCGCCTCGATCTGCGACCCGCGCTGCTCCTCCTCGCGATCGGCCTCGCAGCCCGCGCTCAGCCGGTGGTCATCCGCGCGGGGAAGCTGGTGGACCCGGCGACGGGCACCGCCAGCACCGGTCAGCAGATTCTCATCGAGGGCGGCGTCATCAAGGCGGTCGGAGCGAAGGTGACCGCACCGCCCAATGCCCAGGTGGTGGACCTGTCCGATCGCACCGTGCTGCCCGGCCTCATGGACGCGCACACCCACCTCTGCCTGACGATGACGACCCAGGGCGGAAACGGGCTCAACGAGCTGCTCCAGCGCCTGCTGGCCGCGACCCTGCTCGAGACCAACGCCCGGCGCGCGCTCGTCGGCGTGAAGAACGCCCGCGACATGCTCGAGTCCGGGTTCACGACGGTCCGCGACGTGGGCAACGCGGGCAACTACGCCGACACCGAGCTGCGGAGGGCGGTCGAGGACGGGCTGATCGTCGGCCCGACCATCATCAACGCCGGGCGGATCATCACCCCGCTGGGAGGCCAGTACCACGGGCTGCACCCCGAGCGCCCGGACCTCGGCGAGCCCGAGTACCTCTACGCCGACACGCCGGACCAGATGCGCGAGGCGGTCCGGAAGAACGCCCTCTTCGGCGCGAAGGTCATCAAGATCGTCATCGACGACCAGCCCTACCTCTACTCGGTCGAGGACGTGAAGGTGCTGGTCGAAGAGTCCAGGCACGCCGGCCTCAAGGTGGCCGCGCACGCCGCGACCGAGGCCGGGGTCCGCATCGCCGCCGAGGGAGGCGTGGCCTCCATCGAGCACGCGTACACCGCGTCCACCGAGGCGCTCCAGCTGATGAAGAAGAAGGGGGTCTACCTCGTGGGCACGGACTTCAGCCGCTCTGCGTCCGAGGCCATGGGCATGGCGGACTACCACCAGAAGGTGGTGGACCGGCTGAAGCGCGCCCGCGCCGTCGGTGTGTCGATCGCCTACGGCACGGACATCGTCTTCCCTGCCGCCGGAGAGACCCGGGGCACGCTCTCCATCGGCGGGATCGAGAGCTTCCAGGAGGCGGGCTTCACCCCCGCGGAGATTCTTCGCTTCCTGACGACGAACGCCGCGAAGCTGCTCGGCGTCGATGCTCAGCGGGGAGCACTACGCCCCGGGATGGCCGCGGACATCGTGGCCGTCCCGGGCGATCCGCTGGCCGACGCGAGCGTGCTGCGGCGGGTGTCCTTCGTGATGAAGGACGGAAAGATCATCAAGCGCTGAGGCGCTCGACGTCTACCGTCCGCCCGGCGATGGGTTCCCCACCGTGCCCGGCTGGGTCTCGGCGGGCGGATTCACCGGCTCGGTCCCTGCCGTGCCCGAGCCGCCCATGGTGGGGCCCGAGGCGGGCGAGGGAGGCGCGGCCCGCGCCGCGGTGAGGTCCAGCGTCACGTTGCGGTCCGGGGCGGTGATCTTGTCCGCCTCGAGGATCTGGCGCCCGTCGCTGTCGGTGATCATGTGACCGCTGACCTGCACCTTGGTGTTGGGCGGGAACTGGTCGGAGACCTTCGAGGCCATCTCCTCGGGGAAGTGCACTCGCTGACCCGAGGCGAGGACGAACCCGTTCTGCTGGCCGCTCGGCCCGGTGGTGTAGTTCTGGATCCCGCCGTTGACGCTGGACATCGCCCCGCCCACGGCAGGATGCGGCGCCGTCGCCGTGCCGGACGGGCTGCTGGTGTTGCTGGATGCGCAGCCGACGGCGAGCACGAGGGCGCCGGCGGCCAGCCAGGGAACGATTCGCATGTGTGTTCAACCTCCCGGTTGGTCAAGGCCCTGCAAGCTGCGCACGGGTGACGGGCATGCATCCCGGGGGCGAGTGCGTGCTTTCGCTGTGAAACATCCGACCTGGCCGCAGGGCAGGGCTCGACGCCCGGTTCCCCTGGCGAGCGGTCGGCCTCAACCTGCACCCCAGTCGATGGACGCTCCGACACTGGTGGAGACCGACATCCCCGCCCGGCTCGACCGGCTGCCGTGGGCGGCGTGGCACTGGCGCGTGGTGATCGCCCTCGGGATCACCTGGGTCCTGGATGGACTGGAGGTCACGCTCGTCGGCGCGGTGGCCGGCGCGCTGGTCCGCCCGGACACGCTGGCCCTGACCGAGCAGCAGGTCGGTGGAGCCGCCACCGCGTACCTCGCCGGCGCCATCCTCGGAGCGCTGGTCTTCGGCCGTCTCACCGACCTCGTGGGAAGGAAGCGCCTCTTCCTGGTGACGCTCTCGGTGTACCTGGTGGCGACGCTGCTCACCGCCGCGTCCACCGGGTTCGTCACCTTCGCGCTGTTTCGCGCGCTCACCGGAGCGGGCATCGGCGGCGAGTACGCGGCCATCAACTCCGCCATCGACGAGCTGCTCCCGGCCAGGGTCCGTGGGCGCGCCGATCTCGCCATCAACGGCACCTACTGGCTCGGGACGGCCCTGGGCGCGCTCTCCACCCTGGTCCTGCTCGATCCGCACGTGCTTCCGCCCTGGCTGGGGTGGCGGGTGTGCTTCGCCCTCGGCGCGTTGCTCGGAGTGTCGATTCTCCTCGTGCGCCGGCACGTCCCGGAGAGCCCGCGGTGGCTGCTGCTCCACGGGCGGCGCGACGAGGCCGCGCGGCTGCTGCGGGACATCGAGGAGGAGGTCAGCGCGGTGCACGGACCTCTCGCCCCGCCGGGGAGCATCCTCCGGCTGCAGGCCCGTGCCGGGCTGGATTACCGCACCATCGCGCGCATCCTCTTTCGCCGGCACCGGCGGCGGGCCGTGCTCGGCCTGTCGCTGATGGTGGCGCAGGCCTTCGCCTACAACGCGGTGTTCTTCACCTACGGCCTGGTGCTGGGGAAGTTCTACGGCGTGCCCGCGGACCGGATCGGCCTCTACCTGCTGCCCTTCGCGCTGGGGAACCTGCTCGGCCCGTTCCTGCTCGGGCACCTCTTCGACACCGTGGGTCGGCGGCGGATGATCGTCATCACCTACGGAACGGCTGGCCTGCTCCTGCTCGCCACCGGCTGGGCGTTCGCGATGGGATGGCTCGGCGCCGTGACCCAGACCGTCCTGTGGTGCGCGGTCTTCTTCTTCGCCTCGCCCGCGGCGAGCGCGGCCTACCTCACCGTGTCCGAGCTCTTCCCGGTGGCGATGCGCGGTCTCGCCATCGCGCTGTTCTACGCCGTGGGCACCGCGGCGGGCGGGCTCCTCGCCCCTTCGCTCTTCGGCGTGCTCATCGCGTCCGGAAGCCGGTTGCAGGTGGCGCTCGGAGACGCGCTCGGCGCGGTGCTGATGCTCCTAGCCGCCGGCGTCGCGGCGTGGCTCGGAGTACCAGCCGAGCGGAAATCGCTCGAGGAGCTGGACACGCTGCCCGACCTCATCGAGGACCCGGTGCCGCCGCGCTGATCCGCGGGCAACCCCGACTGTCGAGTCCCGAGCAGGCACACCGTGGATCACCCCGCGCGCCCGCTCGCGGGCGGGGCGCTTTTGACACACTCCGGCGTGATGTCGCCGTTGTCCGAGGAACGCTCGGGTGTGGAGGTCGGTGCAGCACGGACTCGGGGGGTGAGCGGGCCGAGCGAGACGGAGCGGCTGCGGCTCGTCCTGGACACCGTGCCCGCGGCACTCGTGTACGTCGACGCCGAGGAGCGGTACGTCTTCAGCAACCGCTTCTACGAGACGCACTACTTCCGCCCCCGGCTCCAGATCCAGGGCCGGACCCTGCGCGAGGTCATGGGCGAGGAGGTCTACGCCCGGGTCCGCCCGCACGTTCGCGCGGCCCTCGCCGGTCACATCGTCTCCTTCGACACCGTGGTCGAGCGGCAGGGCGCAGCGCCGATCCAGGTCCGCGCCACCTACACGCCGGACGTCGGGCCCCAGGGGGAGGTGCGCGGCTTCGTCGCGCTCTCGCAGGACATGACCGCGGAGAGGACGCTCGAGCAGACGCTCCGTCGCAGCGAGCGACGGTTCCGGCATGCCGTGGAGGGCATGCTCGACGCCTTCGGCTACCTCACGCCGATGCTCGGCCCCGATGGCAAGGCGGTCGACTTCCGGGTGGAGTACGTCAACTCGGTGGCGCAGCGCTACGCGGGGCTGCCGCGCGAGCGCTTCGAGGGCCGGCTCATCACCGAGGTCTTCCCGAACTCCGAGGAGTCCGGCTTCCTCGCGATGTACCGGCAGGTCTGGGACACCGGCGAGCCAATCGTCGAGGACGAGTACCCGTACCAGGGCCCGGGCGAGCTCTCCGGGCACGGCGTCTGGCTCGCGCTGCAGATCACCCGGGTGGACGAAGGAGTGGCCGTCGCCTGGCGAGACGTCACCGACCAGGTCGTCGCGCGCAAGAAGGTCGAGGAGAGCGAGGCCCGGTTCCGCAACATGGCCGACCACGCGCCGGTGATGCTGTGGGTCACGGACCCGAGCGGGGCGTGCGTGTACCTGAACCGGCAGTGGTTCGAGTACACGGGACAGCCCCGGGACGCGGCGCTCGGCGACGGCTGGCTGGCGGCGCTCCACCCGGACGACGTGGAGCGCGTTCGGGCCAACTTCCGCGCCGCCAACGAGATGCAGGTCCCCTTCCGGACCGAGTACCGACTGCGGCAGTGGGACGGCGAGCACCGCTGGTACATCGACTCGGCGATGCCTCGCTTCGATGGGACGGGCGAGTTCGTCGGCTACATCGGTAGCGTCATCGACATCGAGGACCGACGGCGCGCCGAGCAGGCGCTCCGCGAGAGCGAGCGGCAGTTCCGTACCGTGGTGGAGAACCTCCCCGGACTGGCGTGGAGCGCGCTTCCCGACGGGTACTTCGATTATTTCAACCGCCGCTGGGCCGAGTACACCGGCCGCCCTCCGGAGAGCATGGAGGGCTGGGGCTGGCAGGCGGTCCACGACCCGGCGGTGCTCCCCGAGGTCATCGAGCGCTGGAGGCACAGCCTCGCCACCGGCGACCCGTTCGAGATGGAGTTCCCGCTCCGGGGAGGAGACGGGGTCTTCCGCTGGTTCCTCGGCCGGGTCCAGCCGCTCCGCGACTCGGAGGGACGGATCATCCGCTGGTTCGGGATGGCGACCAACGTCGACGAGCAGCAGCGGCAGGCCGCGGTGCTCCGCGACGCGCTCGCCGCGCGCGACACCTTCCTCTCCGTCGCCAGCCACGAGCTACGGACGCCCCTCACTCCCCTCTCGCTGAAGCTGGAGATGCTGGCCCGCGAGGCCCGGGGCGCTCTGCCCGCTCCGTTCGCGCAGCGGGTGCTCGGCTACACCGACGCCACCCGGCGGCAGGTCACGCGCCTGTCCAGCCTGGTGTCGGATCTCCTCGACGTCTCGCGGATCGCAGCCGGCCGCTTCACGGTGGAGCGCGAGCTGGTGGATCTCGCCGCGGTGGTACGCGAGGTGGTGGCCCGGGTCGAGCCCCAGGCGCAGCGCGCCGGCTCGCGACTGACGCTCGAGGTCCCGGAGCATCTGGAGACCGAGTCCGACCGGCTCCGCTTCGACCAGGTGGTGACCAACCTGGTGGACAATGCGATCAAGTACGGGGACGGCAAGCCGATCCACGTGCGGCTCGGCGCGGAGCCGGGCTGGGCGGTTCTGACCGTCGTCGACGAGGGCATCGGCATCGACCCGGCGAAGCTCGACGTGATCTTCGGCCGCTACGAGCGCGCGGTGTCGGAGCGGCACTACGGCGGCCTGGGCCTCGGCCTGTACATCTCTCGCAGCGTGGTGGAGGCGATGGGCGGCAGCGTCTCGGCGACCAGCGAGCGCGGCGCCGGCGCGATGTTCGAGGTCCGATTGCCGATGTGAGGCGGCGAGCAGTGCGCCGCGTGCAGCGAGCGACGAGACCACGGCGGCGAGTCCAGCGAACGGCCCGCCCGGTGCAGCGGCGCTCCGCCGTCGTCCGGCGCGCGGGGCGTACAAGGGGGCATCCCAGTCGCGGCCGATGGCCGCGGGAGAACTCCGATGCGACGCCTTCTTCCTCCGTTGCTCCTGTTGCCGGCGCTGGCCCTCGCGGCCGACCCGGCGACCCTTCCCATCACCACCAGCTCGCCCGAGGCACGTGCGCTGTACCTCGAGGGGCGGGACCTCGTGGAACGTCTGAAGGGAACCGAGGCACACTTCAAGACGGACCAGGCGGTGAAGAAGGACCCGCAGTTCGCCCTCGCCTGGCTGCAGTGGGCGAACACCTCCGGAACGGCGGCGGAGTTCCAGAACGGGATGGACAAGGCCATGGCCAACGCGAGCCACGCGAGCGAGGCGGAAGCCAAGTTCATCCGCGCCGCCGAGGCGGGCGCCAGATCGCGTCCGGCGGACCAGGAGCGTCTGCTGGCCGAGCTCGTCACTCAGTTCCCGAACGACCCGCGCATCCAGGCCCAGGTCGGCCTCGTCGCCTTCGGCCGGCAGGACTACGACGGCGCGATCAAGTCGCTGTCTCGCGCGGTGGAGCTCGATCCGAAGTTCACCCTCCCCTACAACCAGCTCGGATACGCCTACCGAGCGCAGAACAAGAACGCCGAGGCGGAGAAGACTTTCAAGAAGTACGCCGAGCTGCTTCCAGACGATCCCAATCCGCACGACTCCTACGCCGAGCTGCTCATGCGCCTGGGACGATTCGACGAGTCGATCGCCGAGTACAAGAAGGCGATCCAGATCGATCCGTACTTCCAGAGCGCCTACGTCGGCATCGCCAACAACCAGATCTTCGCCGGGAAGGGTGACGAGGCACGCGCGACGCTGAAGCAGGCGCTGACGAAGGCCCGGACCGACGGCGAGAAGCGCGCGCTGTGGTTCTGGGTGTCCGAGACCTACGCCCACGAGGAGCGCTGGACCGACGCCATCAAGAGCATCGAGGAGGAGAAGAAGATCGCCGACGCCTCGGGCGACCTGGTCTCCGCCTCGCAGGACGTCAACTTCATCGGGAACCTCCTCCTCGGGGCCGGAAAGCCTGCCGAGGCCGCGCAGAAGTTCGAGGAGAGCCTGAAGATGGTGGACCGCTCGAAGGCCAAGGACTCGACGAAGGAGGCCGCGCATCGCAACCACCTCTTCGACATGGGGCGGGTGGCGGTGCTCAAGGGAGACCTCGCGACCGCGCGCGCGACGGCGGCGAAGTACACGGCGGCGGTGGACGCGAAGAAGGTTCCCTTCGAGCTGCGGCAGGCCCACGAGCTCGCGGGTCTGGTGGCAGTGCACGCCAAGGAGTGGGACAGCGCGCTGGCCGAGCTGGGGAAGGCCGGGACCCAGAACCCCCGCGTCACGTACCTCACCGGGCTGGCCTGGCAGGGCAAGGGTGACCAGGCGAAGGCCGCGGAGGCCTTCCGGGCGGTGGCCGACTACAACCAGCTCAACGGCAACTACGGGTTCGTCCGCCCCCAGGCCCGCCGCCAGCTCGCCCGCAGCTGACGGTCAGGCGGCGCACCGCACCGGAGGCAGTCTCCGGTGCGAGCGCCGGCGGCAGGACTCCGAGCCTCAGCCCTTCTCGATCGGCGCGCCGATGAGGTTGCCGTACTCGGTCCAGCTTCCGTCGTAGTTCTTCACGTCGTTGAAGCCGAGCAGGTACTTGAGGACGAACCAGGTGTGGCTGCTCCGCTCGCCGATGCGGCAGTAGGCGATGGTCGCCTTGGCCGGATCGAGCCGCTTCTGGTCCAGGTAGATGGCCCTCAGCTCGTCGGCGCTCTTGAAGGTGTTCTCGTTCGTCACCGCGGTGCTCCAGGGGATGCTGGTCGCCCCGGGCACGTGGCCTCCGCGCTGCGCGGTCTCGCTCATCCCCGGCGGGGCGATGATCTTCCCGGTGAACTCGTCCGGGCTGCGGACGTCCACCAGGGGGGCCTTCTTCTCGCTGGCGGCGAACACCTCCGGCACCCTCGCGCGGAGCGAGCCGTCGACCGAGCTCACCTTGTACTGGCTCCTGGGGAACTTCGGCACGTCGGTGGTGAGCGGCGCGCCCTCCTCGTTCAGCCACTTGGCGCGGCCCCCGTTCAGGAGGCGCACGTCCTTGTGCCCGTAGATCTTGTAGAGCCAGAAGCCGAACGCGGCGAACCAGTTGCTCGCATCACCGTAGATGATGACGGTATCCGAGTTCTTGATCCCGGCCTCGGAGTTGAGCTTCTCGAAGTCCTCCTTCGAGATGACGTCGCGCCTCACCTGGTCGTTGAGCTGGGTGGTCCAGTCCCACCCGACCGCGTTGGGGATGTGGCCGGCTGCGTAGAGCTTCGGGTCCACGTCGATCTCGACGACGCGGACAGTGGGGGTCTTGAGGTTCTCTCTCAGCCACTCGGTGGAGACGAGGACCTCGGGGTGTGCGTAATCGGCCATGACGATGCTCCTTCGTTTTGACAGACGGGTTGTGTGTCAGCCCCGGCAGAGGACGCAACAGCACGACACGACCCCGGGCAGGGAGGCAGGTCGGGTCGGCGGTCGTCCGGTCATGGGCCTCTGACTCCTCACGGCTCGGCCTGCAGGCCGGGCACGTGCTTCAGCATGTTCGATGCGTACTTGAAGACGTCGTCGCAGAAGATCATCACTCCACACGGAACCGGGCCGTTGCGAGCGGTGCGCCGGGCTCCCTCGAAGATGAGCCCGGAGCTGGGGCCGGCGCGCAGGCCCTCGTGGCGCGCCAGCTCCGCGGCCACGGTGTACGCGAGCTCGAAGTCGATCTCCAGCACCTCGTCCACCAGCTTCGGGTCGTAGAGCTGGGAGACGTCCAGCTCGGAGACGTTCCGGATCCCCGGCACGTCGTGGCCCGGGCTTGGCTGCACGGCGATGACCTTCACCGCCGGGTTCTTCCCCTTCAGGAACTTGCTGAGGCCCATCACCGTGCCGCACGTGCCGAGCGAGGTGAAGACGTGGCTCACCTGCCCCCGGGTCTGGCGCCAGATCTCCGGCCCCGTGGTGCGGACGTGCGCCTCGACGTTGTGCGGATTGGCGTACTGGTTGGGCATCACCCAGCGGTGCGCCGAGGCCTTGGCGTGCGTCTTCGCCAGGCCGATGGTGCCGTCCTCGCTCCCGGGCAGCGGGCACAGCGCGTCCGGCACCACCTCGACCTTGGCCCCGAAGACCTGGAGGAGGACCTTCTTCTCCTCGGGCACCTTGGATGGAACTGCTGCCAGCATCGGGTAGCCGCGCACGCCGGCGATGGCGGTGAGGCTGAGGCCGGTGTTTCCGCTGGTGGGCTCGACGATGCCCCGGCCCGGCCTTGCCGGTCCGAGCTCGCCGCGACGCTCGAGATCGCGAACCATCTCCCAGGCAGCACGGTCCTTCACCGAGCCGAAGGGATTCATCCACTCGAGCTTCGCCCAGAGCTGCGAGCCCTCCGGGACCAGCCGGTTGAGGCGGACGAGGGGGGACGGGTTCTCCTCGTCGGGGAGCAGCTCGGTGATGTCGTCGTAAACGCGTGCGGAATGGTCCATCGGGCGGCTCCTCTAACGGCGAGGGTGCGGGGACGTCACGGCAGGAGCGAGAGCGGGCCGGGCAACTCCCCGGGCTCGTCAGCCCCTCAACGACAGCAACAGCAGCGCGCGGCGGACCGGGCGGTCACCGGGGTGCAGCTGGCGCTGGCCGATGGAGACGGCACGTCGCGGACCGTAGCGCCCTCGCGTGTCGGATGCCAGCCGACCCCTCTCTCCGTCCAGCCAGGCTGCCTTTCTCCGCTGCACGCTTCCTGCAGATCCCCCGTGCGCTGACCTGGGCGTCGCGAGGGATTTCGATGGGTTCACGACCGAATCGGGTGGGTCAAATCCAGTGGCTGCTGTTGCTCGTGACCCTGCTCCAGGGGAGCAGCGCGTGGGCGCAGGGCAGCGTCTGTCACCGCGTCTGGGTGGAGGTGCGGGACAACGATCTCATGGGGAACTCGGAGATGACCGCGCCCCCGCGCACGCGGTACCCGGGCAAGTTCTGCTTCATCGTCTACGACAAGAAGACGGCGCGCTTCTCGCTCGAGCCGGACGACCCGGGCGCGAGGCCGTACGCGTCGCTGGTGCTCCGCCGGAGCAAGCGGGACGCCGGCCCCAACCTCGTCTCCTTCGGCCGTTCGTCGCCGGACTACGACGAGGATCAGCTCCGCGGCCGGAACGACTTCCTGTACCTCCGCACCTACGCCACCGGTGAACGCCACTATGGCGCGACGATCACCGACCTCGCCGGGAAGATCACCCTGAGCTGGAGCGCGACGCTGGGCCCGCGCGGCTCGCGGCTCGACGAGGTGCCCACGGTGCGCGCCACGCAGACCGCGAGCGCACAGGCGCCCGGGCCTTCTCGCCGGCAGCCGCCGGGCCCGCAGTAGGAGCGCCCGGCCACGTAGCGTCGCGTGGGCGGTCGCGATCCTCGTCGCCTTCCTTCACGCGACGGATCCACCGCAATTGGCACGACACGGGTGCAGACCCGGATGTTTCACCGCGCGCGACGAGTTGCCACGGATGCAACATCGCGCCGGCTCAACTCCGCGGACTCACTCGGCGGGGGCTTGGCATCCCACGTGCTCCAGGGTCACGCTCCAATGAGCGACATCTTCGTGACGCGGCACGAGAAGGGAGCCTGGACCGACGAGGTCTTCGAGGCGCTGGCGAGGCTTCTGGGCCCGGGCAGTGGGCCGGGTCGAGCGGTTCTCGAGCACGAGCTCCTTCGCTGTGACCTCCTTTACCTGGCGTCCGACGTGGAGGGCCCCTGCGCCTTCCTGCTCGGCGCGCGGGTGCGACTACCGGTGGGCCCGGAACGCCGGCCAGCCCGGTACCTGGGCCTGAGCGTGGCCCGGAGCGACCTGGGCAACGACGCCGTGCTGGAGCGGTTCACCGCCGACGCGCGGGACGAGGAGGAGTCACGGGGCGTGCGCCTGGTGCTCTTCACCGCCGCCGCCACTCCCCTCGCGGTCCGCACCGCCGAGACCTTCTGGAGCGACCTGCAGCCGGCTCCCGATGCCTCGTTCCGGGAGGACGTCCTTCCCCTCGCGGACGCGGCCCGGGCCTGGCTGGGCGCGACCGGAAGCATCGACCGCCCGTTCGCCCTCCCCCGCCTCTCCTGCGGCGGCGGCGACTGGCGGCGGAGCCTGGACGACGGCGCCGGGGGCGAGCTCTTCCGCCGGCTGGGCATCGAGCAGGCCCGGGGCGATCGCC
>Ga0310810_10000770_pt1 | contig 32379 bp, 44 predicted proteins | sample NCmetagenome_FD_207641 | JGI IMG/M metagenome (GOLD analysis project Ga0310810, IMG submission 207641) | Soil microbial communities from experimental microcosm in Duke University, North Carolina, United States - NC | ecosystem: Engineered > Artificial ecosystem > Soil microcosm > Unclassified ... | reverse complement strand
GCGAAGAATCCGGTGATGGTCGGGCCGAGATACCGGGAGATGATCTCCGCGTAACGGTCGCCCGTGGTCTGCCTGCTGCGCGTCGCTGTCTCGAGGTTGGCATTCACACCACCGAGTACTTCACCACGAGGCGATGCGTTCTATCCATCGCGTCGGCGCGCGACTCGACTTGCGGCTGGCAGCGCCATCGCGACGGCAAAGCGCTTGAGAAGCTCATGGGCATAGCGAAGAGCGAAAAGGACAAGGAGATGCGCAGCAACGCGGTGTTCTGGCTCGGCCAATCGCTCGATCCGCGCGCGGCCAAGCTCCTCGAGGGGTTCAGCACCCGCAACTGACGCCCGACGAAATTTTACCAACGTCTGCGAAGCCCCAAATACAATGGCGACAGACATCGCGACCACGATGGATGAGATTCGCATCGTCCCCACCACTGAGGAACACGTTGAAGGTTTTCGGCGCTGTGTGGACGTCGTCGCTCGCGAACGACGCTATCTAGCGTTCGTGGCCGCCCCTGCCATCGAGCAGACTCGCGCATTTGTTCGCATGCTACTCGATGGCGGGGGAGTCCAGGTGCTCGCCATCGATTCTGCTGGCCAGGTCCTGGGCTGGTGCGACTTGGTGCGTGACACGCGGGCTGGGTTCGGCCATGCTTGGCGACTCGGCATGGGCTTGCTCCCGGCCGTGCGCGGCCGAGGAATCGGGCGGCGACTCGCGGAAGCAGGCATCGCTGCCGCTACAGCGCGCGGTGCCGAGCGAATCGAACTCGAGGTGTTTGCTTCCAACACCAAGGCCATTCGGCTCTACGAACATCTCGGGTTCACCCGAGAGGGCGTCAAGCGACGGGCGCGCAAGTTGGAGGATGAATACGACGACAATGTATTTATGGCTCTACTGACTGACCCGATAGGAAAGAGGTAGGCTCGATGCTCTCCTGCGAGAGGGCACATTCGACGCTCATCGTCCCACCACCGATAACGACTGCACTAACCGGAGCGGCGTGGCGGAGAGTCATTTCACTTGTCTCCACCAGAGTGTCGAGAAACACCCTCACCAAGCTGTACGCGAAATTCGCGGCGCAAGATCGCCCGTGCTCGCAGGAGACGGGTTCGTATCGTGATCGGACTCACGCCTTGCCGGTGGGCAATCTCGTTTGGTGTTTCGCCTCGCAAGAGACCGAGCACGATGTCGGCTAGCGGGGCTGGCAGGGTCGTCGCGCTTATCCGATGAACGGCGCGGGCCAACTCCTCGTACTCGGTCCGCGTGCCGATGTCCTGGCGGGTATCGGCGATCAAATCGTCTACGCCGAGGTATCGGCGTTCGTCCCTGAGTTGCCTGCTTCGAGCAGTCCGAAGCAGGTTGCGAAGGACCGTCGTGACATACGGGTTCGCACGCTCGGGATCGATGCGATCGACCGCCCTCGCGATTCTTAGTAACGCGATCTGCGTGAAATCCTCGGCGAGGTCCGAGGAGAGCCGGCGGCTGAAGTACGTGAGGAACAGCGGTCGGAGCCCGCCGAGCAGCTGCTCGAGCGCTTGTCGATCGCCGGCCTGCGCGGCGCGGATGCGTTCGGCCAGCAACTCCGCATCCGGATACCAATCCTGCGGGTACGACATCCAGCCACCACGCTGCTGCAATCGCGCGGGCACCCACCGGGTGCGACGTCCCCGGCGCCGGCGTCGGCAAATGGTGCCGCTGGCATTCCCGCGCTCTTCCTGCAATCGCCGTCGCGACGAGTCGCTACTCAAGTCCAGCCTGCTTGAAAGGTCTCGGAGCTGTCCAAGACGTCCCGACGCGTCCAGTTCTGCCGCCAGTCTAGGTGGGGGCGTCAGTTAGGCGTCATTTTGGACGACGGTTACGGCTCTGGCTGCTGACGCTCGCGCTGCTGAGCGGCCGATTCGACCAGGCCACCTGCTCGTCCGACGAACGATTCGTAGGTAGCGAGGAGCCGCTGATACGCCTCCGCTCCGAGCGCCAGGGCGAGCGCTTGACTTTGGGCGCTATAGTGCTCGAACTCTCGTCCGACCGCGGTATCGGTCGGCGTTAGGCGCTGCATGCCAGCCCATTTGGTGATGTCACCGCCGCTGCGCTCAACGGCCCATGCGTCGCTCGCGAGCCACCAGAGAGCGTCTCGCACGCTTGGCAGGCTCGGATCCTGCAGCGCCCTAACGAATGCGAGCCGCGCGACAGTACCGCCTTCAGCACCGGCGACCGTAATGAGGTAGCACTGTTCGACTTCCTCTCGAGGCGCGGCCAGATCGCGTGGCGCAAGGCTAACACGCTCCACAGAGAGGCGGAGCCCACAATCGGCGGCGAGCTGTTCGAACGGATCGGTCGGCAATGTCAGCACTGGTCGCTCAAACACCTGAGACGGCAGACGACGCTCGAGCGGAGGAGCGTCAGCCTGATGGCGAGATCCCCGAATGTACTCATATCGGCCGCATCGGCCAGCGCAATATTGTTCTCCGTGCTGGTGCCGCCATGGGTGAGGACGAAGAAGAGTTGGCATTTATGCCTCTAGGCTGAACGCTCGTCTCGCGCCAGGAGCGCGTCTCGCACCGTCGACCTGATCGTCGCCAGGAGTGCGAGACGTGGCGCGGTGATCATTGTCTTGAGTTTTCGGAGCTCGCGTGGAAGCAGGCGATCTGCCGCGTGAGCAATCCGGTGTTCCAAGTCGACGCGGCGAGGCAACCGAGCAGCCGACTCTCGAGCCGTACGCTCGCGGTCCACCAGTTCCCCAACGCGTTCACGAGTTGCCGTGAGTTCTGCGATCGCGAGATCCAGATGGCGCGATAGACTGGGGGGAAGCTGCTTCGTTGCCGGTGTTGCGAGCTCAGTGCGCGAACGGACAACTTCAGCACCGGCAACTGCCGCTCGACCGAGAAGCGACTGACGAGCGTTAGGCTCGCTCTGAGTGGCCGGGCGGGGCTCGGCGAGCTCGCCTGGGGCGGTGCGTAGGGTCTTCGTAGCCGCGTCAATCCCGTCGCGTGCGGCCATTCGAGTGAAGGACGCCGCTGCAGCCTTCTCGTCGACGAACACTGGCCGCAGCCGATCGGCGAATGTTTCATCAAGGCGTCGCGTGCGAGCCTCCGATGCCGCCGTCCACATCGCACGCTCACACACGATCGCTTCCTGTCCCGCACGCGCAGCAGCGGGCGCATGGCGGCGTGCTTCGTGATCGCTTTGCACAGTACGAACGCCCAGAACCCTTCGCTCCGTCGTTCGGAGGTGCCCGAAGCGTTCCGGGTCCTCGGTCATCGTTCTTTCAGCCTCGCCAATACCAGATTCGTGTGCCACCTTCGCGAAGGCACGTTCCGCAGACTCCGGATCGCGATACACAGCCGTGAGCAGGGACCCGAATCGCTCGAATGCCGCCTGCGCGCGAGTGTGCGCCAGCTCGAGTCGAGTGACGCGCGCCTGCACGGCGTCGAGCTCAGACCGCGTCGTGCGAATTTCCTCCCGCAGGCTGGAGCCACGTTCGTACTGGTCGAGTCCCTCAGCGATCTCGTTAAGCGCCCGGCTGTTCTCGCGGCCGCGATCCGGCCGTTGGGGGATAGAGTCAACGCGCAGCTCGTGCGACCTGGAACGGAACGCGGTTCTGACGTGGTCGGCGCCCTCGAGCTGCAGCGTTAGGCTGCTTTCGACGCGCCGAAGTCCTAGCGCACTCTCCTCCTCTCGCAACACCTGCTGAATGCGCGGCTGATCTTTCCACCGCTCCCACGCGCGTCCGAGCTCGGGATGAACGCGGTTCACAAGCAGGTGCATGTGCGCGTGGGTGCGGTCGCGATGCGCAACGATGATCGTCTGGTGTTCGGCGAGCCCGAGTCGGCCGAGCACTTTGTCCGCGACTCGCTCCATCGTCGCCCGATCCGGGACGTCCGTCGGATCAAAGCTCAGGACGACGTGGTAGACCGGCTTCTCGACCTTGGCGCTCTGCGCTGCGGTAGCTCGCATGAACGTCGCGCCCAGCTCTGGATCGTTCGTAGGCAGATTCCGCGCGGCGCTCCACGCTACTCGGTCACGCTCCTCGCGGGTTCGACCTGTCGCGAGATACGCGGCGAGTGCGCGGAAACTCTTCCCGCTGCTCGAGACGGCGATCACGTCGAGATGGCGCCGCTGCCGGCGAACGATCTAGTCGAGCTGACGCACGACCGCGAGAATCTCGCCGAGTGCCTGCGAGATCTCCGACGCTGACGCCGACTCTCCTCGCTCCGAGAGGCGCTCCGAGAGCTGGCGAAGCTGGTTGCCAAGCCGCCCGAGCTGGTGAATGACCGGCGCGACGGCCTGCGTTCGCGTCCCTCGCGGAACCGCGCCGAGCGCGGTTTCCCGCACATACCGCGCTGGCGCACGTCCACACAGCCGAGCACGGTCCACGATGACGGACCACTCCTCGTCGCGGAAGCGAATCTTTCTGGGCCGGCGGATTCTTGCGTCGGATGACATCGGGTGTCATTGGTTCTCAACACTCGCGAGGCGCGCATAACCCGACGTACCTGGGATTGTGGCCGAGCGTTCTACCTCGTTCCGAGTCGCCTGCGTTCGTCTGATGTCGGATGCGATGCTTTGGTGTCGCTTGTAGGCCGTCCGCATGTCAGCCTCACTGTGACTCGGAGCGGCTCCTTCGGTTGAGCGGATACGCCACGACACATGCAAGTGAGCGACGCGGCTGTTCGACGGGAGTCAAGCTATGAAGAGTAGGCACGGCGCCCAATCGCAACGGGAGATCGACGACGCCGATGACGACGTTACAGCGAGCGAGGTCGCGGCCTATGCGTACTGTGCGAAGGCATGGCACCTCGAACGGGTGCTTCACAGATCCGCCGATGCAGAAGGTCAGCGACGTCGGAGCGAGGGTGTCGAGCGGCACGTCGAGCACGGCGCTCAACTGAAGCGGCTGAGCAGATTCGGACGCCGGTCATTTTCGTTGAGCGTCGCGCTACTCGTTCTCGCTGTCGTTCTGCTGGTCGCCGGTCTGGTGTTGTGACTGGTCGTTTTGCGGTCGGACTGATGAACCTGGAGGGTTGGCGTCTCGCACTGCTTCTCGTCGCTGGCGTCGCCGCCGCGCTCGGCTTCCTTGGGCTTATACTGGTTCGCCGGGCCGAGCGGCAGACCGGCTTCTCGCTGACGTCGGCCGCGACATCGGTCAATGTCGTCGGTTCGGACACCGGTGCCGCGCCGGGTATATTGGTTCGCGAGCCGACGCTCGGCTTGCGCGGCCGTCCGGACTACGTCCTCGAGTACGGTGCACCTAACGAGCGGCGCCTGTACCCCCTCGAGGTCAAGCCAACTCGGCGCGGTCAGCGGGTCTACGAGAGTGACGAGCTGCAGGTCGGCGCGTACCTCATCGCGCTCCGAAGCACCGCAGGCGCGAGAGCCGGATCGACTGGCTATCTCCGCTATGCCGCAGCCACGTTCCGTATCGATCTGAGCCCGGATCTGGAGCGCCGTGTAAGGGACACCGTAGCGCTTGTCCGACGGGGTCGGAGGGCTCTGGTCGTCCACCGGAGCCACACCATACGCGCGCGATGCGCTGCCTGCCCGGTCCGCGATCATTGCGACGAGCGCTTGGTCTAAGCAGGAGTCAGCGGCTCTCATCTGAGAGCGGACCGCGGCCGGATGTTGTCTGGTGTGCGCAACTGAAGAAGGATTTGTCAGTATCGTCCGGTTCTGTTTGGGGCATCGATTCCTGTCATATCGGGTCTGTTCGAACCCAAAACGAACTTGAAGTATGCGACACATTCGTTGGCGATTTGGACATTAAACGCCCCTTCGAAAGCCATTACGACGACTAAGTGCGCGAGCCCGAGATCGCGACCGTAATCCATTAGAAGTCGCCTCCGCCCTTTCCTGTCTCGGTCCCTTGAATGCCGGATAGAGCGAAGCGCGAGGTCCTGTGCGAGTCGCGCGAACGCGTCCTCGGTGCCCGGCAGTTCAACGAATGAGCTGCGGATTCCAACTTTGGGTGCCTGCACGTACTTCGTGAATATGATTTGTCGTCGCGGATCCCCTCGCACCTGAATACGTAGCTCACCCCGTTTGACTCCTCGATTCATAAGAATGAGGAGCATTGTCATAACGGATTCGGGAGATTCCAGCGGATTGGCGACTGAGCCAGTTGTGAACCAGATCCAGAACGCCGCGAGACCAAGCGCCCCAGCCGGCACGAGCCACGGTAGTAGTCCCATTGATTCCATAAAGGCGCGGCTCCATTGGCCCACCACATCCACCATTTCGTTGCGACGCCGGCGAACTTCCCTACCCTATATCCTATCACCCACCGTCGGCGCGCTAGAATGGCTGCGTGTCGGGGCCGTTGCTGCGCGCCAGCGATGCGCAACGGTCGGTGACGAATGCACAGCGGGCCGCCCGCTCAGAGGCACCGCCCGCCTTTGGTTCCCACAACGCCCCTTCACCACCTCACGAGTCGCTTACTCGGGATGAAACTCCTCGGCGCCATTCTCGGTTTCCTCGGCTGCATGCTGCTCTGGGCACTCGCGGATGCCGTGTCCGAAGCCCTTTGGGAGGCCGCCGACGCAGCGATCGCACCAGCGAGGAGGCGCGTCTGGCGGGCGTTCGTTCGCGCGCGCTGGCACTGGCCTCTCCTCCTCATGGCGACACTCGGCTTCGTCGGGCTAGTCGCCGGGTATCGCCTCCACGATCGATTCGACACCGACTGGCGTGGCTACGTCGGACTTTTCATGTATTTTGCGGGCGGGGTGGGCGGCGCCGTCGCGGCGCTACTCTGCTGGCACGCGCGACGCGCTAGGATGCGGGAAGCTGGTCGTGGGTCGGCCGATGCCGCATCGCGACCCGCCGCCTAACGTCCGTTACATCTGACAGAGCGACCGGCATTAGGTTGTGAACCAATCAGCCGCGTGGCAAATTCGAGGCAACGACCCGCGTCTGACGGGCGCTCTGCAGCTGAACATATGCGTTAGGCGGATGCACAATCTTCCCGTAACGATGGAGTGACCAAAACTCGCGCGTTCCTACTCACGATGGTCGCGACGGTGCTTTTGGACGCACTTGCAGCGTGGCTCCAGCTTCCCGCGCTGTGGGATAGGGTCAACCCTCTCCTATTCGTGCGGCTCGCTGTCATCGCCGCCATCGGCGCGGCGCTGCCCCGCACCACCGGGATTACTAAGACCGTCATTCTGCTCGCGACGGCGACAGGTTTACCGACCGCCCTGTGGCTAAGCGTCTATATCGGCACCGGGCGAGCCGCCGCTGAGTACTCGGGACCTGCGTTCGTTCTGGCATTCCTAATTTGGTCGCTCGGCTCGGGCATTCTTGGCGCCGTTGTCGGTGTTCTGATCAGGCGGTGGTCCGGATCGGCTCCGGGCACCGCCTAACGTTCGTTGGAGCTGCCGGAGCGGCCGGCATCACGTTGTGCGCGTGGTGACATCCATGTACTCTCAGCATCACAGCGCCCGCAGCTAAAGCGCTCCGCAGTTTCTGTGAAGCGGCGCCCCGTGTCAAGCACCGCGTCGTGCCTAACACGTTTGGTGGTTCGTTGATTGTGGTCCTCCGACCGCGAGATGCCGCTCAGGCTTCTGTTCGCGCTCGACCTTCGGCGAGCGACTCGCCGGCGCAGGGAGTGATCCGATGGACGGGAGACGCCAAACTGAACTTCGGCCTCACCAGCGGCCATGAACTGCGTCGCGTTCTCCACGTCCGAAGCGGTCACCTGACGATCCGGAGGCTGTGCCCGTCCGTGCGGCGTTAGGCCGCCGGCGCGACCTCCTCCTGCCGGCCCCGCCTGACGGTGTACGGCGTGTTCGTACGCCACATCGCGACCAGGATCCCGGCCAGGCGCCGCGCCAGCGCCACGATCGCGATTCGCTTGCCACGGCGGGCGGCGATCCGATCGGCCCACGCGTTGAGCGCCGCGAGCGCCGGGTCCTTCGAGCGCCGAATCCGCCACGCCGCCTCGACCAGCAGCCACCGCGTCCGCGTATTCCCTCGCTTGGTGATGCGACCCCGGTGCTGCTGCTCGCCGGAGCTCCGTTCGCTGGGCACCAGGCCCAGGTACGCCTCGGCTTGGTGGGGCCCGTCGAAGCGGGTGACGTCATCAAGCGCCGACACGAAGCCGAGCGCCGTCACCGGGCCGATCATCGGCATGCTCTGGAGTAGTCGCGCCGGGGCGCTCTCGCGAGCCAGCAGGGCGAGCCGGCGGTCCGCGTCGGCGATCGCGGCGTTGAGCGGTTCGAGGAACGCGACGACCGGCGCGATCTCCGCACGCGTCGCCGTGGACAGCTCGATCGCCGCGAGCTTGGCCGCCGTCCGTTCCGCGTTGCCCGCCCCGAGTCGCAGCCCCTCACGCCGCACGGCGGCCTTGATCACTGCGATGTAGCGCGTCCGCGTCCGGACCACCGCATCGCGCACGGCGAGTTCGGTCCGGACGTGACGCTGCGCGTCGGACACGCGGTGAATCGGCCGATACGCGCCGAGCTTACACGCCTCACACAGCGCCCGCGCGTCGCGCTTGTCGGTCTTCACGCGCCGCGCGCGGCTGGCGTACATCGGCGCGAACCCAGGGTCGGCGACGATGACCTCGTGGCCTAACGACTCAAGGTGGCGCGCGACCCACTCACTCTCGGTCGACGCCTCGAGCAGAATCCTGGCCCGCGGGCGAGCGCCGAGCACCTCGGTAAACCGCGCGCGGGTGGTGGCGATCCGCCGTTCGATCAGTTCGCCGTCGCTGGTGAGGATGCAGAGCTGGCTCTCGCGTTTGTGGAGATCGAGTCCTATCGTATCCATAGGGGCTGGCCTCCCGGCTGTGCCTTGCGGCGTTGACCGCGTTACACCGTGTGGGGCGGAACACTGCCACCACGTCGCCGGGGTGGCCAGCCGCTTCATTACAACTCAACTTGAGGCGTTAGGCGACGCCCAGAGGAACTGGGGATGACCGAGGAAGTGCTTGCCACAGATCCACCTCTCCGTGGCGCCACGGCAGTCGGAGCCGGCATCGTCCGCCTGCGCGCGCGCGTTGGCTTACCCGTCTTATCTCTCGCCGCGTTCATTATTGGGCTTGGCTGCGGTGCGGTCGGTCAGGCACTGTTTGGGCCTCGCGGGCTCCACTGGGCGCCCGATGGCTTCGGCTATGGCGTCGGCCTAGCTTGGGTGTGGGCCGGATACGGGCTCGCGCGTCTTGGACGCGGCGCACCGTAGCCCGCTGCCCTCTGGCGCAGCGGGGTGTTCGCCACTGCGCTTTGGCTCGTAACGATGACCGTCTTGCACCTGGTTGGCTGCACCGGGAGGGGTTAGCATGGCGCGGCGCCTAACGTCTCGATACAAGGTGGCGACACGATTCGTCACGGGAACACATGCGAAAACCAATCGTCGCGATGGCAGTTTTGCTGCTTGGTGCGGCCGCGTACTGGGTGAGCCTGCCGAATCTCCCACCACTCACCGGCGTCACGCGAGTCGAGCTGTCCGGCCCCCGTGGCCGTCTACGTGAAATCACACGACCCGACACCGCCTCACGGATCGTTGCCCTGGCCGAACGACATTACCCCCCGCTGGCATTCGACCTTGGCCGCGACCGATCTCGGTCCACTCGTACTGACGTTTTACCAAGGCGACGAACCGGTCCGGTGGGTTCACTTCGGCGGCAGCGCTATCGCCTCATGCGACGAGGAAGTCTTCTGTGTCGGCGAGCGTGTCAGCGCGTCGGTCGTCTGAGAACTCGTTGAGTTGGTCCGCGTGCCGCGTCGGCTCGTTGACGTCCCGGCCCTCGACCCGTAGACCCCTCCTCGACACCCCGCTACCAGCCCACCCGACGACAAGTCGCAACCCGCGCGGCAACGGTGAGGTGATAGGCGACGTTTCAAAGAGGTCCTCTATCCCCAGCTCTCCTCTCACCCCTTTTATCACTCCCCCACCTCCCACGCCGGCTCGGACGGCGCTCCGGCTACGCACGGTGGCCGGCCAGCAGGGTCGTATAGAGCTGGCGCCCCGACCACGTTCTACCTAACGTCTGCGAAGTGCTAGATACAAGGTGGCCACACATTTCTCTAGGTCGACAGTGCGCGTCGTACGGCAGATCCGAAGCCACGATCGCAAGCATCTCGTGGAGATCTACGAGCGAGACAGCGGCACATTCGGATTCGTGACTCTGCGTTGGGACGAGGAGGTGCAATGCTTCGTCCCGTTTGGTCGCTACGCCGAGTCGTTCGCCGACTCAGTCGAGCGTGCAGTAGCAGAGGCAAGCGCACGCGTGGACTGGCTCGCCGAATCCATCCGCACGGGCACGCCCGTTGAGATCAGTGACCGGGCCACCTAGTCGCCGACGTCGTGGGTCGGTGGGTCCGAGTCCCGACGTGCATCCTCCTCTCACCCCCTCTCACACTCCTCACCTCCCACGCGGGCTCGGACGCCGCACAAAAAATGCACGCCATTGTCGTTGTTGCCTTCTCAGGCAACGACGCGCAATGCAGTCCACCCTGGCCCGACTACTCGCGGCAGACGATACCGAACATCGGGCTCACCGTCACTGGTGAGGATGCAGGGCGGGCTCTCGCGCTTGTGGAGATCGAGTCCTAACGTATCCATAGGGGCTGGCCTCCCGGCTGTGCCTTGCGGCGTCGACCGCGTTACACCGTGTGGGGCGGAACACTGCCGCCACGTTGCCGGGGTGGCCAGCCGCTTCATTACAACTCAACGAAGGCGTTAGACCGCGCCACGCACTGGAGTAGGACTAGTGAGATCCCGATACGAACTCCGACTGCTCGCCGCGTTTCCTGTCATCGCTGCGCTACTCGGTCTCGCCTTCTGCGTGTCGTTCATTTTCCTTTCCGACGCGCCGGCATTGCAGCCTGTCTCCGGTCTAATTGTCGTCATTCTTGGCTATCGCGCCGCCGCCCAGCTGTGGCGCGGCGGAATCAATGCGCCTCGGGCCCTTCGGGCTTGGGCTGTGGGCGTGGCCATCGCGCTCGTGTTGCTTGTATTCTCTCCAGCCCCGCTTGAGATCCAGCCTCCGCATCCCCCATGGAGCTATCTAGCGTACGTGACCTTCACCAGCTTATTGCTCGGAGAACTCCTCGCACGGGCTGCCCAGCGATCGTTGCGCCGGACGGCCTAACGAAGCTGAAGCAGATGAGTGATCTTTGGAAGCTCGCTCCGCTCATCTGACAGAGCGAGCGGCACAAGAGCTGGTCGATCCTCCATGCTCCCCTCGCCCCTCGCCACCCACGCCGGCCCGGACGCCGCTCCGGTGCCGGCCAGCAGGGTCGCATCGAGCTGGCGCGCCGACCACATTCCACTAACGTCTCCGAAGAGCTAGATACAAGTTGGCGACACAGTGGAGTGATAGGGATGCCCGATCAGATTCCGCCTCGCCTCGACAAGAACGCGCCTGGCGACTGGTACACCACCGGCGAGTGCATGGCCTGCGGCGCGCCCGAGGACGAGGCGCCGGATCTGCTCTCGCCGCTCAGCGACTCAGACCTTGCGACCTACTTCGCGCGGCAACCCGTCACGGCCGACGAACTCGCGCGCGCCTGCCGCGCCGCCGAGGTCTGCTGCGTGTCGGCGGTCCGGTACGGCGGCAAGGATCCGGCGATCATCCGGCGGCTCGGTAACACGGGTGAGTACTGCGATTTTGTGGTCGGCATCGACGGCCACCTGACGCCAGCCCCGCCTTGGCGGTTTTCGTCGCTCGCTCCGGCTCCTCGTCGGCGCTGGTGGCACTTCTGGCACAGCGACCGCGCCAGCTGACCTACGTTGAACCTGACCGCGCGGGCGGCATCATTGTTAGGCGCCTGGCGCACGTCGTACATTCCACACACCACCGCGCGCTTGGCGGAGTCTGGACGCGGCAGATTTACTGAAGGCGTTAGCCAGCAACACGCATCTTCGTTCCCAATGATTCTGCCTGACGCGGCCACGTTGCGCGAGCGCTACCCCGCGCTGTGGCAGCTCTTCGGAGGCTACTTCCACCAGGACTGGGATCTGGACGACGACACTCCTGACGACGTCCTCCGTCGGTATCTCCAAGACGAGCCAGGGGACGCGCTCCCTGCGGCTCGCCGCGAACTCGAAGAGGTGCTCCGGCAGTGGTCCACTGAAGTCGACTTGCAAGAAATTCACCGCCGGCTCGGCAGCAGCGTTTGGCCGCCCGGGCTTGGATTCACGACGCGCGGCTGGCTCGTGCACGTTGGTGAATTCCTCGCACGTGCTGGCTAACGTACGTTGAAGCTGCCGAGCGCACGGAGCATCCGGTATCTCGCTAGCACCCGGTATCTTACGGATCAGCACCGCGAGCCCATCGAGTTAGGCGCTCGCAGCTTAACTCAAGGCGTTAGGTGACCACACAGTCCGGTGACACGCACAGCATGCCTGACTACGCGGACCTCCGCCGGCATCTGAACCGAGCCGTTCGACTGCACTTCACCGACGGTGAGGTAGTCGACGCAGTGTTACTCGGCGTGGATCCCGCCGAGCACGAAGACCTGACGTACGAGCTGGTCCGCCGGTTAACGTCAGGTACTTCCGGGGCGGTTGAATCGCTGCCAGGCACCACGCTTGTTACTCCACTCGTCGATCTCGCAGGCTGGGAGCCGACCGCCACCGACTTCGGCGCGTCCACCTAACGCCACTTACGAGGGTCGAGAGCCATTCCCACGTTACAGGTGCCGCAGGGGACATCCCATCGACACCTCCCTCCCTACCCCTCTCGACACCCCCGACACCCCACCACCAGCCCACCGCACACTTCCGCGAGTCGTTGTGGGGCGACCGTGGGGTGAGTGGCGACGTCCAAAGAGTTGCTCTATCCTCATCTTTCCTCTCCCCCTCTCACACCCGCCACCTCCCAAGGCGGGCTCGGACGCCACGGGAAAACAAACGTCCATCGTCGTTATTGGCCTCCCAAGCAGTGACGCGCACGCGACGTCCACCCTGGCCCGACATTGCCGCCGCGACAGATGATGAACACGGGCTCACCGTCGCTCGTGAGGATGCAGGGCGCGCTCTCGCGCTTGTGGAGATCGAGTCCTAACGTATCCATAGCGCTTGCCTCCCGGCTCGCGCTGCGGGGTTGACCGCGTTACACCGTGTGGGGCGGACCACCGCCGCGCCGGGGTGGCCAGCGGCTTCATTACAACTCAACTCGATACGTTAGGATTCAACATACATCTTGCGATGATAGACTCCGACGGAGTAAAGGCCCTCGTGGCAGAACAGCTCGCGACGGTCGCCACCCCGGCCGGCTCGCAGCACTCCGGTCTCTGCTCCTCGCGGAACCTCGCCGCGAGGAGCGCGATTGGGACTATGGCGACGAGGGCGAGCGCTACCCGTATTGGGTCGTCGCCGAGGGCCCGGACCGAAGGATCATGCTGGTCTATTGCGAGGAGGGCTTTGGACCTCAGTTTCCGTGGGGCGTCTTGTTCAACGATCCGTCAGGACAAGCCGCATCTGAGGACCTGACGCTGGGGATGGACGCGCAGTGGAATTGGTACCTCGAAGAGGCGTTCGTGCGCTCGGGCCTCTGGCCAGGCCGACTCGGGCGGGACGAGCCCTTGCACCTCCCGCCCGAAGAGCGGTTCGGCCGCCCATCGCGACCTGAAGCCTAACGTTCGTTCAGCAACGTGATTCCAATGACGGTCGGCTCGATAGCTCCGCGAAGATGACAGCCCCTCGCCAGTGGCTCGATCGCTCCGAAGACGAATGGGTCCGCGCCTACATGCTCGACGGCATGGCCGAATCGGACGCACGTAGCTGCGCCGCTGAGCTAATGGATGGCGTCGAGCGCGCGCGGGCTGCCGGCCACAAGATCTTTTGGAACCTCGACATGGTGCTCCCGATGGCGTACGCCGACGTCGAGTTCGGCCGACGGATCCTTGAAATCTTCGAGCCGTCGCTCGAAACCAACAGCGAGGAGGACGAAGCGCTGAGCGCCGACGACCGGGCCGCAGCCGTCGAGTACCGAGAGGAACTCGCCCAACAGTTGGCGAAGATCCGGGCGTTCGTCGCGCGCTCAGGCGGACATCCCGAACCTGCTGGCTGACGTCCGTCGAACTCGGCGGCGCGAGCGGCATCCGCGCAGGGCAGTCTCGCGACGCGGTGGAGCAGACGAAGGCGCCCGACCGCTGCTGGTGAGCCGAAACCGCAACGTCGGTCGGCGCGCCACCGACAACCCATAGACACCCCCTCCACACACCCCTCGACACCCTCGGGCACCCCTCCTGCACGAGGCCTGGGGCCTGCAAGGTCCTTGTGGGGTGACCGTTAAGTGAGTGGGGGAAGGGTGAGGACTCGTTGGCGGCTCGGACCCTGCCGGACCACCGACCATCGGCGGCCTACTAGCACGAGCATTCTGAAGCTGCGGGCCGAAGCGAACGTCTTGAGCGCTGAGGGAGCCGGCAACGGGCATCACCCGTCGACCATCCAGCTCACTCGCCGCGCAGCGTGCTGGCGGGGTTCACTCGCGCGGCCCGACGTGCCGGCACATACGCCGCCAGTAACGACACGAGCACGAGCACCACGGCGCTCGCCGCCAGTACACCCGGATCGCGCGGGTCGGTGCGCACGAGCGTTGCCCGTAATACGCGCGTGGCCACTAGCGCCCCGCCAGTGCCGACCACAAGGCCGACGACCGCCGCGACCACTCCGTCGCGCAGCACGATCGCGATGATGTGCCGGACCGACGCACCGAGTGCGAGTCTGATGCCGAGCTCCCGCCGCCGCTGGGCCACCGCGTGTGCGACCACCGCCCAGATTCCGAGCGCGGCTAAGGCGACGGCGAGCACGCCGAAGGTCGTGAGCGCCATCGCGTCGAGTCGTTGCCGCCGCAGCTCGACCGCGATGTGGGCCTCGCGCGACTCGACGTCGTCGCGATCGACGGGGGCGCCGGTTGCGCGGCCCAGCGCGCGTCGAATCGCGCCCAGGGTACGTTGTGACTCGTTAGGCCCGACGCGCGCGAAGAACATCACGGCCCGCCGGCGTTCGTGCCATGCCTGCGCGACCGGCACGTACACATAGGGCTGCGGCTCCGCCGCCAAGGACGCGATCCAGACCTTGGACCGTGCCGCGACGCCGACGACGCGCGCGACGCGGCGCCCGCCTTCATCCGTCAGGTCGATGCGCTGGCCCAGAGGATCTACCCCGGACCAGAAGCGCCCCGCGAATGCTTCGTCCACGATGGCGACGGCTTCTGATCCGGCGGCATCTCCGTCCACGAAGGGTCGGCCGCGCACGATCGGCGTACGTACCGTCTCGAAGAACGCCGGATCGACCGCGAGCGGAATAGGCTGCGCGCGCTGCGGAATCGAGTCACGGCCCGGCAGACTCACGTTCGGAAAGCTCGGCAGGGCGAGCGACACCGAGGTCACGCCGTCCGTCGCGCGGAGCTCGGCGCGGGCCGTGGTCGCGATGGCGCGCGTCCGGCCGGTGTCGCCGATGGCCGTCGCGGGGAGTGGGGCCATGAGTTGGTAGAGACTGCGCGCGTCGTAGCCTGGCTCGCGATCCCGCAGTTGGCGCAGTTCCTTGGTGAGCAGTCCGGCGCCCGCGATCAGCACCATCGCGCACGCGAGTTCGAGCGAGACCAACCCGAGGCGCAGGATCGACCGAGGTTTCCGTCCACCGATGTCACGCCGTTGCAACAGGGCCGCCAAGTCGAGCCGTCGAATGGCGAGCGCCGGGAGGCAGCCCGCGGCGAGCGCGGCGATGGTCGTCGCGCCGATGGCGAATCCCAGCATGCGCACATTGACACCGATGTGGATGCCAAGGCTTTCCAGTGAAAGCCACCCACGTGCCGCACGGACACCCCAGGCGGCGATCAAAATGCCCAAGGCGCCGCCGGCGACGGCGATGCAGGCACTCTCGACGAGCAGATGCTGGGCGATCCGAGCGCGTGAGGCGCCCATGGCCGCGCGCACCGCGAGCTCCTGCACGCGGGCGAGTCCCCGCGCCAACAAGAGCGCGCCGACGTTGAGCACGGCAACGAGCAACACCATGGCGACCACTCCGAGCAAGACAAACCGTCCGCGACCCGCGCCGGGGACGATCGACTCCGCCAGCCGGAGCAGCGCCGGGCCGTTCAGCGCGGACGCGGTCGCGCTCCATCCCTGGTTCGTCTCGGGGAACGCGGCGGCCGTTCGCGCCGCGATGGTGCCTAACTCGGCTCGCGCCTGTTGCAGCGTGGATCCGGCGGCAAGGCGCCCGATGGCGAGCACGAGACGCGAGGCGCGGGAATCGGGGACCGACGGCCGGTCGGGCTGCATCGGGAGGAAGGCGGCTTCCTTCAGAAAGCGAAAGCCCTGCGGCATCACGCCCACGACGGTGAATGGCGTTTCGACTTGCCGATTCATGTCGCGCAGTGTCATAACGGAGCCGAGCACGCGGGAGTCGCCGCCGAGGCGCGTCTGCCAGAAGTCGTAGGAGAGGACGATGGCGGGCGGGCCTCCCGCAACTAACTCCGGTGGCTGGAACTCGCGGCCAAGGAAGGGGCGTGCGCCGAGGACGGACAAGAAGTTGCCCGTGACCTCAATGGCGTCGATCGGTTCGCTCGACGCACCGTCGAGGATCCAGCGGTGTTCTTCGTACAGCCGGTACCCCGCGACGTCCGCGAGCGATCGCGCCGCGCGCCAATCGGCAATGGTCGGGAGAGAGGTCGACGTCTGTTCACAGCCGCGACCGGGATAACAGTATGGGCTTCCTCGTGGCGCGACTTCCTGCAGCGTGACCAATTGCTCGGGGTGCGCGAAGGGGAGCGGCCGCACGTCGATCGCGTCCACCAGGCCGAGCATTGTTGTCGTTGCTCCGATGCCGACCGCCAACGCGAGGACGCCGGCAATCGTCGACGTGGGTGCGCGGCGGAGGGCGCGCGCGGCGGCGCGGACATCAGTGGCGAAGGATCCCATTGATCGGCGTCCCCTCATGCTATAGTCAATAGCCTAACGTCCGAGCGGAGCGCGGTGCGTTTCCGCGCGAGACTGCCAACCGGAGTCGTGTCCGTCCGGTCGGCCGCGCTAGGTTGCGTCCCGGCTGATATGCCGTCAACCGCGTCCCTCTACCCAGGACACCCCCCACCACCAGCCCACCCCACGCTCCGAAAGTCGTTGTGGGGCACCCGTGGGGTGAGTGGCGACCTTCAAAGAGTTGCTCTATCCTCCACTCTCCTCTCAACCCCTCTCACACTCCCCACCCCCGAGCGGGCTCGGACGTCGCACGAGGACCAACGGCTTCGCCGCCAACGGCTGCGCACGCAGCGCACCGGCGGTCCATCGTGCCCGACATTCCCGCGCGACAGAACGATACGAACATGGGCTCACCGTCGCTCGTAAGGATGCAGGGACGGCTCGCGCGTTTGTGAAGATCGAGTCCTATCGTTTCCAATAGCGGCTAGCCTACGGGCTGTGCCTTGCGGCGTTCACCGTGTGGGCGGAACAGTGCCACGACGTCAATGGGGTGGCCACCCGCTTCATTACAAGTCAACTTCAGGCGCTGAGCTGCATCCAACTTCCGAGGCTTCGTTTGGCGACTGAAATCCAAATCGTTTCGCCCCTCGCGCCGAGCGAGGTTCTCGACCGGCTGCGCGCCCGCGCCGGTCGGTGGCAGGAGTCCGAGTTACCGGCTCGGCTGCGGGATGCTGGCTTCTACGGCGTGCGAATCGTCGTGGAGGGCAACCGCTTTTCGTTGCAGTTGGAGGGTGGCGGGCGGAACCCGTATTTTCCCCGGTGCCAAGGGCGGGTCCTTCCACTCGCCGGAGGCTCTCGCGTCACGGCTGGGATTCGCCCCAGCCGAGGCACCATTGTGGGGGCCGTGCTATCACTCGCGTTTTTCGGCTTCGTCGGTCGGCCGTCAAGCAGCGCGCCGTTCTCGTTCTTCGGGATCGTTTTGCTGGGTGGGATGTACGCGCTCGGGTACAAACGGTCGGCGCCGTGGCGTGATGGGTTGGTCGAGATCCTTCGCGCGGCGGTCGAGAGTGCGGGGCCAACAGCGGGCCGACCGAGTTCGGCGGCGGGCGCCGCCTAACGTTCATTGGAACTTCTATGAGTTGGTATTTGTCAAGCATCGGACCTGTTAGGCAATAGCCGACTACACGGCGATGTGCGCCGTCGAGAACGGTTCTGGAGACAACGGCGCGGCTCGAACGCTGGCGGCTGCTCGAGACCTCGGGAGCCCACTGGCTCGCGGGTCGACTTCTATCCGTGCCGGTTGGGGCGCGCCCGCTCGACGCACCGCACCGGACACCAGAGACACTTATACGTACGAGCGCAGCCCGTGGCGCGCGGCCCCTTCTGACCGGACGGTACCCACCGGCCAGCGACACCGGGGGAGACCCGTTCCAACGGCGGGCACGACGCACCAGCGGATCGAGCCGGCGCAGCGGCGTTAGGCTTTGAACACCGCGCCCTCCGGCGGCACGCCCGTCTCGAGGTACCGCCAGAGCGCGATCAAGAGCTTGCGCGCGACCGCGACGATGCCGACCCGCCGCAGCCGCGGCCCGCCGCCGGCGAAGCGCTCGCGATACCATCGCGTCAACGCGCTGGCCGGTTGGCGCCGCACCCAGCTCCAGGCCAGCTCGATCGCCAGCGCCCGGATCAGGGCGTTCCCAGCCTTGCTAATGCCCTGCTCCCGCTCGAGATCTCCGCTCGCCCGCATCGTCGGCGTGAGCCCCGCCAGGCCTGCCACCTCGCGCCGGTTCCGGAACGCGCGCCAGCCGAAGAATTCCGTCGTGTAGAGCCACGCACTCACCTCGCCGACGCCGCGGAGCGCGAGCAGGCGTCGCACCTGTTGCAGCAGCGGGTCACTCGCGGCGTCCGGCGCGTCGAGCAGCGCCCGCCGGGCCGCCCGCAGCGCGAGGACATCCTGCTGGATCGCGCGCAGCCGCGTCCACTCGCGCGCGACCCGTGCGGCGAGCGCTGCCGGCAGCGGCGCGCCGCTCCAGTCGCGCAACTCGGGGATGCGCACGGGCAACCCGCGCGGCTTGGCGAGGACGATGCCGTGGAGGGCGAGCAGCCCTTTGATCCGGTTGACTTGGCGCGTGCGCTGGCGCGTCAGCGTGAAGAGCTCGCGGTGCAGCTGCCGGCGGTCTTCGTCCTCGACACTCGGCACGTGCACGACGCTCCACACACCCCGCTCCCCGCCGTGGTGGCGGAGCAGCAGGCGGACGAGGGCGGTCGCGTCGAGCCGATCCGATTTCGCGCGGCGGGCACGGCGGCTCTCGCCGATGCTCGCCGAGTCGACGACGTGACTCGTTAGGTCGCGGGCGGTGAGCGCGCGATGCAACCAGAACCCGTCGCGCCCGGCCTCGTAGCACGTCACCACCGGAGCGTCCGGCGCAAGCCCGAAGCGCGCTTTCGCGGCCGCGATCCGGCGTCGAGTTGGGTGAGATCTCGGGCGGGGATGGTCCGGAGGCGCGGCGCGTGAGCGATGCTCGTGGCGAACGCCAGCTTCCAGAGGCGATTACCGAGGTCGAACGCGAGGTGCAACGTTCGCGTGGGCTGCTGCGAGCGGGTCGTTACGGTAGACATGTCTCCTCCTGGTGTGAGCGACCAAAGGAGCTCCTAACGTGGCGGCCCGTTCGACTGGCCCGCCAACCACACTCATAGTTTCTGACAGAGCGACCGGCATCAGGTTATGAGCCCGTCAACGTGTTCGTAATGTCACCATCGGGGGCGCCCTCGCTAAGGCGCTCCGCAGTTCAAATTCTTGACGTTCGGCTTCAACATGTTTCACCGCATCTCACAGCCCGAACAGGCAATGGCGGCGTGGCAGGCTGACTTCGACCTCCGACCGGATAACGCGCCACTGCCGGCGGATTTCCGAGAGCGCTTGGATGCGCTGTTACCGCGCGCCAAGTCCTGGAGCCCTGAGCTGGAGATGTGGGGATCCGAGTCGGGCAACCGGATCGATATCTGGCCAACGCGCGATAGCAGCGGTGGAGAGGCGATGCTCCGTTTTGACTTGCGGGAGTACGATCCCAGATGGGGTGCACAGGTCCTCGCCGTGGTACACGGAATAGGACGCGCTCTCTGGCCGGTGTGGAGCGACGGGCCGGTGATCCGCGACGCGGGTGAGCTCACGTTTGCATTGCGCGGCAGTCCGGCGTTCAGATTCGTGGAGGATCCCGAAGCGTTCTTACGTCGCGTGAGTCTCGGTGGTCGCGAGGACGCGTGAGCCAGCATACGCGCGCTTGCAGGCGAACGAATCGTTGTAGCTACACTGCGCGTTAGGTCGCAACACGTTCATCACCACGCACAGCTATGGAGGCGATGCCGTGCTCTGCGAGCGCTGCGGACAGTACAAGGCCACGATCATCTGGATCACGGCCAATGGGCGCGTGGAGGCGCCGAGCCCCGACCAGGCCGGAGCCGCCAAGGATCCGCCGCCGGCTCCCACTATCTGCGATGTGTGCGCGGCGGAGGTCGTTCGCGACGCCATCCCCGGCGCGCCGAGCTTCGAGGCGATGGCCCGCGACGCGGCTGAATGGGCCGCCTTCGCCGAGGGCCTCCCGGCCGATATGTCGCTGGAGGAGAAGGTTCGTATATATCAGCGAGCGCAGCGCGGGAACTGACTGTCAGCGTATCCAAACTCCTGAGCGGCTGCGACCTTACGTGCATCGGAACTGACAATGGAAAGTAAGACAGCCGACGCATACTTCACGATCCCGGAACTCGAAGCCGCGTTTCGTTTGGTGACCGATGAGGCTAGCGCGAAGCGATTGGCGATAATCTGGCGGTACTACAATGGTGAGGTTGTCGTCGGCGATCGCGTAGTAGCGATACCCTTCCAAAACGACCTCCCTAACCTAGCCGGGCCAGACGAACGCACTTTCCGAGACGAAACGGGGACGGAGCAGGTACCAGCTGAACTCGGGTCGCACGATCACGAACTGGAAATGCCGATCGCGCAGGCGTTAGTCGGCTTCACAGGCGCGGAGCTTGACCTGCTGGCAAGGTCCAGCCCTGAGGTACGACAGCGGTTCGATCGACTCGGCGTACGGTTCGCCACAACGACGGTCGACACTCCTGCTTTATGGACGCAAATGCTAGCGTTTCTCAAGGCGTTAGGGCCGCTGAACACGACGTAGCCAAACAGGAGGCGTCACGGAGTACGTCATTACGCACCAAGGAGTGCCAATCGGCACGATAGACCTGCCGCGTGATGGAGATCGCTTCACTGTTTCAGTCTCTCCACTCGCCGGCTACGACTCGATTCGCGCCCTCGTGCGCCGTGCAAGCGCGGCACTCGCCAACATCGCACTCGGCCATCCAGCAAATGCCGTTCTGATGGGGCGCGCGGGCGAGCTTGGCGACGCCCTCGAGCTCAGGGACACGGCCGGCGCGCTCGTGCCCGTCGACTTCATCGAGCTGACCGATTGGCCTGGCGGCGCGCCAGAAGTAGCCGCGCTCATCCAACTTCGTGATGCGCACGCGCCTGTGCCGGCTAAGGTGCCGCCGCAAACCACGGGTGTTTCGGGCGCCGCGCCGCCTGCGGCTTAACGTACGTTGGACGTGTCTGAGCGACCGGTGGTGGCGTGAGCGAGGGCCTGCGCACTTCTCCCTTGCAGCCCATTTCGGGGTTAGCGATCCCAACGAACTCTCAGGTATCCAAGTGAGTCATCCGTATGCAGCTCACGAGGGCTCGCCCGTGTGGGCGATTCTCGACTCAGCGATCGATATCCTCGAGCGTGATCGCGATCTGGAGCTAAAGGCTGCTCGATCTCACGTCATCGGATACCTGTGCCAGCGCCTTGCGGAGGTCGGCTTCAACGTCGAAGCCACTACGGCGTCGCTTTGGCGGATTCTGGAGCACGCTCCGGAGTTCGCGAGAGCCACAATGGCTGAACGGATCGCGTACGCGGGAATGGTTGAGGGGATTGCACGTGCCGGCACGGAACGGCACGTGGCTGACTTTCTTCGATCCGCCGCAGCGCGGACTCGCGCGACGCCGGGTAATGTCGACGAGTTCATGGCACTCGCCGGTAAGCTCATCGCCGCCTGTCCGCGACACGACGACGACTTCGGTGCGGCTGGCTAAACGCCGGCTGACGCTGACCGCGCGACCGGCATTGCATCCCGACAGATCCACGCGTCGTCTCGGAACCGCATGACCAACCACTACGTGTTTGTTGTGAACGCTGACAGCCAGGACGCGGGCGATGCGCGGACTAGTCGTGAGTTCCAACCGGACCGAACCCCTTGCTCACCATATCTACACGCGACGCCGAAGCGGATATCCGGCTTTGGTTGATAGCTTGGTTCGATATGCTCGGAACTGGTCAGCTCGCGGAGGCTTGCGCGTTGATCGACCGTCCCGCTGGGAGTGGACATAGGTGGACGCCTAAGATGCTCCTCGACAGCATCGAGGGCACTTTCGCTCCCGGTACACGATTCCGGATCGAACATCGAAACGGGCCTGTTTTCTCGCCCGCATCTACAGCGAACGGATGCCCCACCTATCGATCATCCCGTTCGTGGATGGAACGGGGTACGCAGTCCACCATGATGTATCACTAAACGGTACATTCAGTGATCTTACCGCGCAGTTCGAGTTCACTTGGGCCGCTACCGGACTCCAAGTCGCGCTATACGATCTCGATGTCATGTAAGCGCCCCGCGCCTGGCCTGATCGTGACGTGCCACCTTAATCAAATCGTTAGGTTGCGATAGTCCTGATTGAGGCCGCCATTCAGGAAAGGCCTCGCCGCCGCTCGGCCTTCCTTATGAAGTTCTATAGCGCTCGTCTCCTGTTCATCATCCTGATCGACAACAAACGCCCACGGCGCCGGAACGACTACGACGAAACGGTCGTGCTCTTTCGCGCCAATGATTTCGATCACGCTTTCACGCGCGCGCTGGAGCTAGGGCGCGCCGCCGAGACACACTACCTGAACCAGCGTGGGCAAGCAGTCCGTTGGGCACTGGTCAAAGTGGTCACCCTCGACTGCGTCGGAGCAAGCGTCGAAGGCCGAGAGGTTGCGTCGAACCTCCACGCGCGCACGGCGCTCAAGCCGGTTTCGTTCAGCACTCGCTTTCGACCCGAGCGATCACGGCCGAACCAGAGCATCTGAGCCGCTGGTTCCGTGGCTGCAACCTAACGACCTAGGACTGACGATGGCGCATATCATTGCCGCTGGGAATACGGTAGTGCCGGCGCTTCTGGCCCTCGAAGCGCTCGGATTCCGCGTCGAAGTCACTGCAGGCGAGCACTCGCTGTGCCAGGCCACACGCGGAGACGAGAGTTATGCCGCCGGCGATCCGGTAACTGTTCTCGGGCTCGTACGTCTCGTGGAGGTGCGCGGCTGGGATTGGGCCGCAACCGACGCCGAGATCGACGCGGTGTTTCAGCGATTCCCGCTCGGCGGCTGACCGTGCGCCGACATCTCGCACCTGCCTGGCGTTCGTTGAAACGGACGGAACGAACGGCATCAGGTTGCGCGGTGTGCGACTTGGTCGGGTCGTCTCGCGTTAGGCCCCACCCAAGCTTACGGTCAGGACAGTGCACAAACGCATCGCTTCACTTTGGGATTTGCTACTGCGCGCCATGCTCGACCGGGGCGCCCACGACGGAAGTCGCGGGTATGCCGGTGGCGGTCCCGATGTGGGAGGGACCGGCGCGGGATCGAGCCGTTGCCGCGTTGCGCGACGCGGTGCCCTGCTCCACGCGCATGACCCGATGCGGCTGGCCCGTATGCAACGCGAGTTCAGAGGCCTTCCGCGCCACGGGCGGAGTGTTGCAACCGGGCCAGCTGCTCAGTGTCTATCCGCCCTATTGTGTCGACGGCGCCGACGTCAGTCGCTCGCGCCATTGCGGCCGCTGACAGATTGGGATTCCTCGCATCACTCGCCGCGCAACTCCGTGATCTCCCTGCCGGGACGGCGGTGAAGTTCGACATCCTTCCGCCTGCCAGCTAACGTACGGCGGTTCATGCGCGAGACCCTATCGAGCCGGGTCGCGCTCCTGGAGATGTAGCGAAAATGTAGCGAGAGAGGGCGAATGCTTACTCGAATCGTCTCGTCCGCCAATTCGCAAATGTTCCGCTCGAGGCCTAATCGATGCTGGGCAGCAACCAATTTCGCAGCTATGCGAACTGCTGACCTGCTCCTAATCGTCCCGCTCCTCTTCGGCCGGCCGGCGCAGGCGCAGGACTCCACAATCGCTCTTCCAGTTCGGGTCCACCTCCTGCACTCCTCCGCAAGCGCCGCCCTGTCGACGACCAGGACAGCGTCGGAGGTCCGCACACTACTCACGGTCGCGAACCAGGTATGGGCGACCGCCGGCATTCGTTGGGAACTAGAGTCGGTCGTCCGCGAGGAGGCGCTCGCCGGGGCAGGGTTCGACTCCCTGCTCGCCGGCCAACTCGAAGTGACCGCGTCGCGTCTCATCGCCCCGATCCCCCGCGACTCGATCCTACAGCCCGGCTGGAACGTCTTTCTCATCCAGGACTTCGGCCGGATCGCAGGCGGAATGTTCAATCCGGACATCTTTGGGGTGGTGCTCGCTGAGCGGGGCTTCGGCTACGAGCTCACCCCAGAGTATCGCGGCGGTAGGACTCTTGCCCACGAGTTGGGGCACTCGCTCGGGCTAGTGCACGTGCCGTGTGACTCGACGCGAAACGTGATGGCCAACGCTTGCTCGCGGCCCGATGCACCATCGACCTTGACCGGGGAGCAGGTTGTCCGCGCTCGGACGCAGGCCATTGCCAAACACCCGGTCGCGGAGATGGCTCAGCCCTGAACCGCGTATTGCCTAACGTCCTCAGCAACTGATGGAGCGACCGGCATCAGGTTGTGTTGGTCGCGTTAGCCCGCCAACCTCACTTCCCCAAAACACACTGTGGCAAGGCACGAGGCATGGCGAGACCCGGCGGACGGTTCTGTTCTGCTCACAACCGCTGAGGAGGCAGGCCGGCAAAGGGAGGCGAGGCTCCTGAGCGGAGCCACCGAACTCGCGTGGCACTTTGAGGCCGCCACGTGGGAAGACGCCAACGCGATCCACTCGTTGCGCATGGGCTGGGAACCGTACCAGCCGCCTGGCCGTCCGGCGCCTTGCCCCACCTGCTAGAAGCCGCTTTGTCACACTCAGTGCGACCGTTCGGCCTTTTCAATGCGCGTTGATCGAACTCGCGAGGATGAGGCGAGCGAACGAGGCAAGCGAGGCGTTGTGCGGCACAACTCTACTCTTGACGGAGCGCCTCCAGCGGCTCGACGGTTGTGGCCCGCCGGGCGGGTATGAGACACGCCAGACAACTCACCGCGAGCAGAATGAGCGGGGCGGCGAGGAACGTCAACGCATCATGAGGCGTCACGCCGACCAGGAGACCTGCGAGCAGGCCGGTCACGCTCCACGCGCCCAATAGCCCGACAAGTACGCCGGCAACTGCCGTCGTCATGCCCTGGCGCAGCACGAGCACCATGACGCGCCCACGCGACGCGCCCAATGCTGATCGAATCCCGAACTCGCGCTCGCGAGCGGCGACCGCGTACGCCATCACACCGTAGACCCCGAGCGCCGCGAGGAGCAGCGCGAGTGCCGCGAACGACGTGGTGAACAGCATCGGGAGACGTTGGTCGGCGAGCGACGCGCCGAGCACCGCATCCATTGTCCTCGGCATGATTAGTGGAAGCGTGCGGTCCAGCGCACGCAACACGCGCCGCGCCGCGGGAACGAGCCGGTTTGCATCGCCGGCCGAGCGAACGACCAGCTCGTAGCCGCCGTCAGGGCTTTGCGACGCCGGCACATACGCAACTGGTTGAGCGTCGGTCGACGGCGACTCGCGAACGTCGGCGACGACACCGACGATTTCCCGCCAGGCACTGTCGGCGCCACCGCTGAAGCGAATCCGAGCACCGATCGGGTTCGAGTTTGGCCAATACTGCCGCGCTAACGTCTCGCTAATCACCATGACCGGAACGCTGCCGACTCGATCGCTGGTGGCGATGTCGCGGCCCGCGCGAATCGGAATCCCGAGGCCCTCGAAATACCCGTCGGATACCGTGGCGCGCAGCGCGCTGGTGGTATCGGCGCGGCCATCGATGTGGATCGGCCAGTTGTATCCCCACCCATTCCACGGCGAGACAGCGATCATGCCGACCGCCTGAACGCCTGGAACGCGTCGAAGGCGCTCGAGAAAGACCTGAAAGAACTGGGCAGAGCTCGCGTCGTCCGGGTATCGGTCCTTGGACGAGAGATTCACGCGGAACGTCAGCACGGAACGATCGGTCGTGTAACCGACGCCGGTGCGCTCGAGCGCGATGAGCGTTCTGCCTAACAAGCCGGCCGCAACGAGCAGTACGATGGCGAGCGCCATCTGGCCCGCCACGAGTGTTCGACCAGCTCGTGCCCGCACGCGACCGCCCGCTGCCCCGCGACTCGACTCCGTCAGCGCTCCGTTCAGGTCAGTGCGCGTCCCGAACAGCGCGGGCACCAATCCGAACGCGAGCCCGCTCACGAGCGACGCCACGAGCGCGAACATCAACACTCGGCCGTCGATTGCGGGAGGAGCCCCCATAGCCGGCAGGACACGCTCGCCCAGTCGAAGCAGCACCGCCTTGGCCCAGAACGCGAACGCCACGCCGAGGACGCCGCCTCCAAGCCCGACCAGGAGGCTTTCCGTGAGCAACTGCCTAACGAGGCGCCATCGGCCAGCCCCGAGCGCTAGCCGAACGGCAAACTCCCGACGCCGCGATGTCGCGCGAGCGAGAAAGAGGCCAGCGATGTTCACACATGCCACGACCAGCACGAGCACCGCGGCACTCATCACGATGACGAGGATCGGCCTCACCTGCCCCACCATGGCTTCCCGGAGCGGAATCGGACTCACCAGACGAGCGTCGCGCGGTGCGACCGGGGTAGCGGCTATCTGCCGCTGAATGACGCCCAGCTCCGCACGTACCTGGGCGAGTGAGGCGTTCTCCGTCAGCCGGCCGACGGCGCTGAGAATGCCGCTCGTCGCCATTCGGCCTCGCAGGAGCGGCGTGAGGTCGAGTGGCACCCATATCTCAGGCGATCGCGCCGGTGCGACGAACGTCGGAGGCATGACACCGACGACGGTGCGGGATATCCCATTCAGGCGTACCGCACGCCCGAGGATCGCGGAATCACCGCCGAAGCTTCGCTGCCACAAGCCGTGACTCAACACGACGACAGGGGCAGCATCGGACCCGACGTCGCGGTCATCGATCGTTCGACCGAGCATCGCTGGCACGCCTAACGTCTTGAAGAACGTGCCCCCGACACCCGTCCCTTGCCACATGTCGGCCGCGCCATCGCCCACATAGGTGTAGCCGCCGTGAAACCCGAACGCCGCCACGCCCTGCATGGTGCGGCTGCCTCTCTGCATCGCGTCGATCTCGGCCGGTGACAGCAGTTGCCGAGCGGACGCATACTCCGGCGTCGCGCCGTACAACATCACGAGGCGATCAGGCGCTCGGTACGGGAGCCGGTCGATGAACACGCGGCTCACCACAGAGAACACCGCGGTGTTGGCGCCGATCCCGATCGCGAGCGTGAGGAGCACGACCATCGCGAATCCAGGCGTGCGGCGCATCGCCCGCCAGGCGAGCAGCGCGTCCTGACGCAGCTCCGCGCGCCACTCGATCCGCCGCTCATCGGCCTGGCTTACTGCATCCTCCTCGGCGCAGTAGCGCCGTGTCCGCTCGAGGTCCCCGAACTCCTCGACGGCCCGGCGGCGCGCTTCACTCTCCGGAATCCCTTGTTTCACGAGCGCCGCGGCCCGCATGTCGAGCTCGAAGCCGAGCTCCTCATCGACCTCGGCCTGAATCGTTGCGCGCGATCGCCACGGCAACTGGAGGAACCGGCGGCTGCGGGGACTGTCGGACATGGCTCCCTCTCTACGTCAAGCCGGGTCGAGCACGAGCTGCAGCGCCGTCATATACGACCGTAGTTGCGCCGACTCGAGGCGGAGCTGTTTCCGACCGGCGGCCGTCAGCTCGTAGAACTTCGCTCGGCGGTTCGTGTCGGACACGCCCCACGAGGACCGCAGCAGCTTCTTTCGTTCGAGGCGGTGCAGCGCCTGGTAGAGCGCCGCGCTGTCGATGGTAAGCGCCCCGCGCGAGCGGTCCCGGACGAACAGAGCGATCCCGTAGCCGTGCATCGGCTGCCACGCGAGCGTCCGCAGAATCAGCACGTCCACAGTGCCCTGGATAAGGTCGAGCGAATCCGTGCTCATGACGCTCCACTCACGGTCTTATATGTCATCATCTTACGGGAACATGCGACCGTCTATCTGGCAAGTCAAGTCGCCAACGAGGAGGGTTGTCGCTACCACCTCGCTAACACTCCGGCGAAGGTGACGTCGGTGCAACCGATGTTCGGCTCGGCACGGGAACGTCCCACCTCGTCCGTCAGATCGGTGCCAGTCGGCGCCACCACGCGACGTCCGCACTGCCTGTTAGGCCGATGGTTCAAGTCGCAAGAATGGCTAGCCAAGGGGGCCTGAGAACGTTTCGTTGAACTAGGTGGTACGCATCGGAGATAGTTTGATTTGCCGGCAGCCGCACGACGTCGATATGATGGCGTCGGTGCCGCGGGAGTATGAGGATGATTAGGCCCGATTCGTCGAACGTAGCCACCGAGCGGTTGACACAGGCGGCTGACGCAGTCAGTGCGCCGACGCTCTTGCTCGCAGGGCCGGCACTCGAGCTCGTCGAGCAGTGGACAGCAGAACTACAGGTGCTTCGGCGACGATCGCCGAGTTCGGATGCCGTTGAAACGCTGTCGGCGTGTGTTAGCGAGTTGGTCGAGGTGATCAAAGCCGCCCAAGACTTCCGGCTGCACCTAACGATCGCCGAGGTTCACGCCACCAGCCGCATCCCGGTCAGCACACTGCGCTGGCTCTGCAAGCACAAGCCCGAACTGCTCGGCGCCCGGAAGCACGAGGGTGTGTGGTACGTAAGCCGAGTGAAGTTCGAGCGTTACTTGGCGACCTCGGATCGCGACGTACCGACTGAGCGCGCTACCGGATGCCCGCGGACAGGCAACGAGGAGGTGGCTGCGTGACCGGTCGCGCACGCGGGCGGTCAGACGGCGTCTGGAAATACAGCTACGGCGCGAAACCACATGTCGTCTTCGCTATGGAGCGGTGCGACTCAGGCGGTAAGGTCTTCGTCCGGTGGACCAACCCAGACAACGCAGGCTTCGAAAAGCGAAATCGCGCGAACCTGGGAATCGTGGTTCGCGATCCGAAAACAGGTCGCTTGAACCCGAAACTGGTTCGGACGGCTGAGTTAGCGGTCCAGCAGTTTCAGGCGCGGCTCCTCGTCGCGCGATCACCCGTACACGTTGAGCGAGAGGTCCCGCATAACGTCACCGCGGCGTCGCCACCTGCCTCGGCCACAGCGACCCTGACGGTGCGAGCCGGCTTCGACCTCGCGCTCGATCCTGAGCGCGGGAAGTACGGGTCGAACCGAACACGCCGCTACGGGCAGATGGTCAAGTACCGCGAGCGGCTTTTTGGTGGCCGCCGCCATGCCAGCCCTTTGCTTGACCGGACACTCACGTGGCAAGCGTTCGTGCCGGCCGAAGCGCGGGCGCTCTGGCGCAGGATGGCCGACCGACATGTATCGAGTAAGGGCGGCGAGTTCGGCGTTCGTGCCGCGGAGGGTATTGTCGACGCGATCTACAGCGTCGCCGCATGGCTGCGCGAGGAGCAGTTAATCGCGACTGACGTGGCTCGCGCGCCCGCACAATGGAGGAAGGCGCTCAAGGAGGAGTGGGCCCAGCGAACGGGCGAACGGCGGACGCGACCGCATCGGCCGCGACACTCGGTTGAAGAGTACCGACGCATCTTCGCCTCTGTCGACGACCCTCGCGTCGATCCTCGTATCCGCCTCGCCATCGAGCTCGCGGCAGAGTGTCGGACTGGTCAGGTGCTTCGGTGTACGCGTCGCATGCTGGTGCTTACCGAGGTCAAACCTAACAAGTACGAGGTGGCTCCGCCGGGTTCACTCGGCCAGATCGAGATTCCCGGCGCAGGCAAGAAGCACGGGGAGGTCGTTGTCCTTACGCCAGAGCAGCGCCGGGCTGCGGACGACGCGCTCGCTGGCTACCTCTCGAACTATGAGGCTGCGTGGGTGGCCAGACAAATCGAGGACTACTACCTGTTTCCCGGCTCCAAGATGCGCATGCTCGATAAAAAAGGCCGGCGCTGGACGCGGAAGGTTCGCGCCGGTGTGAAGCCGTTTTCGCGTGACGGCGCGCGCGTCGCGTTCAGGGCGCTCGAGACGATCGCGAAGGTTGACCACGTGGAAGGCCGCGGATGGTACGGGTTGCGGCGCATAGCGGCAGACCTCGCGGAATCCGCCACGACCGACGACCGGGTCAAGGACCGACTCGGCGGGTGGCAGGATTCCGAGACGAGGAAGCAGATCTACCAGGATCGCCAGACGGACGAACTCCGCGCGGAGGCCGCGAAAGTTCGCCGTGCGCTTCGACTCGGCACCACTGGCTCCGCAGACGGCGTGGCGGAAGCGTCGGTCGCTCTAGACCGGATCCTCGAGTCGCTTACTCCCACGCAACAGGCGCTCTTGGCGGCGAAAATCAATGCCCCAACGGGTCCGGGAACGGGTCCGGAAAAGAAATCGCCGGGACCCGCTCGGGCCCCGGCGACTGCAACTGATTGGAAATTCAAGACTTCGCAAGAGCGGGCGATGGGACTCGAACCCACGACGTCCAGCTTGGGAAGCTGGCATTCTACCAACTGAATTACGCCCGCGACGTAGCAGTAGGTTAACCGCGCGGCTGGGGTGGAACAAGCACCGCGGCGGATCAACCGTTCGGTCGCCGGTCGCCGGTCGCCGATTACTTTGTATTGACAAAGCAAAGGATTTGCTCCATTCTGGTCCCCCGGATGGCTGTTCGCTCGAGCGACGACTTCATCGCGCTGTACTCCCAGATCTACTTCGCCTGCCATACGCGCCACGTACCCGACCCGGAATCGGGTACGCGGGTCAGCGCACGGCAGGCGAGCATTTTGAGCCACCTCGATTCGGTGGAACCGACACCCCTATCGCAGCTGGCCTCCCACATGGGCGTGACCGTCTCCACCATGTCCCTCGCCGTCGACCGCCTCGTGCGGCAGGGATACGTGGTGCGCGACCGGGCCGAGTCCGATGCTCGCGTCCGGCACGTGCGGCTGACCGCTGCCGGTGAACGACTGCGCGCCGCGCAGAAGGTCCTCGACCCACGGCTCGTACGCGCCGTGCTCACACGCCTTTCCCCCGCCGACCGTCGCGACGCGCTCCGCGGCCTCGAGCTCCTCGGCGCAGCGGCGCGCGAGCAGACCAAGGAGCGACGCGGCGATCAACCCCTACCCCGCCAGCGTCGCTGACCGTTCGCGAACCTCCTACCTCACGGGCTCGATATGCGCTGGGTACTCGGAATTGTCGGCCTCCTCGTCGCGCTCGTGCTCATCCTGTGTATCATCGGGTACAGGTTGCCCAAGTCGCACGTGGCGTCTGCCTCCGCACGGTTTGCGGCGCCGCCCGACTCCATCTGGTCGTCGCTAACCGACGTCGCCGCATTCCCGAACTGGCGCCCTGGGGTAGTACGAGTCGAGCTCCTGGCTGACGAGGACGGGCAGCGCGGCTGGCGGGAGTTCGCGAAGCACGACGCCGTGACGTACCGCGTCGTCGAATCGGTGGCGCCGCAACGACTGGTCGCGCGGATCGCGGATCAGAATCTTCCGTACGGCGGCAGATGGACCTACGACCTCACGCCAGACGGTTCGGGCACACGCCTAACGATTACCGAACGCGGAGAGGTCTACAACCCGATCTTTCGGTTCGTCTCGCGATTCATCATCGGCCACACGTCCATGATGGAGAGCGTGCTTCGTGCCCTCGGCACGAAGCACGGCGAGACCGTCGCCCCGCAGCCAGCCAGCGCCGCGAGCTGACGACGTCGCCTGCCGCCCGCCACCTGCCGCCTGTCGTGACGGACGACACACCGCGTCGATGAGCTGACGCACTGCACGTGCGCTGCCTAACGCACACGCCGGCCCTGACGAGGCCGGCGTTGTGACATCACGGGGACGTGAGTCGTAGTGTACTACAACAACGACACACTTCCCGCGATGTTCGATCACATCGACCCACGCAGTCCCACACCCATCTACGCGCAGATCGCTGCTCGCGTCCGCATCGCGGTCGCGTCCGGCGAGCTCGCGACCGGCGACCCCTTGCCCTCGGTGCGCGCGCTGGCTGGCACGCTGCGCGTGAACCCGGCGACGGTCGTCCAGGCATATCGCGATCTCGAGCGCGACGGCGTCGTCGACATGCGCCAGGGATCCGGCACCTTCATCGCCACCCTGTCACCCGAAGCGCGCGGCCACACGCGCGAGCAGGAGGCGCGCCGCCTCGTGCGCGAGCTGCTCGAACAGGCCGCACGCCTCGCCATCTGTCCGCTCGATCT
>Ga0310810_10000769_pt1 | contig 32443 bp, 39 predicted proteins | sample NCmetagenome_FD_207641 | JGI IMG/M metagenome (GOLD analysis project Ga0310810, IMG submission 207641) | Soil microbial communities from experimental microcosm in Duke University, North Carolina, United States - NC | ecosystem: Engineered > Artificial ecosystem > Soil microcosm > Unclassified ... | reverse complement strand
TTGATGCCCTGGCTGACGGTGACGTTGATTTGGTTGATGCCTTGCAACGTGTCGGCGAAGTCGCCGTCGAGCTTGCCGCGCGCGCCGCGTAGCCGATCGACGTTGAACGGCGCCTCGAGGATGTCGCTATAGCTGTCGCTCAGGAAGGCGAGCGCGGAGACTGTGAAGTTACGCTCGCGCGAGCGCAGAAGCGGGTAAGACGCCCCGGCCTCGGCGACCGTGCTCCGCGTGATGTAGTCCAGGATGCGCAGCGGCTGGGTGCCCGGCTGACCCCAGCTATAGCTGGCGTCCGCAAACGTCGTGAGCCCTTCACTGGTCAGAACATGGCGATAATAACCGCTTACGTATTGCAATTCCGTCTGCGGCGAGGCGCCGGCATAACTCAGCGTCAGCGCCTCGTGAGCGCCCAGGACGTTATTGATCGTCGCAGTACTGAGGAACTGGATAGGGCCACGCGCCTGCGTGCCCCGATTATCGACGCGGCCGAGAACGTCGACCGGCTTCTCCGTCACATCGACCACGAGAACCGATGTCTCCGGTTGATCCGACGGTTTCAGTGTCGTCGTAAATTTCAATCCCGGAAGATCGTTGGCGAGCAGCAGGTAGCGCTCGATTGTCTTGATGTTGGCGGGACGCTCGGACGTGATCTTGGCGGCGTATTCCGAGAAGAAGTCTCGGTAGCGCGAAAGCTGCTTCGGCCACCGAACTTTGTTGATCCAGCCCTCGACGACCTGGATGTGGACGACGGCGCCTTTCGGTTCGAACTCCTGCGGGGGCACGATCGCGCGGGAGAGTACGTAGCCGTCCTCGCCATATTTGGCGGTGATGCGCCGCGCGATCTCATAAACAGTGGCAAGCGTCGTCGGCTTCGCGAGCAAGTCGGCATAGAGCTTTGCTAGTTCTGCCTGCTGATAGACGGTCGATCCTGCGACCTCGACGCGCCGGATGACCACCTTCACCTTGTCGGCGCCCGCCGGGGCGACTGTGCTGGGCAACGTGACCGCGGGGCCTCGGGGTTGGGCCTGCGGTGGTCGTGGCTGCGTGAACAGTTCGCGCTCGCGGCCGGGCTGCGCGTTTGGGGGGACCGTCTGGGCGAGTACGGCGCTGTGCCAGCAGAGTGCCGTCACGGCCCCGACTACGGAAGCATCACGCCATTTCCGCCACACAACCAACCCCCGAGTACCTTAAGGGTTGCGCAAGCCTCGGTGGGTGTCAATCAATACCACAACCTTTAGGTCATCAATCCCACTTATTTGCTGTAATAAACGCGGAGCGGGTAACTCGTCCGAATGCGCCGGTTGATTAACCCGCCCGCGCCCGGCACAAGGCGCCATGGCCGAGAAGCCCGCCGAGCCCCCGTTCTGGAAGCGCAAGAAGCTCTCCGAGATGACCTCGGCCGAGTGGGAGAGCCTGTGCGACGGCTGCGGCCGCTGCTGCCTGAACAAGCTGCTCGACGACGACACGCACGAGACGGTGTTCACCGATGTCGGCTGCGTCCTGCTCGACGGCGAGACCTGCCGCTGCACCGACTACAAGCACCGGCAGAAACAGGTGCCCGATTGCGTGCGGCTGACCTGGCGCAACGTGAAGCGCCTCGCATGGCTGCCGCCGACCTGCGGCTACCGTCTCGTCGCCAACGGGCAGGACCTCGCCTGGTGGCATCCGCTCGTCTCCGGCGATCCGGAGACGGTGCACAAGGCCGGCGTCTCGGTGCGCGGCAAGGTCACCGCGAGCGAGAAGGACGTGCCGGACGAGAAGCTCGAGGAGTACATCGTCGCGTGGCCAGGGAAGTGGCCGAAGGGGAGTAGGGGAGCGAAGCGGCGGTAGAACAACAGGCGCGAGTAACGCGCAATAACGGAAGATGCACAGCGCCGAAATTTATTCGGCGCGTTCGTGTCGGTGCCGGCTGGGCCATTGCCACCGCCGTCACACGCCCCGCCGCCGCGGCGTCATGAAGGCGGGAGAGGGCAATCCCGCTCTGTCCGGGACACGCGCATAGCCGCTGCCCGCTGGCGCTCCTTGCGTAACGGGAACGGCTGCGGCATTTGAGCCGTTGCTTCGGCTCGTCGCCGCATCGTTTGCCCGCAAAATTTGGTTATTGTTCGTTTATGGCTTCGACCGCCGAAAAAACCCGGTCCCCGCACACGCCGCACGCCGCTGCGGCGGTGCCTGCGCACGCGGAGCAGGAGCATCCCGCGCTCTCCCACTTCGAGATCCGCACCATCGTGATCGGCATCATGCTGGCCATGTTCCTCGGCGCGCTCGACCAGACCATCGTCGCCACCGCGTTGCCGACCATCGGCGTGCACTTCGGCAATCTCTCGGAACTGTCCTGGGTGGTGACGGCCTATCTGCTCACCGCAACGGCGGTGACGCCGCTCTACGGCAAGCTCTCCGACATTCACGGCCGCCGCGTCATGATGATGATCGCGATCGGGCTGTTCGTCGCCGGCTCGGTCGCCTGCGCGCTGGCGCCGTCGATGACGGCGCTGGTTCTCGGCCGCGCACTCCAGGGGCTCGGCGGCGGCGGGCTGATGGCGCTGGCGCAGACGATCATCGGCGACGCCGTCGCGCCGCGCGAGCGCGGCCGCTACCAGGGCTACATCGGCGCGGTGTTCGCGGTGTCGTCGGTCGGCGGCCCGGTGCTCGGCGGCTTCCTCACCGAGAAGCTCGACTGGTCGCTGATCTTCTGGATCAACCTGCCGCTCGGTATCGCTGCCCTCGTGACGACGTGGAACGCGCTCAAGCTCGTGCCATTCCGCCCGCGCAAGCATTCGCTCGACATTGTCGGCGCGCTTCTGATGACCGGCGCGGCAGTGGCGCTGCTGCTGATGCTGTCCTGGGGCGGGCGCGATTATGCGTGGCTCTCCGCGCCGACGCTCGGCCTGCTCGCGGCGTCGCTCATCCTGTGGGTTCTGTTCGGCTGGCGGCTGGCGCGCGCCGAGGAGCCGTTCCTGCCGCTCGCCGTGCTCGGCAATAAGGTGGTGCGCTCGGCCGCACTCGCCGGCGCCTGCAACATGGGCGCGCTCGTCGGCATGACGATCTACATGCCACTCTATTTCGAGACGGTGCTGCATCTCTCGGCGAGCGAATCCGGCATCGCGCTGATCCCGATGATGGGCGCGACGGTCCTGTGGTCGACGCTGACGGGCCAGTTGATGTCGCGCCTCGTCCACTACAAGCGGGTACCACTCATCGGCACCTCGATCGGCATTGCGGCGCTCGCTGTGCTGGCGGCGTTTCCGGCGACGCTGCCGTTCTGGGCCGTGCTGACCCTGCAATTTGTGGTCGGCTCCTCGTTCGGTACCGTGTTCCCGATCTCGACCGTGTGCATGCAGAACGCGGTACAGCGCTCGCAGATGGGAATTGCCACGGGCGCGGCCAATTTCTTTCGCGCGCTGTTCTCCTCGCTGATTGTCGCGGTGCTCGGCGCCATCGTGCTCGGCCATCTCGGCGGCGGCATGGGCGGCGCGGTCGAGGCTTTGGCGCGCGCCGCCTCGAGCGATGTGCTTATCCAGGCGTTCCGCTACGTGTTCGCGGCCTGCGCGCTGGTGCTGGGCGCCGGCCTGGCGCTTCTGATCTCGATGGAGGAGCGCCCGCTGCGCGGCGCGCCGCCGCCGTCCGAAGGCGCGGCCGCGATCTGATAAAAAAACCCCGGCCGCGTGGCCGGGGTTTTTCGATCGCGACGGTATCGCCTTAGCGGTCGACGACCGACGTGTAGTCCTTCTGCAGCTGCAGGCGGACGTTCGCATCGGGATCGGCGCCGACGACCTGGCCGTCGACATAAACGGTGCCGCTGTTGAGAGCCGGCATCGCCTGCGCGCGGATGTTGTCGATTCGGGTGGCGCGGTGCGTCGTGTAGGAGCCCTGCGCGAGGACCGGCGAGGCGGCCATCAGGGCCAGCGCGGCGCCAAGAACGAGCTTCTTCATCTGGTATCTCCATTCATCGTAATGCGGCGAGGATTGCCGCCGCGACGCGAGACATGGTGCCGCACCGTCCCCGCCGCTTGCTCGAAATTGCTGCAATCGCGCGCGCCTTGCGACAATCACGACGCGGCGGATGCCGCGGAGCTCGCATGCGCGCGCGGCATGCGGTAACGCGATTTTTTACGGGACAGTGAGTTGCGCGTGAAAAGGCAGGCGCCGATATAAGGACGCAACCGGCCGCATCGAACGGCCGGGCGTAGTCGTTGTTCTGGACGGGCGGAAACATAAAGAGACGCGAAACGCGGGGGCGTTGAGCTAAGGACTTCGCAATGCAGACTTCCGCTTCGCCTCACGGCCAAGCCGGGCTTCGACTTTCGTCCAATCCTCCTTCCGTCAACATCCAACCGCACGAGGTCGTCGAGCGTTACGCTTGCGAATGGCCCGGCCTGCATATCGAAAATGTGATCGCGACCGAGCAGACGCCGTTCGACTGCAGCTTCCATTCACCGTGGCATCTCCTGATCGCGGCGCAGCGCGGCGAGCGCACCGACGGCGAGAGCACGGTCGAGGGCCTGCCGAAATCGACGCTGCGGAAATTCAGCGGCCGGCTCACCTTCGTGCCGGCCGGACACGCCTTCTACGGCTGGCAGACGCCGCGCCTGCTGACGCGGGTGACCTACTTCTATATCGACCCGCAGGGGCCGCTGCTCGACGAAGAGGTGCTCCACGGCATCGCGCTCAAGCCGCGGCTGTTCTTCAATGACAGCGAGCTGTGGCACATCGTCGAGCGGCTGAAGGATACGACGCTCGACTGCCAGGCCTCGCGGCGCTACGGCGAGGCGCTCGGCATCGTCCTCGGCCACGCGCTCGTGCGCGCGAGCGACATGCCGGCGCAGGTCAACGTGGCGCGCGGCGGGCTCTCGGGGTGGCAGCAGAAGGCGGTGACGGATCACATCGAAGCCAATCTCGGCGAGATGCTGCGCCTGACCGATCTCGCTCAGCTCGCGCGGCTCAGCCCCTATCACTTCGCCCGCGCATTCAAGCAGAGCTTCGGCGTGCCGCCGCACCGCTACCATGTCGGCCGCCGCATCGCCCGCGCCAAGGACCTGCTGGCCGACCCGGCGAATTCCGTCACCGGCATCGCGCGGCTGCTCGGATTCGCCGAGACGAGTTCGTTCTCCGCGACGTTCCGCAGGGTCACCGGCGCGTCGCCCAGCGGGTTCCGGCGCGATCGCGCCTGAAGCGGAACGTCTTCTAATCTGGCGTGAAACATCTGCGTTGAGGTCCCGGCCGCGAGGCCGGGACCTGTGTCGCAATGAAGGCTCAGCGATCCTTGAGGCCGGCGTTGCGCAGGAGCTCCAGGCGCACCTGCGGATCCGGGTCGCTGCCGAGATTGTAGCCGAACGCATTGACCGACGTGCCGGCCGGAGCCATCGCCTGCGCATCCGCGCCGCGCACGTAGCTGTCGCGCTTCGCGTGCATCGGGTGGGCCATCGCCGTCGAGGCGAGAGCGGTAACCGCAGCGAACGCGATGATCATCTTCTTCATGTCAGTCTCCATGATGTTGTCGGGCAGCCGTCGTGGCTGTCACCCGGCATGATCGGGGAGAGCGCCCGCTTATTCCGATTGCGAGCCATGCGTGCGCGCACAAGCGCGCGCGGCGCGATAAAGATGGCGTGAGCGGCGCGTGTTCGCGAGGTGGTAGCAGGGAAGCCCTGCGCGCGGTGTGCCCAAAAAAGCCAAAAGCCCCCGCCTTGCGGCGGGGGCTTTGGTTGCCGCGTCCGGGAGGAGGCGGGCGCCATTCGTTAACGGTCGAAGATGCCTTCGCTCCTGCGCAGCTGTAGCCGCACGTTCGCGTCCGGATCCTGGCCGACATATTGGCCGTCGCCGACCACCGCGGCGCGCGCGCTCAGCGCCGCCTGGGAGTAGGTGTGCGCCGCCGGCGCGAAGGCGTAGGCGCTGCTGGCGCCGAACGGCGCGATCTTGCCGCGGCCTTCGTACTGGTAGTTCGGGTCACCCGGCGACACCTGCGCCTGCGCGAGGCCGATGCCGAGAGTGGTTGCGAGAAGGGCGGCGAGGGCTGCACGGGAAACAATGGTATTCATGATCGTCTATCCTCATCGTTGAGTTGGTCGGTCGTTTCGGCGGTCGTTGCCGCCGGGCGGCGTTGTCTGTCGCCAGTGATTTGCATATGGGATGACAGGGCGCGCGCGGCTTGCTCGAAATTGCGGAAACGATGCGGGCCTTGCGCATTCATGCGGCGATGCGTCGCGGCAGTAAACGAACATAAAAACGGCCGAGACATGCCCGGCCGTTTCGTTGCGTCGTGTCGGCGGCGCGCTACGGCTTGATGAAGGTGCCGCTGCGCAGCTCCGAAATTGCGGTCTGCAATTCGGCTTGCGTGTTCATGACGATCGGTCCGTGCCACGCGACCGGCTCCTTGATCGGCTTGCCGGAGACGAGCAGGAAGCGCACCCCTCGCTCGCCCGCCTGCACGACGACCTCGTCGCCGCGGTCGAACATGACGAGCGAACGGTCGCCGGCCGGCTCACGGAACAGGATCTCCTCGCCGTCGATCTGTTTCTCGGTCAGGACGCCGAACGGCTTCGAAGCGTAGGCAAAGGCGCCATCGCCCTCGAACACATAGGCGAAGGCGTGACGTTCGACTTCGACCAGCAACGTCTTGCGCACGCCGGCGGGCACGAACACGTCGAGGTAACGCGGATCGGCGGCGACGCCGTCGATGGGCCCGCGCTTGCCCCAGAATTCGCCGCAGATGACGCGCACGCGCGTGCCGTCGTCGTCGACGACCTCCGGGATCGCGGCGGATTCCACGTCCTGATAGCGCGGCGCCGTCATCTTCAGCGCGGAGGGCAGGTTCGCCCATAACTGGAATCCGTGCATGCGGCCCTGCGCGTCGCCCTGCGGCATTTCTTGATGCATGATGCCGCGGCCGGCGGTCATCCACTGCACGTCGCCGGCGCGCAGTGTGCCGCGATTGCCGAGCGAGTCGCCGTGGGCCACGGTGCCGGCCAAGGTGTAGGTGATGGTCTCGATGCCGCGATGCGGATGCCACGGGAAGCCGGCAAGGTAATCGTCCGGCCTGTCGTTGCGGAAGTCGTCGAACAACAGGAACGGGTCGGTCTCGCTCGTCTCGCCGAAACCGAAGGCGCGGCGCAGATGCACGCCGGCGCCTTCGATCGTCGGTTTGGATTGAACGACGCGTTTGACGGGTCGGATGGACATTGGACGTACTTTCTCTTTACGCGGCCGCCTGCTTGGCGCGCGGCGCGAGCTTGATGGCGAAATCGGTGAAGCGGTCGACGAAACCTTTGAGGAAGCCGCGTACGGTTTCGTCCGGCACGCCCGCATCGGCGTCGATCATCTCGGGCTTGAACTGCACATAGGCTTCGCCGCCGATGAGGTTCAGTCCCTGCGTGTTGAGCACGGCCTTGAGATGCTGCTGCGCCACGGCGGTCGAGATGACGCCGCCGGACGTGCCGATCACCGCCGCCGGTTTGCCCGGCCACGAAGTCTTGCCCCAGGGCCGCGCGCCCCAGTCGATGGCGTTCTTGAGCACCGCGGGGATCGACCGGCTGTGCTCGGGCGTCACGAACAGCAGCGCGTCGGAACCTTCGACCTCGCCCTTGAAGCGGGCGACCGCCGAGGGCACCGGCTGCTCGTTGTCCTGGTTGTACATGGGCAGATCGTCGATCTGGATGAAATTGGCGTCGAAAGCGGCGCCGCCGAGCTTGACCAGCGCCTCCGCCAGCTTGCGGTTGATGCTGTCGCGGCGGTTCGATCCGACAATGACGCCGAGCTTGAGTTTGGCCATGGGAGTCCCTATTTCCTTGGTAACTTATCGATACCAGGGCTAGATAGATGACCGCACGAAAGCCGCAAGAAGGCACATCGCGTATACCGGGTAACCTGCATGAGCCCGGCGACTGCCGCGCCATCAGCCAGGTGCTTTCGCGCGTCGGCGACAAGTGGACCGTGCTGGTGGTCGAATCCCTCGGGTCGGGCCCGAAGCGCTTCAACGAATTACGCCGCGGGCTCGGTTCGATCTCGCAGCGGATGTTGACGCTGACCTTGCGGGCGCTGGAGCGCGACGGGCTCGTCACGCGCACCGTTTATCCGACCATCCCGCCGCGCGTCGATTACGAGCTGACGAAGCTCGGCCGCTCGCTGCTCGTTCCGGTGAACGGGCTCTCCGCCTGGGCGCGCGCGAACCGTCCGGCGATGGACGCCGCGCGGCAGAAGTTCGACGCGAGCAACGGCGCGACGGCGTGATCAGCAGCCGCATTGCGCGACACCGGAAACATCGCGCCCGCTGGTACTCTGCAGCCTCCGTCGCGCGGCCGGGCGCCGTTATGATGGCGTTAAGCGTCATCGCCGACGGCAGATGAGAGCGGCCTTGCCGTGCTTTAACCTGACGCGGCTCGCGAATTGCCGGGATTTCGCCACGGTGCCGTCACGCGACGCCGGTACGAAGGCGGATCACCACGGACGGGGTGGACGGGTGCCGCGTTTTTATTTCCATTTCACCGACGGCGAACGGCAGTTCAGCGACGACGAGGGCCGGGACCTTGCCGGACTGCGGGATGCGCGCGTGCATGCGACCAATCACGTGCGCGAACTCAAGGCGGCGATGTCCGAGCCGGCCATCCAGGATTTGTCCGGCTGGAGCATGACCGTCGCGGATGCGCGCGGCAGGACCGTGTTCGTGCTCGGCTTCGACCTCAAGCCGCGGCCGGTCGTGCCGCTCACGCCGGACGCGCCGCATAGCCGGCCGCGCGAGGAGCGCGTTCTGGCCAAGGCCAAGGGCCCCGGGCGCTAGCGCTATTCGACGGCAGCGCTGCCGCGGCCGCTCCGGCTGCCTGACATTTCAGCACCTGCACCGGGAATAAAGCACGCCGCCGGCCGATCCTGTTCCAAGGACGCATGGCCCGAATTGGCCGGCAGGCGGCGAACCGATGACGCAGCTCGAGATCAGCCCGGAACGGCTCAGAGCGTTCAGCGACGGCGTCATCGCCATCATCGTGACCATCATGGTGCTGGAGCTGAAGCTCCCCGAGCACGCCGGCGAGCGGGGGCTCGTGCACGGCCTGCTGGCGCCGCTGGCGCCGAAGCTCGGCTGCTACGCCATCAGCTTCCTGGTCGTGGTGACGATGTGGGGGAACCATTACGCGCTGATGGCCACGGTGCAGCACGTCACGCGCACGATCCTGTGGCTGAACAACCACCTGCTGTTCTGGATGTCGCTCATTCCGTTCGCCACCGGGTTTCTCGGCGACAATCCGCGCCTCGTCGATGCCCACGTGGTTTACGCCTTCGTGCTGACGATGAGCGTCGTCTCGTTCACGCTCATGCGCTGGCATGGCGTGCGGCAGAGCCGGGAGAATCCCGGGCTCGCGGCGGTGCACCTCGCGGTTCTCAAGAAGAGCCTGCTCGCCACCGCGCTTTATGCGCTCGCCATGCCGCTTGCCTACGTCTCGATCTGGGCGCCGGTCGCGATCTTCATCGCGGTCCCGGTGATGTTCTTCCTGCCGATCTTCGCGCATCGCGGCGCCGCCTAGCCGGGATGCTCATTCCAACGGCATTGCCGGCTTTTTCGCCGCGATGCCATCACGACGCAAAGGAGACCAGCTCATGAAGCCTCGGACGTGCTGCCTGCTGTTGGGACTGATGAGCGGCTTCGCCGCCGCGACGCCGGTGCAGGCGCAGCAAGCTCCCGCGGTCGAGGTCCTGGCGGAATATCCCGCCGGCAACTTTCTCGAGAACCTCGACGTCCTCCCCGACGGCCGGGTCGTCTTCACGAGCTATTTCGCAAAGGAGATCGAGGTGCTCGAAGGCGGCAAGGCGCACACCTTCGCCAGGCTTTCCGCGCATCCTGTCAGCATCCTCGGTCTCGATCGCGGCTTCCTCGTCGCGGCGCACGGCCAAACCTTCGTGAGCGGAGCCGGCTTCGTCGAAACGCAGATGTTCCTGCTGCTCGACAAGGACGGACGGGAAACCGGAAGCTTCAAGGCGCCGCAGGCGCGCTTCCTCAACGGAATGGTCCGGCATGGCGCAGACGAGGTTCTCATCGCCGATTCGATCGCCGGCACGATCTGGCGCGTCAATATAAAGACGCAAACGATCACACCCTGGCTCAAGGACGACGCGCTGGGGCGCGACCCGGCGGTGAAAGAGTTTCGGCCGGGCGCCAACGGCCTGAAGCGCCAGGGAAATACGCTGATCGTCTCCAATTCATCGTACGGGACATTGTCGGCCATCGATGTCGATGCCGCGGGCGCCCCGAGCGGCGCGCTCAAGCTCTTGGCGCGTGTCGAGCGGATCGACGACTTCGTCATCGGCGCGTCCGGCGAGATCGTCTACGCGACGCATGGCGATACGCTGATGCGCCGATCGAAGGACGGAGCGACCAGCGTCCTGATGCAATCCGGATGCGACGGGTGCACCGCCGTCACCATGGTCAACGGGGCCGGCGGCGCAAAAGCGCTCATCGTTCTTACGACCGGCGGTTTCTCGGCGGGCCGCAAGGAGCCGGCGCGGGTGCTGCGCCTGCCTTACCGGTGATCGTGTGCGCGCGCCGTCCGGTTGAGGACAAAGACCGCTATCGGGTCGGCCGGTTCCGGCGAGCGCCGGCATCGCGCATTCCGCGCCCGAATTAACCGCGCTCGCCGCCGGTTCGCATGACCCGCCGCCGCAGGCTATGATGCGGCCGGCCGGTGCGATGAGCCCGGCGGCGTTGGGGAGCGGGAATGCGAAGGTCGTTGTGGGCCGGCATCGTCGCGGTGGCGGTCCTGACATGCGCGGGGGCGTATTGGCGCATCAATCAGCCGTCGCCATCGACCGCTTTATCCGACGCGCCCGCGCCAGCCGTGGAGGCCGCGCGGCCGGCGCCTGTGCAGGAACCGGTGCTGCCGCAGACCGCAACGCATGAGGCGCGGCCCGAAGAGGGGCGGGTGCAGGAAACCGCCGAAGCGCCCGCCATATCGCCTCCCGTGACTGAGGAGCCCGCGCAGGTTCCCAGCCCGCGGCAGGACGCGCGGCGCGAGGAAACGCCTGTCGCCGCACCGGTGGAGACCGCGCCCGTCGCGATCGAAACCGCGCCGGCCAATGTCGAGCCCGCGCCCGCACCGTTCGAGACCGCCTCTATTCCAACCGCGCCGATTGTGCTCGAGCCGCCCGCGGAACAGCCGGATCTGTCCTACCTGCATTATTACGCTTACTCGGAAATTCCTCCCGCGACGAAGCCGGCGGACACGGTTCTCGCCTCGCTCAAGGCCCTCCCGCCCGGAACACCGATCGAAGAGATCAAGCGGGTCTCGGATCTATTGAAACTCGACTTCGGTTTCATGAAGACGGTGGCAAAGATCGAGTCCGGCTTCGACCCCAAGCAGCGCACCGGCTCCTATATCGGCCTGTTCCAGTTGAGCAACAAGGAATTCGCCATGTACGGCTCCGGCGACATCCTCGATCCGCGTGACAACACTGTCGCCGCCGCGCTGAAGTTCATGACCGAGAACGTCATGTTCGAGATGTTCACGCACCGCACGCCGAGCTTCAACGACATCTACCTCATTCACCAGCAGGGCGTCGAAGGCGCGGTGGAGCACTTGAGCCAGCCCCGCCGGCTGGCCTGGCGATCCATGTGCGCGACCTATGAAGGCAAGGAAAAGGGCGAGAAGTGGTGCAAGCGCGCGATCTGGGGCAACACGCTGCCAGCCTTGAAACGCGCATGGAAGAACGTCAACAAGGTCACGTCGGCCGACTTCGTCGGCATGTGGCGCCAACGCGTGGCTGAGTTCTACGCGCAGTATTCCCAATCCGCCGCGAAGTGAAAAGCCGGGATCAGAACGGCCAGGTCCAGCCCCGCCGCGGCCGGTAATAATAGCCGCTGCCGCGCCGGTACTGATTATCCCAATTGTCGCGGACGTAGGGGTAGCCGCCGCTGCCGCTCCGGTAATCCTCGTCGCCGGCAATGTCGACATTGTTGCTCGGCTGGCGCGTGATGAACCCGCCCTGGGGCTGGTTGCTCAGCACCGCGACGAATTCCGTGCGGTAATTGGTCTCGCTGCTCAGCGGCTCGTCCGAAATGATGATCGAGGATCGCGGCGCGGCGGTCGGCGCAACGCGGTCGAGCACGTCCTGAGGGATGGTGATGCGGTCGAGCGCGTCCTTGGCGGTGTCGCCGCCGTCGACCGTCACCGCGGTCCAGCGCAGGCCGCTGTCGGTGCGCGCCATCGCCGTGAACACATGCGTGCCGATCGGCTTGTCGGGATCGCGGATCGTGACGGGAACCTCGATGGATGAGTCGAAGACCTCGCCGCCGTCGGGCCATCGCTTGTGCGTGTTGCGGCGGACGTAAAGCTTCTGTGTCGCGCGGCTGATGTAGATCGAGACAGGTTCGAGTTCGAGCCTGGCTTCCTTCGCGGTCTTGGCCGTGGCCGCCTTTTTGGCCTCGGCGGCCTTTGCGGCATCGCGGGCGGATGCGTCGGCGTCGCGCGTCGCATTCGCGTCCGCCGTGGCGCTGTCGAGCCGCGTTGCTGCTTCCTCCGCCTTGGCGGCGGCCTTCTGCCTCCGCTCCTCGGCCCGCGCTTTGGCTTGATCGGTCTTTGCCGCGGCCAGCGCCTTCTCGGCGGAAGCCAGCTCGGCGTCGGCGCGGGACTTCATCGATTTCAATTTACGCAGCGATACCGCAAGCGATTTCGTCTCGCGCGCGGCGCGGACGGCGGCTTTCTTGGCCGCGTCGGCCGATGCCGCGGCCTCGGCGGCCTCGCGGGCGAGCGTCTCGGCCTGCGCCGGCGCGGCGGCGAGCGCCTCCGGCTTCGGCTGCAACAGCGCCGGATGAGAAATGTCGACCGGGGCCGGATCTTCCGGCGCGATGATCACGCGCATGCCGATCCGCGTCTTGTCAAACAGCTTCTCCGCAAATCCGTACGGCATGCGAATGCAGCCGTGCGACGCCGCATAGCCGGGCAGCGGCCCGCCGTGCAGCGCGATACCGTTCCAGGTGATGCGCTGCATGTGCGGCATCCAGGCGTCGTCATACATCGTCGAGTGGTGGTCTCGGTCCTTCTCGATGACGGCGAAGACGCCCGCCGGCGTCTCGCGCTCCGTGACTCCGGTCGAGACCGGCGCCCGATAAATCCAGCCATCGGCATCGTAGAACGTGACCTGCTGGGCCTTGATCGACACGATCGCCATGATCGGCTCGCCGGCTGCGCGCGGGGCCGTCGCCTCCGCGGCCTGCGCCTGACGCGCCGGTTTCGCCAGGGCAGGGGCTGTCAGCGCGGCCATCGCTGCGAGCGCCACGGCGGCAGCGGGCCGCCAATACCGCTTCGCACCGGAGAATCGCGCCGCCGCCAACCGATCGACCATCGTCCGCTCCGGATTCGCCGGTCCCTTGATCCCGCCAGCCTAGCGCCGCCGGCCCGTTCAAAACAACATGCTCGCGGCAGAGCAGGCTGTCTTCTTTTCTCTCGGCCGGGAATCGGGTGGTGCGGCTGTACGCCGGATGGCAAATCCGCGCGCACGCCGGCAAGCACGGAGCGCCTTGCTCCCATTGCCGGCACCGCGATGCCGCACCTTGGAGCGCAGACGATGCACAGGATCATCGAGCCGGGCATTCTCTATTTCGGAACGCCGGTCGTTCTCATCAGCACCGTCAACGAAGACGGCACGTACAACCTCTCGCCCATGTCGTCGGCGTTCTGGCTGGGGTGGCGGTGCATGCTCGGTCTCGGCGCGAGCTCGAAGACGCCGCAGAACATGCGGCGCACCGGCGAATGCGTCCTCAACCTTCCTTCCGTCGACATTGTCGGCGCGGTGAACCGCCTCGCGCTGACCACCGGGTCGAACCCTGTACCGGAGGTCAAGGTCCGCAGAGGCTACCGGCACGAGGCGAACAAATTTGAAATCGCCGGGCTGACGCCGGTCGCGTCGGAAACGGTCGCGGCGCCGCGCGTCGCCGAATGCGCGGTGCAGCTCGAGGCGCGGGTCGAGGCCGTTCACGGCATCGCGGACGACGATGCGCATCAGCGAGGCTCGCGCCAATGCATCGAGGTGCGCGTGCAGAGGGTTCACGTCGATGAGAATATCCTGATGGCGGGCGAGGGCGACCGGATCGATCCCGACAAATGGCGCCCGCTCATCATGAGCTTTCAGCAATTCTACGGGCTCGGCGCGAAAGTCCATGAGTCGGCGCTCGGCACCGTGCCGGAGGCGGCTTATCGCGGGCCCGACATTGCGCGCGCACGCGCTGTCCGCCGGTAGCGGCGCGTTCGCGGCGCAGGACGCGGATGGCGGCGGCTACGACTCAGCTGGCCGATTTTTTCTTGGACCGCCGATTGTGGTTGTCGATGCCGCAGTCCTGCTCGACCCGGCGCAAGTCGGCCTGCGTCAGGCCGTAGTTCTCGGTGGCGTGCTTGCGCGCCGCCTGAAGACCGTATTGCGAGATGGCGGCGCGGACCTGCTCGCACTGACCGTCATCCGGTCCGTTCTGCGCGAGACAGGGTGTCGAGAGCACCGCGACGAAGGCTATGATCGAGAAACCGCGCATGTCTTTAAGACCCATGTAAAAGAAAGCTTGAAAATACCGAAGCTTCGAACGCGCGCCCGGGACGAACGGCCCGGGTGGACGAAGGCTAGCACAGACCCGGATTATGTCGGCCATTGGGCCGTTGCGAGGCCGGCCCCGGGTATTGAGGCCGGCGCGTCCGCGCCGGCCGGCGGCTTTGACGGGCCCGAATTCGGCATAAGATGACGCCCAGTCTTCCGCACACCGGAACCGGCGCCCGTGTCCATTCGCGATCTCAAGACGTTCCTGGCGATCGCGGAGGGCGGCTCGTTTGCATCCGCCGCGCGCGCGGTGCGCCGGACGCAATCGGCCGTCAGTACTCAGATGAAGGCGCTGGAAGAGGAACTCGGCATCGATCTCTTCGACCGCTCCAAGCGTCCGCCGCTGCTGACCGATGCCGGGCGCGCGTTCGTGCCGAAGATCGCGGACGTGGTGCAGGCTTACGAGCTGCTGTTCCAGCGAACCGCCGGCTCCGAGCTCGAAGGGCGCATCAGGCTCGGCTCGGTGCCGACGCTGATCACCGGGCGCCTGCCGCGGGCGCTGATGGCGCTCAGGAGCAAGTATCCGCGCCTTCGCATCGAGCTGACGATGGGACTGTCGGCGGACCTCGTCGAGAAGCTTCGCCGCGGCGCGCTCGACGCGGCGCTCATCAGCGAGTGGCAGGAGGGCAGCGCCGAGCTGCAATGGACACCGTTCGCGCGCGAGCCGCTCGTCCTGATCGCGCCGCCGGACGCGCCGCCGCGGCGGGCCGAGGAACTGGTCACCACGCTGCCGTTCATCCGCTACACCCGCGAGGCTTGGGTCGGACATCTCATCGACCTGTTCCTCAAGAAGCGGCGGCTCAAGGTCGACGAGGTGATGACGCTCGATACGCTCGAGGCGATCACCACGATGGTTCATCACGGTCTCGGCGTGTCGATCGTGCCGCATCGGGGCGCGTCGGACCCGTTCGCGCTGCCGGTGCAAAGACTCGCCTTCGCGGGCCCGCCGGTTTACCGCACCATCGGGCTCGTGCAGCGGCCGGGCAATCCGAAGGCGCAGATCGCCGAAAGCCTTCTCGCCGAGCTCAAGGCGCTGTGGGGTGCGCCGGAACGGCCTGCGCGAGGGCGGCGCGGCGCGGGCGCGGCAAAGCAGGGGCGGCGGCGCCGTTCCCATCCCAAGAAAAAATGAATTCGATCTTCGTTCTTATTCGTTTTTTCTGAACAGTGAGCGGTGTTAGACAGGCTGCCACGGACACGCGCAAGGCCAGGCGAGGACCAGGAATGTCGCTGCAAACGCCCGATCTTAAGGTCTCGCTGTGGCGCGGCGGCGACGGCGGAAGCTACGAATCCTACCGGGTTCCGCTTCGCCCGAACCAGACCGTGCTCGACGTCGTCACCTGGATCCAGCGCAACGTCGATCCGTCCTTGACCTATCGTTTCGCCTGCCGCGTCGGCGTGTGCGGCTCCTGCGCCATGTCGGTCAACGGCACGCCGCGGTGGACCTGCCGGACCCACGTCTCGAAGGTCGTTCGCAATGGCGCGCTGACGATCGGCCCGCTCGAGAACCTGCCGGTGATCAAGGATCTGGCCACCGACATGGCCGTGTTCTTCGAGAAGTGGCAGCGCGCGCAGGGCGTGTTCGCGCCGTCGAAGGGCCGGCACGACGCGGTCGAGCAGATCAGGCCGGACGATCTCGACCGGCAGGCGGTCGACGCGGCGATCGAATGCATCAATTGCGGCGTCTGCTATGCCGCCTGCGACACGGTGCGCTGGGACGCGGACTATCTCGGTCCGGCGGCGCTCAACCGCGCATGGTCGCTCGTCAACGACGCGCGCGACGCCGGCAAGAAGGAGCGGCTCGAGGTTCTCTCGCGCGCGGGCGGCTGCTTCTCCTGTCATTCGCATCAATCCTGCCAGCAGCTTTGTCCGCAGGCGCTCAACCCGACCGAAGCGATCGCCGGCCTCAAGCGCCGCATCGCGCATGGCCGTCTCAAGGGGGAGGTGGGCTGATGAGCGTCCGCGCCTATCTCTGGCAGCGTGGCACCGCGGTCCTGCTGGTCGCGCTGATCGCCGTGCATCTCGGCGTCATCTTCTATGCGAGCGGACGGCATCTTGCGGCCGCGGACATTCTGGCGCGGACCAGGGGCAGCATCGCCTGGGGGGCGTTCTACACGACCTTCGTCCTTGCCGCGGCGATCCACGCCTCGATCGGCATCCAGGCGCCGCTGGTCGAATGGTTTTCGCTCAGCCGGCGCGGCGCCATGATCTTCGGCGCGTGCTTCGGCGCGCTCCTCGTCGCGCTCGGCCTGCGCGCGGTAATGGCGGTGGTGCTATGACGGCCTTCACCGACAATCGCCGCGCCAACCCGACCTGGATCGCGGCGCTCGTCCACCGCATCTCCGGTCTGACGCTGGCGGCGTTCCTGCCGGCGCATTTCTACGTGCTGGCCTTCGCGCTGAACGGCGAAGCCAGACTCGACGGCTTCCTGCGCTGGACGGATGCGCCGGCCGTCAAGTTCGCGGAAGCCGGGCTGGTGTTCCTCCTTGTCGTGCATGGGCTGGGCGGCGTGCGCCTGCTGCTGCTCGAGAATGCCGGCTGGCGCAACGGACAGGCGCGGCTGGCGTTATCGGCGATCGGCGTGGCAGTCGCGCTCGCCATCGTCTTCCTGGTTCGCGTGCTGTGAGAGCGACGATGAATGTGGAACGGCAAAAGACGGACATATTGATCCTCGGCTCGGGCGGGGCGGGGTTGTTCGCCGCGCTGCATGCGCATGCGGCCGATCCGTCGCTCAAGATCACGGTCGCGACCAAGGGGCTGCTCGGCAAGTGCGGCTGCACGCGTATGGTCCAGGGCGGCTACAACGTCGCGCTGCACAAGGGCGACTCGATCGAGCGTCATTTCATGGACACGATCGAGGGCGGCAAGTGGCTGCCCAATCAGGAACTCGCCTGGACATTGGTCACCAAGGCGATCGAGCGCGTCCAGGAATTGGAAAACGAGGTCGGCTGCTTTTTCGACCGCAATCCGGACGGCAGCCTGCACGGCAAGGCCTTTGCCGGGCAGACCTTCGACCGCACCGTCCACAAGGGCGACCTCACCGGCATCGAGATCATCAACCGGCTGATGGAGCAGGTGTTCGCGCGGCCCGGCATCGCGCGTCTTGAGGAGCACCGCGCGCTCGCCTTGATCCCGAGCCGGGACGGCGATGCGCTGTCCGGCGTACTGCTCGTCGACATCCGCACCGGGCTGTTGCGCTTCGTCGAGGCGAAGGCCGTGCTGCTCGCGACCGGCGGCGGCCCGACCATGTACAAATATCACACGCCCTCCGGCGACAAGAGCATGGACGGGCTCGCCATGGCGCTGCGCGCCGGGCTGCCGCTGCGCGACATGGAGATGGTGCAGTTTCATCCGACAGGCCTGCTTGCCGGCCCCGACACGCGCATGACCGGCACGGTTCTGGAAGAGGGCCTGCGCGGATCCGGCGGCTATCTCCTGAACGGCGACAAGCGCCGCTTCATGGCCGACTACGATCCGAAGCTCGAGCGCGCGACGCGCGACGTCGTCAGCCGCTCGATCTACGCGGAAATGAAGGCGGGCCGCACCACGCCGCTCGGCGGCGTCTACATCCAGATGGGGCATCTGGGACCCGACAAGGTCGCCAAGATGTTCAAGGGCATGGTCGACCGCTGCCGCGATTGCGGCTTCGACCTCGCCGGCGGCCTCGTCGAGGTCGTGCCGACCGCGCATTATTTCATGGGCGGCGTCACGTGCGGCGTCGACACGTCGACCGAAATGCACGGCCTGTTCGTTGCCGGCGAAGACGCCAGCGGCATGCACGGCGCCAATCGTCTCGGCGGCAATGGCGTTGCCAATTCGACGGTGTTCGGCGGCATTGCCGGCGACGTCATGCCGGGCTGGATCGCGAACAACCCGCATCACCGCGCGCCGGACGAGGACGCGATCGCGTTCGAAGCCGCCCGCGCCTTCCATCCGTTCACGGCGAAGCCCGGCGACGTCAACCGGCTGCGCGACCGGCTGCTCGACCTGATGTGGGACGACGTCGGCGTCATTCGCGACGCCGCGGGCATCGACCGCGCCCTCGGAGAGCTCGACGCGCTCGAGGCCGAACTTCTGCGCACCGGCGTGCCCGACACCGGCGCCGCCTTCAATCTTACCTGGCACGACTGGCTCAACCTGCGTTCGCTGGCTGAGACGAGCCGCGTCATCGCGCTGGCGGCGAAGCGGCGCGAGAATTCGCGCGGCGCGCACTTCCGCTCGGATTTCCCGGAGCCTGGCGATCTCGAGACGTCGACCTACACCGTCGTCCGCCAGGATAAAGAGGGCCGGCAGACGATCACCGACGAGCCGGTCCAGTTCACCCGCGTGCGGCCGGGCGAGAGCCTGCTTCAGCCGTCCATTGCAGCCGAATGAACGAGGTCGCGATGATCCCCTTGTCATCTCTCCAGGACGTAGCGGAACAGCTGATGGCGAACGCCGCCATCGAGATCCCCCGCGATTACCTCGGCGGCCTGCGCAAATGCGCCGACACCGAGAAGGGCGACCTGTCGGCCTTCGTCATCAAGGCGATGCTCGACAATTACGACGCGGCGGAAGAAGACCGCCGCCCGATGTGCGGCGATACCGGCTGCCCGCGCTGGTACGTCAAGATCGGCAACGAGGCGAGGATCGAGGGCGGGCCGGTGGCGTTAGAAGCCGCGCTGCGGCGCGCGACGGCGAACGCGACCGCCGACGTGCCGCTGCGGCCGAACCGCGTGCACCCGCTCTGGCGCACCGACCACAACAACAATGTCGGCATCGGCGCGCCGGAGATCGAGTACGCTTTCCATCCGGACGCCGACTGGATCGAACTGACGACCGTGCACAAAGGCGGCCTGTTCGGCTCCGACTACCGCATGCTGTTCCCCGCCGACGGCCTCGACGGCATCAAGCGCTTCTATCTCGACACGCTCATCGCGTTCGGCAAGCGGGGGCTGGCCTGCCAGCCGGCGATCGTCGGCGTCGGTCTCGGCGGCAACAAGGACACGTGCATGGTGCTGGGCAAGCAGGCGGCGTGCCTGCGCACCGTCGGATCGCGCAACCCCGACCCGAAGATCGCGGCGCTGGAAGAGGAGTTCAAGACGCTCGGCAATTCCATCGGCATGGGCGCCATGGGCTTCATGGGCTCGTCCATGGTGGTCGATTGCCACATCGAGGTCGGCTACTGCCACACCGGCGGAATGCCGATGAGCGTGCACATGTTCTGCCTGTCGTCGCGCCGCGCCACGGCGCGCGTCTATGCCGACGGGCGCGCGACTTTCCGTACCGACCCGGAATGGTTCACCGATTATTCGCGGCGCGAGACGGTCGAGTGGCCGGCCGCGGCCGCTGAGGCCGCGGAGTGATGCGATGACCTTGAAGACCGTCCAGCTCTCGCTGCCCGCCACGACCGCCGACCTCGCCAAGCTCGAGCTCGGCAATGTCGTTTATCTCACCGGCCGCCTCTTCACCGCGCGCGAAGGCGTCTATCACCACGCGGTGGAGGAGGGGCATGCGCTGCCCGCCGGCCCCGACGAACTCGGGCGCGCGAACTTCCACTCCTCGCCGGCCGCGAACATCGCGGCGGACGGCACGATGACCGTCGGCGCGGTGACCGCCACCGCCTCGTTCCGCTTCGGCAAATACATCGAACGCTGGTTCGAACTGTCGAAGTGCAACCTCATCATCGGCAAAGGCGGGATGAGCAGCGACATCTACAAGAAATATTTCGTGCCGAACGAGGCGATCTATCTCACCACGGTCGGCTACGGCACGGGCGCGTTGCTCGGTCGCGGCATCAGGAAGGTCGCGGCCGTTCACTGGCGCGAGGAGCTTGGCCTCGCGCAGGCGATCTGGGTGCTGGACGTCGAGAACTTCGGCCCGTTCCTCGTCGACAGCGACCTCCAGGGCAATTCGCTGTTCGAGCGGGAGAACGCCAAGATCGCGCCGGGGCTCGACGCGCTTTATGCCGGAACGCGGCCGGCGACGCTCCGCCGCTTCGGCGAGACCAGCGACAAGAGCGACGAGCTGATCTGAAAACGCGTGAAGGTGCGGGCAGGTCGCGAAAATAAATTTGGTCCGGGCGGCGTCGTGGGGCGTTGCGCGCGGTCAAAAGCGGCGTTTGCGCTCGCCAGTCGCGCGCTATATCGCTAAGCTCATGAAATGCGTCGCGCTTTTCTGATTCCTGTGCTCGTTCTGGCGGCTTTCGCCGTGTCCGGCTGCACCAAATGCGGCTGGATCTGGAACGACAGTCCGCACGCCTGCCATTCCGATCAGACCCGCTAAGTTGCGGGCGCCACGCGGCTTTTTCCTCTGCCGCGGCGCGACGGACTGTAGTCCAGAAATCTTTTGAAAAAATCCTAGGAAAACGAGTTGACGAGCGTGACGCTCCTAAGGTACAAAGTCCTCACGCTGCGGAGCTGCGCCCGGATGGTCGGAGCGGCGAGGCGGCCGGACCCAATAGCCTTTCCGTCGTCCTGAGGCGCCGTCGCGTTCCGCGCGGGCTGCTCACGATTGACCGACGATCAGCGGCGCGTCGACGCCCGCATGGTCCCGCATGCGGGTGCTCAGGGTGACGGAGAGACGGAACACCCCGGCGGCTCCTGGCGTTGCCTCATCGACATGCCGCGTGACGCGCGCGGCTTTCGAAGAAGGACGTAACGCCATGCCGACCGTTGAGAACAACCGCGTCGTCGAGACGCCGACCGAGGCGCGCGCCGGCGCGACCGGGCACAATGTCCGCTACGTGCTCGGCATCAGCGTCGTCGTTCTGATCGTGGCCTTTGCCATCGTGTACCTCGTCTATTTCGGCTGACGCTGGAGACGAAGAATTCGATTTCTGAAAACGCGCCGGTGAGAAGCCGGCGCGTTTTGCTTTGGGGGCGCTGCCATGGGTGTGCTGAAAGAAATTGCGCCGCACCTGTTCGCCGAAGGCAAGCGGCTCTACGAACTGACCACGACGCCGCTGGAGGACATCGGCGCGCTCATGGGCGTGTCGCGCTGGACGGTGCAGCGGCGCATCCCCGATTGGGGCTGGGTGCCGCGCACCGCGCTGCGGCGCCGGGCGGACGGTAGCACCATCGCGCCGGCGCCTGCCGCCGACGCGGCGGTGCCTTCGCCGCCGACCCATGCAGAGCGCGTTGCACTCGCCGCCCAATTTTACCGGACCGCGATGCTTGGCCTCGAGGTCGCGAACCGCATCCTCGACCGATCCGCACGGGGCGACGAGGCGGACACCGAGAGCGCCGCCCGCGCGCTGGCCGCGACCTTCCGCGCCTTGCGCGAAATGACGGCATTGATGCCTCCCGAATTCACGGCGCCCCGACATGAAGCCGACGAGCCTCCACCCCGCAGCATTGACGAGTTCCGCGAAGCGCTTGCGATCCGCATTGAAAGGATTGTCGAAACTCACCGAAGCGCAGAACGCTCAGGCTGCGCAGGCGGAGACGCGGGTGGAGATAGAGGAGGAGACCCGGCGCAATGAGCGCTGGCGGTTCGAAGGCGATTTCACGCCGCTCGCTCTCGACCATCAGTGCCCACCCGCATTGGCTAATTCCGGTGAACCCTGGAGCATATGGTTGATCCTCGGCGGGCGCGGCGCGGGCAAGACCCGCGCCGGCGCCGAATGGGTACGAAGCGTCGCCCTCGAAGATGCGAGCGCACGCATCGCCATCGTCGGCAACACCAAGCAGGATGCGCGCGACATCATGGTCGAAGGCGTGTCCGGCCTGCTCGCCGTCCACCTCGACGACGCGCGGCCGAAATGGCAGCCCGCGCTCAAGCGGTTGGAATGGCCGAACGGCGCAATCGCGCAATTGTTCTCGGCCGAGGAACCGGAAAGTCTGCGCGGGCCGCAATTCTCCGCGGCCTGGCTCGACGAACTCGCCAAGTGGCGTCATGCCGAAGCAACCTTCGATATGCTGCAGTTCGGGCTGCGCCTTGGCGGGCGGCCGCGGCAGGTCATCACGACCACGCCGCGGCCGATCCCCTTGCTGAAGAAGATCATGGCCGATCCGCACACCGCGGTGACGCATGCCGGCACGCGCGCCAATGCCGTCAATTTGGCGCCGCGCTTTCTGGAAACCGTCTTGAAGCGCTATGGCGGCACCGAACTCGGCCGCCAGGAGATCGAGGGCGAGATGATCGAGCAGCGCTCCGACGCGCTGTGGACTCGCGCGATGCTGGCGAGTTGCCGCGTCACGGCGGCGCCCCCGCTGGCGCGCATCGTCGTCGCCGTCGATCCGCCGGGCTCGGCGCGCGCGGGCTCGGACGCCTGCGGCATCGTCGCGGCGGGCAAGGCGAGCGACGGCACGCTCTATGTGCTGGCCGACGAGAGCGCCGGCGGCCTGTCGCCGCAAATGTGGGCCTCGCGCGCGATCGCGCTGTGGCGGCGGCTCGCGGCCGACGTGCTGGTGGCGGAGGCGAATTTCGGCGGCGACATGGTGCGCGCGGTGATCCGCGCCGCCGATCCGGCCGTGCCGGTGACGACGGTGCATGCGACGCGCGGCAAGTTCGTGCGCGCCGAACCGGTCGCGCAACTCTACGAGCAGGGCAGGGTGCGGCACGTGGGCGGATTTGCCGCGCTGGAGGATGAGATGTGCGACTTCGGTCTCGATGGGCTGTCGTCGGGCCGCTCGCCGGACAGGCTCGACGCGCTGGTCTGGGCACTGACGGCGCTGACCTATGGGATGAGGGCGGAGCCGCGGGTGCGGGGGATTTGAAGTCCCACATGCCCCGGGCGCTGCGCACCGCGTTCAAGTGGGTGTCGTCGTCCTGAGGTGCCCGCGCCCTGGCGCGGGCCTCGAAGGACCTGTGAGTCCGCAAAGTGCGCGCTGAGAGTCAGAGACCCTTCGAGGCTCGGCGGCATTGCCGCCTCGCTCCTCAGGGTGACGGGAGACGTCGTATCGATATCGGGTACGAGGATAGAGCATGTTCAATCTTCTGAAAAAACTCGCGGCTCCGGAGCAGAAGCAATCCCGCGCGTCGCGCATCATCGCGCTCGAAGGCGGCGGACGGGCGCGCTGGACGCCGCGCGACTATGCGGCGCTGGCGCGCGAAGGCTACACGAAGAACGCCATCGTGCATCGCGCGGTGCGGCTGATCGCGGAGTCGATCGGCGGCCTGTCGTTCGTCCTCTATGAGGGCGACGCCGAGCGCGACACGCATCCGCTCATCGATCTCGTACGGCGGCCGAACCCGCGCCAGGACGGCCCGGCCTTCCTCGATTGCGTCGCCTCGCATCTGCTGCTCGCCGGCAACGCCTATATCGAGGCGGTCGGCATTGCGGGCGAGGGGGTGCGCGAACTCTACGCGCTGCGGCCCGACCGCATGAAGGTGGTGCCGGGCCCCGACGGCTGGCCGCACGCCTATGATTACACGGTGGGCGGCGCGACGGTGCGCTTCGACCAGGCTGCGGCGCAGCCGCCGATCCTGCAACTGACGCTGTTCAACCCGCTCGACGATTATTACGGCTTCGCGCCGCTGGAAGCAGCCGCCTCCGCCGTCGACCTGCACAATGCCGCGGCGCGCTGGAACAAGGCGCTGCTCGACAATGCGGCGCGGCCCTGCGGCGCGCTCGTCTATGACGGCGCCGACGGCATGCCCTTGTCCGAGCCGCAGTTCGATCGGCTCAAAGGCGAGCTCGAGCGGCAATATCAGGGCGCGGCGAATGCCGGGCGGCCGCTGGTGCTCGAAGGCGGGCTCGACTGGAAGCAGATGTCGCTCACGCCGAAGGACATGGATTTCCTCGAAGCGAAACACGCCGCGGCGCGCGAGATCGCGCTCGCCTTCGGCGTACCGCCCATGCTCTTGGCGATTCCCGGCGACAACACTTATGCCAACTATCAGGAAGCGAACCGCGTGTTCTGGCGGCAGACCGTGCTGCCGCTCGCCGGCCGCGTCGCCGCGGCGCTGACGCAATGGCTGGCGCCGTCGTTCGGCGGCGACCTTACGCTCGCGCCGGATCTCGACCGCATCGAGGCGCTGAGCCCCGATCGCGCCGCATTGTGGGAGCGCGTGAGCAAGGCGGCGTTCCTCACCGTCAACGAGCAGCGCGCGGCAACCGGCTATGGCGCGGTTGCCGGCGGCGACACTGTTCCCGCCGGTTGAAGGAACCGGAACGTTACGTTCCTCCTGCCGTTGGCCTTGCGAGCCCCGCGTGACGCGCGGCTCGTCATGCCAATATGAGGAGAAACCATGAGCAGGAAACCGATGCTCGCGCTCGGCGTCGCCGCGACGCTGGCGCTCGGCCTGACCGCCGCGCAGGCGCAGAGCGGCACGCCGCAGATGAACAGCAACTCGATGGCGAAACCGTCATCGTCGATGAACGGCAGTTCAGGAATGAACCAGAAGGCCAGCAAGGCCGATCAGAAATTCCTGATGGAAGGCATGCAGGGCGACATGGCCGAGGTGCAACTCGGCAAGCTCGCGCAGCAGAAGGGCCACAGCGAGGACGTCAAGCAGTTCGGCCAGATGCTCGAGCAGGATCATAGCCAGCACCTTCAGCAGGCGCAGCAGGAGGCGCAGCAGCTCGGCATCACGCCGCCGCAGCAGGTGAACGCCAAGCAGAAGGCGACCTACGAGCGCATGAACAAGCTTTCGGGCGCGCAGTTCGACAAGCAGTTCACCAAGCACGCCGTCGCCGACCACAAGAAGGACGTCGCCGAATACCAGAAGGAGGCGAAGTCGAAGAGCCCGCTGGCGCAGTTCGCGCAGCAGACCGTGCCGACCTTGCAGAAGCATTTGCAGACGGCGCAATCGATCGAGAGCAAGGGCGCGATGACCGGCGCGAAGTCGGGCGCGAAATAAGACAGCAGACGTCGGCGCCGGCAACGGCGCTTCACGATGACGCCCGTCGGTGATGAGCCGGCGGGCGTCTTCTTTTGGGCCTCCCGCGATGAACGACGTGATCTTGACCTTTGCCGAGCGCGGCGATCTCGCGCATCTGGCGCTCCTGCTGTGGGCGCTGTCGGCATCGGGCCTCGCCTGGTTCGCGCTGCGTGAAGTCGCGGCGGCGAGCCGTCGCTTCGACGATTTCGTGCGCGAGCTCGCGCGCTTCAACGAGCGGTTCAACGGACACATCGGAGGCTGATCATGGACACGCTGCATAATGTGCTGCGCTCGCTGCGCGGCGAGACCAAGTCGCGCCGCGACACGCACCTGACCGTGTTCCGCGAATTCCTCGACCACCTCGACCGCGCCGCCCGCCGCCGCACCGCGCCGCCGCGCGCGGTGAAGGGGCGGGAGAAGGAGAGGGGGAGAAGGAAGTAGGGGCTTCTTCCCTCTCCCCGCAGAGCGGGGAGAGGGCGGCGAGCAGCTTTGCTGCGAGCCGGGTGAGGGGCCTCGTCGTCTTTCACCACCCCCCCCACCCGTCATCCTCGCCATAGCGTCGAACGCGCGTAAACGCGCTTTTGCGCTCGGATGCCGACCTCTCCACGCAAGCGGGGAGAGGTGAAGGAAGAGTCATGCTCGCACCCATCTCCACTCCCACCATCGCCTCGGTGTTCGCGCCGAAGACGCGGATCGCCGAAGACGGCACCGTCGAGGGCTATGCCTCGCTGTTCGGCGAGATCGACCAGGCGCGCGACATGGTGGTGCGCGGCGCGTTCCGTTCATCGCTTAGCGTGCGCGGCGCCCGGCGCGTGCCGATGCTGTTCCAGCACGATCCGGCCGAGCCGGTCGGCATCTGGCTCGAGCTGCGCGAAGACGCCACCGGGCTCTACGCGCGCGGCCGCCTGATCCCGGAAGTGGCGCGGGCGCGCGAACTCCTGTCGCTGCTGCGCGCCGGTGCGGTCGACGGCCTCTCCATCGGCTTCCGTGCGGCGAAGGCGCGCATCGACCCGCGGACGCGCGTGCGCAGTTTGCTGGCCGTCGACCTCTGGGAAATCTCGATCGTCACCTTCCCGCTGCTCGCGGGAGCGCGCGTGCGCGCGGTGAAGCAGGCATTCTCCCCGCCGACGCTGTCATCCGCCCGTACGCGCGCCGAGCGGGCCTGGCGTGAAGTGGCGGGCGCCGCCGCGGCCGCGGACGAACCGGCGCGGCGGCGCACTCCTTACATTCCCGGCGCCACGCACCGCGGCGGCCGCATCAAGGGCTGGCGGGCGGGGTGAGCCACCGCTGAAGTCGCGAAGCTGTACCTCGGATGACCTATTACGCGTCGGGCATGCAGTCGTACAACGATCCTCCTCGCTCGCTCGGGGAATTGCAGTCAGCGACGCCGGCCCCAGGATATGATATTCACCACATCGTCGAGCAGAGCCAGGCCGAGAGTGAAGGGTATTCACGCGAAGCCATCGACAGCCCGGATAACTTAGTTGTCATCCCAAGGATGAAGCATTGGGAGATCAATCAATGGTATCAAACAAAGAACGATGATTTTGGCAGAGAAACGCCTCGCGCGTATCTGGAGGGCAGAGGCTGGTCAGTCAAGCGCGCTGTGGGCTTGGAGGCGCTGAAGAATGTCGGAGTGCTAAAGCCGTGACCGCCGAAAACCTGAAGACCATGTCCGTGACCGATCTCGTCGATCGGTTCACCGACGTCACGCTACTTCAGTACGACGCCGCGCTTTTCGGTCTGACGGCGAAATACAACCGTCTATTCGATAAGATGCACGCGATTGGAGAAGAGCTCAAGTCGAGACCTGGGGATCAGCGCAGCGCTCTGGTGCCGCTTTTGGTCCATCCGAATCGTCAAGTGCGGCTGATGGCGGCTCAATTCACTTTGGCGCTGGCGCCGGTGGCATCGCGACAGACCTTGCAGGAACTTTCGGACGCGAAGGTCTATCCGCAAGCGATGTACGCGATGGGCACTCTTCGCGCGCTCGATCGCGGCGATCGCAAGCCGACGTGAGCTGAAATGAGAGCGTGCCCCCCGAATTGAAATGGCCGGGCATCAGGGCGTAGACGCCCGGCTTCGATGGGCTATGCCCGGCCATGACAACTCTGTTGGCGGTTACGCGGAGCCTTCCGCCTACTGCTTCGCTCTTGCCGCGGCCACGATCGGCGTCAGCCGCGTGACCTCCGTGTGAACGAGCTTGGCGAGTGCCGCGGGCCCGCGATCCGCAGGCTCGGGGATGGTGGCGCCGAGATCCTCGAGGCGCTTGCGCACCGCCGGCTCGTCCAGGCCCTTGCTCAAGGCGGCGGCGAGCTTGTCGACGACTTCCTTCGGCGTGCCCTTCGGCGCGAACACCGCGTAGAACGGCGCGCAGTCGAAGTCGGGGAAGCCCTGTTCGTAGGACGTCGCGACGTCCGGCAGAAGCGGGGAGCGCTTCTTGGTGGCGATGGCCAGCGCCTTCACCGTGCCGGCGCGCACGTGCGACAGCGGACCCAGGATCGGGTCGCAGTCATAGTCGACATTGCCGGCGAGGATCGCGTTCATCACCGGCGCGGTTCCGGTGAACGGCACCAGGGTCGGATGAATGCCGATCGCATTGTTGAGAAGCAGGCAGCCGAGATAGGAGACCGAGCCGACGCCGGCGTGGCCCATGTTCAATTTGCCCTCGTTCTTCTTCGCCCACTCGGCGAACTCCTTGAGGTTGTTCGCCGGAATGTCCTTGCGCACGACGAGCAGCTCGGCCTGCGTGCCGGTGACGCCGATCGGCGCGAAGTCCTTCTCCGGGTCGTAGCCGAGGTTCGGGTAGAACATCGGCGCCGCGGCGTTGGTGCCCATATGTCCGGCGATGAGCGTGTAGCCGTCGCCCTTGGCCCTGGCGGCTCTGAGTGTGCCGACCGTGCCGCCGGCGCCGCCGACGTTTTCGACCACGAAGGATTGCCCGAGATGGCGGGAGAAGATGTCCGCGGCGATGCGGCCGAAAATGTCGGCCGGGCCGCCGGCGGCGAACGGCACGATCACCGTCACGCTGCGTGTCGGATAGTCTTCGGCCTGCGCCGTGGCGGCGCCGGCCAGTAACGCAACAGCCGCGAGTGCTCCCAGAATCCGCATTGCATCCTCCCCTTTGTGTTTCTTGTGGCGCCAAGCTTGCCAGTTTGCGCGGTGCCTGGGGAGGGGGAAATCGGCGCCGTTCCGCAGCCGCGGACGGCGGCGGGTTTCGTCATGTGACAGGCGCGTTCAGCCGCCGCGCGGCGGCATGCGCGTGACGGGCGCGGCCGCTTTCGGCGGCTCGAGCGCACGATAGCGCTGCGACAGCCAGGTCTTCCGCAACCATGCGTCGACCGAGAGCCGCCCGGCGCCGCCGATCGCCAATGCCGCGAGGCCGGCAAGATAGAGAAGGATGATCTCGTAGCCGACCGTGCCGAACTTGATGCCGTCCGCCGTCACGCCGGCGAATTTCACCGAGAAGAAGCCGTAGCGATAGTGGACGGTGACGAGCGCCGTCAGCAGCACGATCGCCATGGGCGGCGCGACCAGCGGAATGAACGCGCCGGCGATGACCGCGGCGCCGCCGGCGAGCTCGACCAATGTCGTCGCCCAGGACAACAAGAGCGGCAGCGGCACGCCGAGCGTGTCGAGCACGGTCGCGAAGCTCTCGGGGCCGCGCGAAAACTTGGCGAAGCCGTGCGCCATGAAGCCGTAGCCGACGATGAGCCGCAGCGGCAGCGGGCTCCAGCTGACGGCGGCGCGCGAGGTCAGGCGGATCGCGAGATTGGTGAGAGCATCGGGAAGAGACATTGGTGGGCTTTCTGCGATTCGATGGCGGCTTGCCGTCATCGCCCGTCTATCGGCGCCAGGAGTCACTCTCAAATGACGTGCGGGTGACCCTCGCGGCACCGCGCGATCAGGTTTTCGTCATCTTCACATGAAGGAGAAGGTTGAATGGACATCGATACCGGACTGGAGACCAAGGCCGGCGTGCCGCATGACGCGGTCGTCACGCATGGCGAGCTGATGCGCGCCTTCGAGGCGTTCAAGGAAACGAACGACGAGCGGCTCGCGACCCGCACCGGCGACGTGGTGCTGGAGGAGAAGCTCGCCCGCATCGACGGCGCACTCGACGCGCAGGCGCGGCGCCTCGACGAGATAACGCTGAAGGCGGCGCGGCCGGCGCTCGGTCACGATCGCGTCAGGAGCGGCGCCCCCGAGCACAAGGCCGCGTTCGAGTCCTATGTGCGCACCGGCGAGAGTGGCAATCTGCGCGCGCTCGAGGTGAAGGCGATGTCGTTCGGCTCCAATCCGGACGGCGGCTATCTCGTGCCGCCCGAGATCGAGGCGGCGATCGGCGAGCGGCTGACCGCGATCTCGCCGATCCGGGCCATTGCCGGGCAGCGCACCATCTCGTCGAACGTCTACAAGAAGCCGTTCGTCACGTCGGGGCCAGCGGTCGGCTGGGTCGGCGAAACCGACGCGCGCACCCTGACCGCCTCGCCCACGCTCGACGAACTCTCCTTCCCGGCGATGGAGCTCTATGCCCAGCCGGCGGCGACCGCGGGCCTGCTCGAGGACTCCGCAGTCAACATCGACCAGTGGATCGCGCAGGAGGTCGAGCAGGTGTTCGCGCAGCAGGAGGGCGCGGCCTTCGTGTCCGGCGACGGCTCGAACAAGCCGAAGGGCTTCCTGTCGTATACGACGGTCGCCAACGGCTCGTGGAGCTGGGGCAATATCGGCTACATCGCGTCGGGCGCGGCCGGCGCCTTTGCCGGCTCGAACCCGGCGGACGCGCTGATCGACCTGATCTACGCGGTGAAGGCCGGCTACCGGCAGAACGGCAGGTTCGTGATGAACCGCAAGGTCCTGGGGCTCGGCTCGACGCCGGCTTTGACCGGCGACATCGCGCAATGGGCGATGATCGTGCTGACCGCCTATTTCGGCGGCCGCAGTCTCGAAAAGGTCGCGCGCATCCTGGGACGGAAGTAGGTCGCTTGGCAGGGCGGGAGCGAGCAGACACACTCCGGCCGATTCTTAGCCGGAGCCGCCCGTCCATGGACATTTTCGACGCCGTCGCCACGCGCTATTCGTGCCGCGCCTTCCTGCCGACGCCGGTGCCCGAGGCGACCGTGCGCGATATTCTCGCGCGGGCGTCCCGTGCGCCCTCGGCCGGTAATGTGCAGCCCTGGCGCATCTATGCGATCGCCGGTAAGCGCGTCGAGGCGCTCACGTCGCTGCTTGCGCCACGGATGAACGAACTGCCGAAGGCCGAAGGCGGCGACTACCGCATCTTTCCGGAGATGGACGAGCACTATCGCGCCCGGCGCTTCGCGGTTGGCGAGATGCTCTATAATGCCATCGGCGTGCCGCGGACCGACAAGCCGGCCCGCTACCGGCAGTACGCGCGCAACTTCCAGTTTTTCGGCGCGCCGGTCGGGTTGTTCTTCGCCCTCGACAAGAGCTTCGGCGTCGCGCAATGGGCCGACATTGGCGGCCTGTTGCAAACGGTCATGCTGCTGGCGCGCGGCCATGGCCTCCACACTTGCCCGCAGCAGGCCTGGGTGTCGTGGCACAAGACGATGCGGGATTTCCTCGCATTGCCCGACAATCTGATGATCTATTCCGGCATGGCGCTCGGCTACGCCGACGAGGCCGCGGCCATCAATGGCTGGCGGAGCCCGCGTGCGCCGCTCGAGGATTTTGCGACATTTTCAGGCTTCGACGGCTGATTTTACGGGTCTTTTCCGAGCCGTTCAGCCCGCGTTCACCGGCGCGCACTTAAACCCCGCCCATGCCGGTTCCCCGATTGACCGTCCTTTCGGCACTTCTCCTAGCCGCGCTCGGTGCGAGCGTTTCGGCCGCCGAGGCGCCGTTGCACCCGGCGCAGCGCGCCTGCCTGACCAAGGCCGAGCAGCGCGCCGCGGTCCACGAGCGCAAGGCCATCCCGCTGGCCGAGGCCATCAAGATCCTGCGGGCCCACGGCAAGCATGGCGAGGTGGTCGGCGCGCGGCTGTGCCGGCGCGAGGAGCAACTCGTCTACGTGCTGACACTGCTCCCACATAGTGGCAAAGTGATCCGCACCAGTGTTGACGCCGCCAACGGCACGCTTCTGGTCAACACGCGTTGAGCGGAGAGACGTAATTTGCGACTGCTCGTCGTCGAAGACGACCCCGACCTGAACCGCCAGCTCGCCGCCGCGCTGTCCGACGCCGGATATGTCGTCGACCGCGCCTATGACGGCGAGGAGGGGCACTATCTCGGTGAATCGGAACCGTACGACGCGGTCATCCTCGACATCGGGTTGCCAAAGATGGACGGCATTTCCGTGCTCGAGGCGTGGCGCCGCGCCGGCCGCTCGATGCCCGTGCTGATGCTGACCGCGCGCGACCGCTGGAGTGACAAGGTGCAGGGCTTCGACGCCGGTGCCGACGACTACGTCGCCAAGCCGTTCCATCTCGAGGAGGTGCTGGCGCGCGTGCGGGCGCTGCTGCGCCGCTCCACCGGCCATGCCAAGAGCGAGTTCAATTGCGGCCCGGTCCGGCTCGACACCCGCACCGGCCGCGTCGCCGTCGACGGCAATCCGGTTAAGCTGACCAGCCACGAATACCGGTTGCTCGCCTATCTCATGCATCACGCCGGCCGCGTCGTATCCCGGACCGAACTGGTCGAGCACCTCTACGACCAGGACTTCGACCGCGATAGCAACACGATCGAGGTCTTCGTCGGCCGCATCCGCAAGAAGCTCGGCGTCGACATCATCCAGACCGTGCGCGGCCTCGGCTACCTGCTCGCTCCGCCCACTCCATGAGCACGACGGCGTCGCGCTGGACCAGATGGTTTCCGCGCGTCGTGCGGTCGAACTCGCTCGCGCTGCGGCTGTTCCTGTCCGCCACCGCCTGGGCCGTCGTCATCCTCGCCGTCACCGGCGTCATCCTCTCGTCGCTCTATCGCCAGGGCGTGGAGCGATCGTTCGACCGCCGCCTCAACGTCTATCTGCGCACGCTGGTCGCCGACCTTTCGGTGCCGCCGGAGGAAGGCGAGAAATTCCCGCAATCGCTCGGCGAGCCGCTGTTCGAACTGCCGCTGTCCGGCT
>Ga0310810_10000768_pt1 | contig 32491 bp, 35 predicted proteins | sample NCmetagenome_FD_207641 | JGI IMG/M metagenome (GOLD analysis project Ga0310810, IMG submission 207641) | Soil microbial communities from experimental microcosm in Duke University, North Carolina, United States - NC | ecosystem: Engineered > Artificial ecosystem > Soil microcosm > Unclassified ... | reverse complement strand
CTACTTCGACTTTCGCGGCAAGCAGTTCGTGTTCTGGATGATCTTCGTCACGCTCATGCTCCCGGTGCCCGTGCGCATCGTCTCCACGTACCAGGTCATGAGCGTGCTCGGGTGGGTGAACACCTACTGGGGCCTGACCGTGCCGCTGATGGCCTCGGCCACCGGGACATTCCTGTTCCGCCAGTTCTTCCGCACCATTCCCGACTCGCTGACCGAGGCCGCCCAGCTCGACGGCGCGGGGCCTATGCGCTTTCTGTGGACGATCCTGCTGCCGCTGTCGAAGGCGAACATGGCGGCGCTGTTCGTGATCCTCTTCGTCTACGGCTGGAACGACTATCTCTGGCCACTGATGATCACGAACACGCCAAACATGCGCACGGCCGTCATCGGCATCGAGATGCTGGTCCCGCGGACCTCGCAGCTGCCCGAGTGGAACATCGCGATGGCGGCCGCGATGATGGTGCTGCTTCCGCCGGTCGCCGTCATCATCGCGATGCAGCGCTGGTTCGTGAAAGGCCTGATCGAGACCGAGAAGTGATCACGCCAGTGGCAATCCCGAGGCGCGTCACGGCTGGGCCGGGGCGTGTCCGAGCGTTGGGGGTCTGGGGGCCATGTCGGGGCCCCCAGCAAGACAGATGACCCGGCTCGCCGCGCATCGCGGCGGCGCTCGCCTCTGGCCGGAGAACAGCCTGCGCGCGTTTCGCGAGTCGCTGGCCCTCGGTGTCGACCTCGTCGAGCTCGACCTCCACATGGCCGCCGACGGCGCGCTCGCGGTGATCCACGACGCGACGCTGCGCCGCACGACGGACCGCCGCGGCCGCATTCGTGCGCGCACGGGGGCCGAGCTGCGCCAGGCGCGCCTGCGGGGTCCCGATCGCCGGCTCACCACCGAGCGCCTCGCGCTCTTCGACGACGTACTCGGGATCGTCGCGGCGTCCGAGGGCGGCCTGCTCGTCGAGGTCAAGGTGCCCGGGCGTGGGCTCGGCGTGCGCTATCTGCCGGGGCCCCGCATCCGGCCCGGCGCGCGCTACCACGGGATCGAGGAGCGGACGATCGACGCCCTCTCGCGCGCGCGGCTGCTCGACCGCGCGAACCTGATGTCATTCAACCCGGCGGTCGTCGAGCACGCGCGCGCGCTGGCTCCGAAGCTGCGGACGACGCTGCTTGTCTCGACGATGCACGTGCGGCTGGCTCGCGCGCGACCGGCCGACACCATTGGCTGGGCCCGACGCTTCGGCGCCACCGACGTGGGGTTGAACCACGCGCTGGTCGACGCGAGCGTGGTCGATGCGGCGCGCGCGGCCGGCGTCGCCGTCGGGGTGTGGACCGTCAACGACGAGCCGGAGATGCGCCGTCTCATCGCGCTCGACGTCGACGTGATGACGAGCGACCGTCCCGATCTCGCGCTGCGCGTGCTGGGCCGCGCATGAGCGTTTCGCGGTAATCTCCCGTGACCATGACGGGCCGCTTCGTGCTCGCGCTCGACCAGGGCACGACGGGCTCGACGGCGCTCGTCGTCGACCCCGCCGGCGCCGTTCGTGCCCGCGGCTACGCCGAAGTGCCGCAGCACTACCCGCGTCCGGGCTGGGTCGAGCATGACCCGGACGACCTGTGGACGACGGTCGAGCGCGCGGCCCGCCAGGCGCTCGCCGCCGCCGGCCTTCACGGCGACGACGTCGCCGCCATCGGTATCACGAATCAACGCGAGACGACGATCGTGTGGGATCGCACGACCGGCGCGCCGATCCATCGCGCGATCGTCTGGCAGTGCCGCCGCACGGCGGCCGCATGCGATCGCCTGCGCGCCGCCGGCCACGAGGCCGACGTGCGTCAACGCACGGGGCTGGTGCTCGACGCGTACTTTTCGGGGACGAAGATCGCGTGGCTGCTCGATCAGGTACCGGAGGCGCGACGGCGTGCCGCGCGCGGGCAGCTCGCCTTCGGGACCGTCGACTCGTGGCTGCTGTGGAAATTGACACGTGGGCGCGTGCACGCCACCGACGTGACGAATGCGTCCCGCACGCTGTGCCTGAACCTCGCGACCGTCGACTGGGACGACGCGATGTGCGCGCTGCTCGACGTGCCCCGCGAAGTGCTTCCCGACATCGTCGATTCCTCCGGACCGTGTGCCGAAACCGCGGATCTCGGCTGGCTCCCGCGCGGCGTCCCCATCGCCGGCATCGCGGGCGATCAGCAGGCCGCGCTGTTCGGGCAAGCGTGCTTCGCCCCGGGCGATGCGAAGAACACGTACGGCACGGGGTGCTTCGCGCTCGTCAACACCGGCGAGCGTCCCGTGCTGTCGGCGCACGGGCTACTGACGACGGTGGCGTGGCGCATCGGCGGCCGCACGACGTACGCGGTCGAGGGCGCGGTGTTCGTCGCCGGCGCGGCCGTCCAGTGGCTGCGCGATGGTCTCGGAATCATCGCCGAGGCGCCGGAGACACAGGTTCTTGCCGAGTCGGTGCCGGACACGGGAGGGGTGTACTTCGTTCCCGCGTTCGTCGGCCTCGGCGCGCCGTACTGGGATCAGCACGCGCGCGGCACGATCGTCGGTCTCACGCGCGGCACGACGCGGGCGCACCTGGCGCGCGCGGCGCTCGAAGCGATCGCGTTTCAGAGCCGCGACGTGCTCGACGCGATGGCCGCCGACGCCAAGGCCGCCATCGCCCGGCTCCCCGTCGACGGCGGCGCCGTCGCGAACGATTTCCTCTGCCAGTTCCAGGCCGACGTCCTCGACGCCGTGGTGGAGCGGCCCGCCGTCATCGAGACGACCGGTCTCGGCGCGGCATACCTTGCCGGGCTTGGCGCCGGCCTCTGGCGCTCGCTGGACGCCGTCGCCGAGCGGCGAACGATCGAGCGCACGTTCCGACCGGCGATGACCGCCGCGGAGCGAGCGGCGCGCTACGAAGACTGGAAGCGCGCGGTGGAGCGGTCGCGCGGTTGGGCGACGAGCTGAGCCGCGGCACATCATGTCCCGACAGCGGGCGACAAGGAGCCCACGAATGATGCGACGAACGTTTGGAGTGGTGCTGGCCGCGACGATGCTGCTCGTGACGAGCGGCGCGCTCGCACAGGCGCCGATCGAGAGCGAGCTCAACCTCATCACGCCGGTCTCGAAGTTCATCCACGACGCGGCGCTGAAAGCCTTCGCGGAGTACGCGAAGGAAAAGTGGAACGTCGCGCTGAAGGTCAATGCGATTCCTGCCGGTACGCCGATCGCGTACGGTCGCATCGTCGAGTGGAAGGGCAAGCCGGAGGTCGACATCTTCTGGGGCGGCGAGTCGGCGCTGTTCGAGAAGCTCGCCGAGCAGAAGCTGCTGCAGAAGGTCGAGATCTCGCGCGAGGCGTGGGAGTCGATTCCTGCGTCGATCGGCCGGCCGAAGCCGATCCCGCTCAAGGACAAGGACGGCTACTGGATCGGGACCGCGCTCGAGCCATACGGGCTCGTCTATCACCCGAAGAAGATCCAGCGCCTGGGCATCCCGGAACCGAAGGACTGGGACGACCTGCTCAATCCCAAGCTCAAGGGCGAGGTCGCGCAGTGCGCGCCGACGCGCTCGTCGTCGTCGAATGCGACGTACGAGGTCATTCTCTCGATGTACGGCGAAGACAACGGCTGGGAATGGCTCCGCAAGCTCGCCGCGAACACCGGCCATTTCACCGCGCGCAGCCGCGACGTGCCGACCGTCGTCGCCAAGGGCGAGTACACGGCCGGCTTCGCTGTGCCCTCGTACATGGCGTTCGAGGAGAAGCTCGCGGGATTCGACCTCAAGTTCGTCGCGCCCAAGAACGCGTTCGTGACGCCCGAGCCGATGGCCATCCTGGCCGGCGCGCGCAACCCGAAGGCCGCGCGCGCCTTCATCGAGTTCCTGCTGACGGAGCGTGGTCAGAAGGTCTTCATGGAGCGCGGGTTGTTTCCGATCACACCGAAGTACAAGGTGCAGGGCGCGCCCGGCTCGACCGCCGAGATGGCCGTGGAGTTCACCGGTGGCGTGCGCTCGTACTTCGACCGCGAAGTCTCCAACGTGTACGACGAGACGGTCGCCGCCAAGCGCTCCGAGGCACTCAAGACGAAGTTCCACAGCGACATCGAGGCGACCTGGAAGAAACCATGATCGGATGAACATCACGCTGCGCGACGTCACCAAGCGGTTCACGACCACGACCGCCGTCGACGGTGTGTCGCTCGACATCGCCGACGGCGAGCTGTTCACGCTCCTCGGTCCATCCGGATGCGGCAAGACGACGCTGCTGCGGATGATCGCCGGCTTTGCCGCGGTGGACGACGGGGCGATCTTCTTTGGCACACGTCGAGTCGATGGCATGCCGCCGTACGCGCGCAACATCGGGATGGTCTTTCAGAACTACGCGCTGTGGCCGCACATGACCGTGCGCGGCAACGTGACGTACGGCCTGCGGCTCCGAAAGCTTCCCGCTGCCGAGATCGCGCGGCGGCTGGCGGCCGGCCTGGCGAAAGTGAATCTCACGGGCCTCGAGGACCGTTATCCGGGCCAGCTCTCGGGCGGGCAACAGCAGCGGGTCGCGCTGGCGCGCGCGCTCGTGCTGAATCCGGACATCCTGCTGCTCGACGAGCCGCTGTCGAACCTCGACGCCAAGATCCGCGTGCAGGTGCGCGGCGAGATCCGCGCGCTGCAGCACGAGCTCGGCATCACCACCGTGTACGTCACCCATGATCAGGAGGAGGCGCTGTCGCTGTCCGACCGCGTCGCGGTCATGCGCGACGGCCGCGTGCAGCAGGTCGCCGCGCCGAAGACCGTGTACGAGCGGCCGGTGAATCGCTTCGTCGCGGACTTCGTCGGCACCAACAACTTCATCCCCGGCGTCGTCAAGGAGCGCACCGAGGCGCACGCGCTCGTCGATACGCCGCTCGGCCTCATCCGGGCACGCCCGGGCGGTGTCGCGGCGGGCGGCGCGTGTGTCGTGGCCGTGCGTCCGGAGAACGTGACGCTGCACGGCGCGGCCGACAACGTCGTCGACGGACGCGTGCGGCTCGCCGCGTACCTCGGCAACACGCTGCGCTACGACCTCGAGACGGCGGCCGGCGTCGTGCTCAAGGTCGACGTCGGCGACCCGTGGCAGCACGAAGTCTTGCCGGTCGGTCGCGCCGTGACCGCGGCATTCGCCGCGTCGACGGCGATCGTGCTGCGTGACGATTGAACGGGCCGTGGCGGACACCGCCACGGCCGGCGCGATGGCTCGGCGAACCGGATGGCGCGCCGCCGTACCGGCGCTCGGCGTCGCGCTCATCTGGGCCTTTCTCGCCGTATTCCTCCTGTACCCCCTCGCGCGTGTCTTCTACGACGCCTTCAGCGACGAGGCGGGACGGCTGACGCTCGACAACGTGGTGGCGTTCGTCGGCGATGCGTTCTACCGCCGCTCGCTCTGGAACTCGCTGGTGCTCGGGCTCGGCACGGTGGTGACGACCTCAGCGCTCGGCGTCGCGATCGCGCTGCTGCTCGTGCGGTACGAGTTCCCGGGCCGCGACGTGTTCGGGTATCTCACGCTCATTCCGATGATTTCGCCGCCACTAGTCGGCGTGCTCGGCTTTACGTTCATCATGGGCAAGGCCGGCACCGTCAACATCCTCCTCGAGGACTGGCTCGGGCTTGCCCGGCCGATCAATTTCGTCTACGGCCTCCACGGTGTGCTGCTCGGGGAGACGCTGCACCTGTTTCCGATGATCACGCTGAACGTGATCGACGCGCTCGGCCGCATCGATCCCTCGCTCGAGGAGGCCGCCGAGAGCGTCGGGGCGCGGACGTGGCGCCGGCTCGCGGCGATCACGCTGCCCCTCACGACGCCGGGCTACGTGGCCGGGGCGCTGCTCGTGTTCATCTGGACGTTTTCGGATTTCGCGACGCCGCTCATTCTGGGCGTGCACGATCTGCTGGCCGCGCAGGCGTACCTGAACATCGTGCAGTTCGTCGACCGCCGCTTGTTCCGCATGGGGCTCGTGATCTCGGCGCTCATGGTCGTGCTCGCCGTCGTATTCCTCGTGGCGGCGCGGCGCTACGTCGCCATCAAGGACTACTCGTCGCTTTCGTACTCACGCGTGGCCCGCCGCCGGCTGCGTCCGCTGGCCGCCGCCGGTGCCATCACGTTCCTGTCCGCGGTGATGCTCGCGGCGTTCGTGCCGTATTTGGGCGTCGCGCTCGCCTCCGTCGGCCGTGGCTGGTCGATGACGCCGTTTCCCGTGCACTACACGGGCCTGTTCTTCGAGCGGGTCATCGTCGAGACGCCGAAGTACGTCGTCAACAGCTTCCTGTACTCGGGGCTCGCCGTCGTGTTGTGCCTGGTGATCGGCGTGCCGCTCGCGTGGATCATCGCGCGCACCCGGCTGCCTGGCCGCGACATGCTCGACGGGCTCAACACGCTGATCCTCGCGGTGCCGGGCACCGCGATCGGCATCGCGTATATCCGAGCCTTCCACGTCGAGCTGCCGTGGCTTGGCGTGCCGCTGACGAGTCTGTGGATCATCCTGCCGATCGTGCTCGCCGTGCGCCGGCTCCCGTACACGGTCCGCGGCTCGTACGCGTCGCTGCTGCTCGTGCCCCGTTCCCTGGAGGAGGCGGCGGCCAGCGTGGGCGCCACCGGCGCGCGGTCATTCCGAGACGTCACGCTGCCGCTCGTGTGGCGCGGCGTGCTGGTCGGCTCGCTGTTCTCGTTCATGACCTCGCTGCAGGAGGCGTCCGCGGTGCTGTTTCTCTCGCTCGGGGGCTGGGAGACGATTCCGGTCGGCATCTTCGCCTTCTACATCGCCGGCAGCGCCAACGAGGCGGCAGCGCTCGGCGTCATCCTCATCGCCGTCACGGCCGTCAGTGTCGTCGTCATCAACCGCGTCGCGGGCGCGCGCGTGGGTGGGATGTTCGGCTAGGTTGTACTGTCTCTTCACAAGCTCTGGGCCCTGTGCTAGTGTTTCGGCTCGCATGGCGCAGCCCGGGGAAAAATCGGCCTGGTCGGCGCTCGGTGAGTTGTCCTCGGTCGGCTTCGCGATGGTACTCGCCACCGTGATCGGGCTGGCCGGCGGTTACTACTTGGATCGATGGCTCGGCACCACGCCGTGGCTGCTGCTCGTGGGCCTGGGCTTCGGCATTGCCGCAGGGTTCGTGATCTTCTTTCGCTCGGTCAACAGAGCGAACCGGGAGCTCGATGAGTCGAAGTGATCTGACCGCGCGCGTCTCGCGCGACGCGTGCGTGCTCGGCGTTGCCCTCACCGCGCCCGCTGCGTGGCTCGCCGGACTGGAAGGCGCGCTCGGCGCGGCGGCCGGCGCAGGCATCGCGGTGGTCAACTTCCGTTGGCTCGCCTCCCGTGTCAGCAGCGCGCTCGCCGGCGCCTCCGCCGAGCGCCCGATGTGGACGCTGGGTGCGGCCCTTCGCCTGACGGCGCTGGCGGCGATGGTTACCGCGGTGCTCGTCAGTGGCCATGCTCACCCGCTCGCTCTCGTGGTCGGCCTCAGCGTGATCCCGATCACCGTGATCTCGCAGGGCCTGCGGGCCGCGCGCGAGGACGCTTGATGGAAGCGATCGAGCACCCGCCGATCTTTCACCTCCCCGGAATCCCGGACCACGTGACCTATACCTGGGTCGTGATGATCGTGCTGACGGTCATCGCGTTCATGGCCTCGCGCCGACTGGAGCTCGTGCCGCGCGGTGCGCAAAATCTCATGGAGATCGTGCTCGAGCAGATCCAGGGCATGATCGACGACGTGATGGGCCCACAGGGGCGCCCGTATCTGCCGCTCATCGCCACGCTCGGCCTCTTCATCTTCGCCGCGAATCTGATGAGCCTGATTCCCGGTACGACCGGGCCCACCACCAATCTGAACACGACCGCGGCATGTGCGCTCGTCGTGTTTTTCGCCTACCACGCGATCGGGATAAAAAAGCAAGGCGTTGCGACGTACATCAAGCACTTCATGGGACCGGTCGTGTGGCTCGCGCCGTTGATGATGCCGATCGAGATCATCAGTCACCTCGCCCGGCCGCTGTCGCTCACGCTCCGGCTGTTCGGCAACATGGTCGGCGGCCACATCCTGCTCGCCGTCATCTTCTTCTTGATGGGGCTCAACGGGCTGATTGGCTGGGCGCTGTCGGGCAGCGCCGCCGGCGCGGTCGTCGGCGGTATCAGCGGGCTCATCGCGATCGCGTTCACGGTGGGGTTTCTCTACCCGCTCAAGATGCTCGTCTCGCTTCTGCAAGCCTTCATCTTCGTGATGCTGACGATGCTCTACATCGCCGGCGCCATCGAGCACGCCGAGGAAGGGCACGGCGGCCATGGCGCGGAGCACCACGACTCCGGCCATCACTAGCAACCACCGTACAGAGGAGGACCGTCGTGCGACGTTCACTGATGCTGGCAAGTCTGTTCGTTCTCGCCTACCCGGGCTGGGCCCTGGCGCAGGCTCCGGGCGCGGCGACCGGCAGCTGGGTGGGGCCGTTTACCGTCATCGCAGCCGGTATCGGCATGGCCATCGCCGCCGGTTTGTGCGGTTTGGGGCAGGGACGCGCCGTCGCCGCGGCCGTGGAGGCCATGGGTCGGCAGCCGGGCGCCGCGGCCCGGATCCAGACCGCCATGATCATCGGTCTGGCGCTCATCGAGTCGCTCGCGATCTACACCCTCGTCATCGCGCTCATCTTGCTGTTCGTGAAGGGCATCAACTTCGCGTGATCTCAGTCGCGTGAGGTCGGGCGGCCGGACGTCCGTCGCGACGGGCGTCCGGCCGATGTGCTGACATGCCACGACGCTCGGCGTCCCGTGCCTTGCGGATTCCGGAGATGACGATCCACCGTCTCTCCGTGTACACGCGCTGTCTGTCGCAGCTCGAAGAGGACGGCGTCAAGACCATCTCGTCGCAGGAGATGGCCGACCGCTTCGGGCTCAACTCCGCTCAGGTTCGTAAAGACCTCGCGTACTTCGGCGAGTTCGGCGTGCGGGGTATCGGCTATTACGTGGCCGGCCTCAAGACGGAGCTACAGCGAATCCTCGGACTCGATCGCGCCTGGCCAGTCGTGCTCGTCGGCTTCGGCAACCTCGGCTCGGCGCTTTTCCACTACAAAGGGTTCGGCCGTCAGGGTTTCCGAATCGCCGCCATCGTTGACGACGATCCGGCCAAGCTCGCGCGCGAGGTGGAGGGCGTCCCGATTATCGCCAGCCGCGACCTCGCGCGCGAGGTTCGGGCCCGGGGCATCCTCATCGGGATCGTCGCCGTGCCCGCCGAGTCGGCGCAGGCGGTCACCGATCAGCTCCTCGCCGCCGGCATCCGGGCGATCCTGAACTTCGCGCCGGCCCGGCTGAGGGTGCCGCGCGACGTGCGCCTGCAAAACGTCGATCTGTCGATCGAGCTCGAAACGCTGTCGTTCTACCTCGCTCAGGGCTTCCGCTCCTAGCCGATCGCTGGGCGCCCGGTGCCCCGCGGCCGTGATACCGTGAGTCGACCGCGATGTTGAGGAACTGGCAGGCGTTCGAGGACCTGGCGAAAAGGTTCGCCCAGGGAGACGTCTGTCTGCGCGCCGGCGGACTCACGGGCTCGGCGCGCGCGCTCGTCGTCGCGGAGCTGCTGCAGCGCCATCCGCGCCCCGTGCTCGTCGTGGTGGCGACCCTCGCCGAGGCCCACCGCTTCGCGCAGGATCTGAAGTTCTTCGGCGCGCCGGCCGTGGAGTTCCCCGAGCGCGAGCCCCAGCTGTGGAAGGGCGGACACCATCGCGAGGCCGAGGCGGAGCGCGCCATGATCGTCCGGCGCCTCGCCGCCGGCGACCCCATCATCGTCGTCGCCACTCCGGCCGCACTCGACACACCGCTCCCGACGCCCGGCGAGTTTCGCGAAGGCACCCTGCGGCTCGCGACGCGCGATCGTCTCGACCGTGAGCTGTTGCTGGAGGCGCTCGACACGGCGGGTTACGAGCGCGTGGATACCGTGGCCGAGGTCGGTCAGTGGAGCGCGCGCGGCGGCATCGTCGACATCTTCTCGCCCATGCACCCGATCCCGGCGCGGCTCGAGTTCGACGGCGACGACGTCGAATCGATCCGCCTCTTCGATCCGACGACGCAGCGATCGACCGCCACCGTGGACGAGCTCCTCGTCCTGCCGCTGATCGCCGTGCCCGACACGCCGGACGAGACCGCGACGCGACTGATGCGGTACTTCCCGGCCGACGCGCCCGTAGTCGTCGATGCTCCGCGTCTGCTGGACGAGACGTCCGAGGACGCGCCCGGCCGCCGCCCGCTGGCCGACATCGTCGCGGGCCGTCCCCGCCTCGAGCTCGAGGTTCTCGCCGCGGACGACAGTGACGTCAGGCTCGAAGCGCTCGCGCTGGATCCGTACTCCGGCAAGTTCAATCGCCTCGTCGACGACCTCACTCGCTGGCGGAGCGAAGGCTTCACGGTGCGCCTGGTGGCCGCCGACGCCGGCCAGGCCGATCACCTGCGCGACATCTTGCACGACCACGAGCTCGACACGCGGGTGATCGAACGCCTCGACGCCGATGATGCGATCGCGATCGTGGTGGGCGAGCTGACGGGCGGCTTCGTCATCCCTGCGGTCGGCCTCGTCGTGCTGGCGGAGACCGAAATCTTCGGTGCGCGCCGGCGCACGCTGCGTCGGCCGAAGTATCAGCGCGGCGCGGCGCTCACGGCGTTCACCGACCTCGCCGTCGGGGACCTGGTCGTGCACGAGGACCACGGCATCGGCAAGTATCTCGGCCTGCGCACGATGCATATCGGTGACAAAGACGCCGACTTCCTGCTGCTCGAGTACGCCGACAGCAACCAGCTCTACGTCCCCGTCGACCGCCTCGATCTCGTGTCGAAGTACCTCGGCGCGGACACGGGTGCGGCGCGCCTCGACCGGCTGGGCGGCGCATCGTGGCAGCGGGTCAAAGAGTCCGTGCGCGCGGCGCTGCGCGAGATGGCGGAGGAGCTGCTCAAGCTGTATGCGCGCCGCTCCGTCGCCGAGGGGCACCACTTCGCCGCCGACACGCCGTGGCAGCGCGAGTTCGAAGCCGCGTTCCGGTTCGAGGAGACGCCGGATCAGCTGCGCGCGATCAAAGACGTCAAGCGCGACATGGAGAGCGAGCGCCCGATGGACCGCCTCGTCGCCGGTGACGTCGGGTACGGCAAGACGGAGGTCGCGCTGCGCGCCGCGTTCAAGGCCGTGGCCGATGGCATGCAAGTGGCGGTGCTCGTGCCCACGACCGTGCTCGCGCAGCAGCACTGGTCGACGTTCACCGAACGCTTCTCCACGTTTCCCGCGAAGGTCGAGCTGCTGTCGCGCTTTCGGTCAGCCAAGGAGCAGAAGGCGATCGTCGAAGGGCTGCGGAAGGGCACGGTCGACGTGGTCATCGGCACCCATCGCCTGCTCGGCAAGGACGTCGCGTTCAAGAACCTGGGTTTGCTCATCGTCGACGAGGAGCATCGCTTCGGCGTCGCGCACAAGGAGCGCGTGAAGCAGCTGCGCGCCTCCGTCGACGTGCTGGCGATGACGGCCACGCCGATCCCGCGCACGCTCTACATGTCGCTGTCCGGCGTGCGCGACATGTCGGTCATCGAGACGCCGCCGGTAGACCGGCTCCCCATCGAGACGGTCGTGCGACGCTTCAACCGGGCCGTGATCAAGGAGGCGCTCGACCGCGAGCTCGAGCGCGGCGGGCAGGTGTTCTTCGTTCACAATCGCGTGCAGTCGCTCCCGTCGATGGCGCGTTTCGTCCAGGAGATTGCGCCCGACGCGCGCGTGATCATGGCGCACGGGCAGATGCAGGAGCGCGAGCTCGAGGCCGCGATGGTGAAGTTCATCGACGGCCAGGCGGACATCCTCGTCTCGACGGCCATCGTCGAGTCGGGTCTCGACATCCCTGCCTCGAACACGATCATCGTGAACCGCGCGGACCGGTTCGGACTGGCGCAGCTCTATCAGCTGCGCGGTCGCGTGGGCCGCGAGCGGCAGCAGGCGTACGCGTATTTGCTCGTGCCCGCCGATGGGCGCGTCGACGAGCAGGCGCAGCGGCGGCTCCGCGCGCTGCAGGAGCTGACCGAGCTCGGCTCGGGCTTCAAGCTGGCGATGCGGGATCTCGAGATCCGGGGGGCGGGCAACCTTCTCGGCGCCCAGCAGCACGGCCACATCGCGGCGGTCGGCTACGATCTTTACGCCAAGCTCCTGGCCGAGGCTGTGCGAGAATTGGGCGGCGATGCGACGGCCGCGACCGTCGAGCCGGTAATCAGCGTCGCGGAGGAAGGCTTCATCCCCGAAGACTATGTGCCCGAGGTCAACCAGCGTCTGGCGCTGTACAAGCGGCTCGCCGGCGCCGCCGCGGAGCCCGAGATCGAGGACATCCGGGCAGAGCTGGTCGACCGGTTCGGCCCGCTGCCCGAGCCCGCGCGGCGCCTGCTCGACATCGTTCGGATCCGCGTCGCCGCCCGCGCTCTGCGGATCGAAAAGATCGAAGCCGGCGAGGGGCGCGCGTTGATCACGTTCGCGCCGTCCACGCAGATCGATCCCGCCCGGCTCGTGCACGCGATTCAGGTCAGTCGCGGACGGCTGGCGATGAAGCGGGAGTTCACCATCGAGGCGTCGATCGCGAAGGGCTCGTGGCCCGCGGTACGGGACTCGATCCTGCGCGCGCTCGACGAGCTCGCGCGCGCATGACGCGTCCACTCTGCATCGTCGGCCTGGTGCTGGCGCTCGGCGGGTGCGCGCTGCCGTCGTGGGTTCCGGTGGTCGGCAAAGCCCAGCCGCTGCCGCCGCCCCCCGTGGCCGGCAAGCCGTTGTCACCGGACATGCCGATGCCGGGCGACGTTCGTGTCCGTCCGGCCGAGCGCGACGACAGCATCGCCGACCGCGTCGTCGCCGTCGTCAACAACGACGCGATCACGCTGAGCGAGCTGCAGGAGACGATCGTCGCCTACCGCGCCGAGAAAGGGCAGGGCCGCAGCGGCACGCTCAGCGATGACGAGCTCGCGAAGCAGTTCTTGCCAAGGCTCATCGACAGCCGCTTGCAGCTGCAGGAAGCGGAGCGCGAGAAGATCACCGTCGAGGACCAGGAAATCTCCGAGGAGCTCAACGAGCGCATCAAGAGCTACAACACGAAGAGCGTGGAGGAATTCGAGAAGCTCCTCAAAGAGCAGGGCATCTCGATGGACGCGGTCAAGAAGCGCGTCCGCGACGCGCTTCGCGTGCAAAAGGTCATCCGGCGGAAGGTCGCGCTGCGCGTTTCCGTCACCGACGCCGAGATCGTGGAGTATGTCGAGGAGAACCGGCAGAAGCTCGAGACCGGTCTCTCGTATCACGCGCGACACATCCTCGTGGTGCCCGAGGGCACCGACGACGCGGCATGGGAAAAGGCGCGCATCAAGGCGGACATGCTGCGCACGCAGGCACTCGAGGGCGGCGATTTCGTCGCGCTCGCGAAGCAGTACTCGCAGGACGCCACGGCCAAGGACGGTGGTGACCTCGGCGCGCTGAAGCGTGGTGAGCTCGCGCAAGACATCGAGATGGAGATCCTCCGACTCGACGTCGGGCAGGTGTCGCGACCATACCGCTCCGCGCTCGGCTATCATGTGTTTCGCCTCGAGTCGAAGGACTCCCTGGAAGGCGACGGCCTGACCCGGATCAAGCAGCAAGTGCGCGAAATCTTGTTCCGTCAGAAGTACGAGGCTCGTCTGGACGCCTGGCTCAAGGAGATCAAGCAGCGGGCGATCATCGAGGTCCGTATGTGATGAAAGGATTGACAGCGGCATCCTTGCGATGCGAGGATGCAAGTAGCGCCGTAGCTCCAACCCCGTAGAAACTCTGCAGAAAGCGCAAAACTCTAACGCCATGCGGCCTGAGGCCGCCCCCGGAGCCCCCTGATGAGCGCCCGCCGAGAACGAGGTCAAGCAAACGCGACGCAGCAGGACCCGCAGATGCCGTCCAACGGCATGAACCTGTCGGAGCTGAAGGAAAAATCGATCTCCGACCTCAACGCCATCGCCCGCGAGCTGAACGTCCAGAGCGTCGGTGGGCTGCGGAAGCAGGAGCTCATCTTCAAGATCCTGCAGGCCCAGGCCGAAAAGGACGGGCTCATCTACGCGGAAGGCGTGCTCGAAGTCTTGCCGGACGGATTCGGATTTCTGCGCGCGCCGGACTACAACTACCTCCCCGGGCCCGACGACATCTATGTGTCACCGTCCCAGATCCGACGCTTCGACCTGCGAACGGGCGACACGATCTCCGGCCAGGTGCGGCCGCCCAAGGACACCGAGCGGTACTTCGCGCTGCTCAAGGTCGAAGCGATCAACTTCGAAACGCCCGAGCAGGCGCGCGAAAAGATCTTCTTCGACAACCTGACGCCCCTCTATCCGCTGGAGCGCCTGCGCCTCGAGTACGACGCCGAAGACCTGACGACGCGCGTGATGGATCTGCTGTGCCCCATCGGCAAGGGCCAGCGCGGGATGATCGTGGCGGCGCCGCGCACCGGTAAGACGATGATGTTGCAGAAACTGGCGAACGCCATCGCCAAGAATCACCCCGAGGTCTATCTGATCGTCCTGCTCATCGACGAGCGTCCCGAGGAAGTCACGGACATGCAGCGCTCGGTGAAGGGCGAGGTGATCTCGTCCACGTTCGACGAGCCGCCGCAGCGCCACATCCAGGTGGCCGACATGGTCATCGAGAAGGCGAAGCGACTGGTCGAGCACAAGCGCGACGTCGTCATTTTGCTCGATTCGCTCACCCGGTTCGCCCGTGCGCACAACGCGGTGATCCCGTCATCGGGCAAGGTGCTGTCCGGCGGTCTGGACGCCAACGCGCTGCAGCGTCCGCGGCGGTTCTTCGCGACAGCACGCAACATCGAGGAGGGCGGCTCGCTGACGATCATGGCCACCGCCATCGTGGACACCGGCAGCCGGATGGACGATGTGATCTTCGAGGAGTTCAAGGGCACCGGCAACATGGAGGTGCATCTCGACCGCCGCCTGATGGACAAGCGCATCTTCCCGACGATCAACATCGAGCAGTCGGGGACGCGCAAGGAGGAGCTCCTCCTAGAAAAGGACGAGCTCCAGAAGGTCTGGCTCCTGCGCAAGGCGCTGTCGCAGCTGAACCCGGTGGAGGGCATGGAGCTGCTCCTCGACAAGCTGAAGCTGACCCGCAGTAACAAGGAGTTCCTCGCCTCGATGCACTCGATGGGGTAGCTTCCTCCGAGACTGCCTCCGCGCGGGAACCGTCGCGCTGGCCCCCCGCGGCAAGGGGCGCGCGACGGTTCCCGCGCAGCCACCGCCGCTTATACCTCTCCGACATCGGGATGCGATCGCAAGTGCCTGGCGTTTTTGCATTCCCATGGTCATCTTGGTACTCTTAGGCCCTCTGAGGGAGGGTTGAGCCGTGAAGGTGGGTATTCATCCGGATTACGTCGACACCACGATCGTGTGCGCCTGCGGGGAGGTCATCAAGACGCGCTCGACCCGTTCCGAGATCCGCGTCGAGGTGTGCTCGAAGTGCCATCCCTTCTTCACCGGCAAGCAAAAGCTCGTGGACACGGCCGGTCGTGTCGAGCGCTTCCAGCGCAAGTACAAGCGCCAGCCGACGGCCACGTCGTAGCCACCTCGGGGGCCGCGCCTTGGCCCCTGCCACAGTCGATCCGTCGACCGCGCCGGAGCTGATGCATGCTCTTCGATAAGCTGCGCCAGATCGAAGAGCGCTCGCAGCGGATCGCCAGCGTTCTTGCCGACCCCGCGATCTTCAGCCAGCCGACGGAGTACGCGCGCCTGCGGAAGGAGCACGCCGACACCGTCGAGGTCGTCGAGAAGTTCCGCGAGTACCGCGAGGTGCTCAAGCGCTTGAGCGAGGCGCGCCACATCCTCGCCGAGGGGGGCGACCGCGAGCTCGCCGAGCTGGCGCAGGCGGAGATCGACGAGCTGTCGGGTCGCCAGACCGCGCTCGAGGACGAGCTCAAGAAGCTCGTGCTGCCGAAGGATCCCAACGACGACAAGAACGTGTTCGTGGAGATCCGCGCCGGCGCCGGCGGCGACGAGGCCGCGCTCTTCGCCGGGGACCTCGCGAGGATGTACACGAAATACGCCGAAGCGCATCGCTGGAAGGTCGAGGTCATGGATTCGAGCCCGACCGGCGTGGGAGGTCTGAAGGACGTCATCCTGTTCGTGCAGGGTCGCGGCGCGTGGAGCCGGTTGAAGTTCGAGCGCGGCGTGCATCGCGTGCAGCGCGTTCCGGTCACCGAGGCGAGCGGCCGCATCCACACCTCGACGGTCACCGTTGCGGTGCTGCCGGAGGCCGAAGACGTCGACGTTCGCGTCGAGGAAAAGGACCTGCGGGTCGACGTCTACCGGTCGTCGGGCCCCGGCGGTCAGGGCGTCAATACCACCGACTCGGCGGTGCGTATCACGCACATCCCCACCGGGCTGGTCGTGACGTGTCAGGACGAGCGCTCCCAGCTGAAGAACCGTGCGAAGGCGATGCGAGTCCTCAAGGCCAGGCTGCTCGAGCGCGCGCAGGAAGAGCAGCAGGCGGCGATGGCGGCCGACCGCCGCTCGCAGGTCGGCACGGGCGAGCGCAGCGAGCGAATTCGCACGTATAACTTCCGCGAGGCCCGCGTGACGGATCACCGGATCGGCCTGACGCTGCACCGGTTGCCCGAGATTCTCGAGGGCGATCTCGACGAGATCATCGAGGCGCTCACCGCGGCCGAGCAGGCGGAGCGCCTGCAAAAGGTCGAGTCCTCGTGATGCAGACCGCCGATCCCGACGCGCTGCTCGATACGCGGCCGACGGTGTCGGTGGCGCTCGCGGCCGGCGCCGACGCGCTCGAGGCGGCCGGCGTGGAATGCGCGCGTATCGACGCCGAGTGGCTGCTCGCCAGCGTTCTGCGAATACCGCGCGGCTCGCTGCAGCTCGAGTCGGGGCGGCTGCTCCACCCCGCTGAAGCCGGCCGCTACGTCGCACGCCTGCGGCGTCGCATGAACCGCGAGCCGCTGCAGCACGTGCTCGGCACGGCGCCGTTCCGTCACGTCACGCTGCGCATTGGGCCCGACGCGCTGGTGCCGCGCCCCGAGACCGAGCTGCTCGCCGAGTGGACGATGGAGCTGATCCCGGCCGGCATCGCCTCTCCGCTCGTGATCGACGTCGGCACGGGCTCCGGGTGCATCGCCTGTGCGATCGCGTGGGAACGATCGAGCGTCCGCGTCATCGCGCTCGAAGTCTCGACGCGTGCCGCGGCCATGGCGCGCGACAACGTCACCGCGCTCGGGCTGGCTGATCGCGTCACCGTGGAAGTGTCCGATCTCTTCGCGGCGTCGCCCGCGGTCGCTGCGGACGTGGTCGTCGCGAATCTGCCGTACTTGCCGACCGAGCTCATCGCCACGCTGAGCCCCGAGGTCCGTCGTCACGATCCGCGGATCGCCCTCGATGGCGGGGCGGACGGGCTGACGCTCATCCGCCGAGTCGTCGCCGAGGCGCCGGCGCGGCTCGCGTCCGGTGGCGCGCTCGTGCTCGAGACCGGAGGCGGTGAGCAGCTGCGCACCGTCGTCGAGCTCATGCACATGGCGGGCTGGGTGGAAGTGCAGACGCGACGCGATCTTGCCGGCGTCGAGCGCTTCATCGCGGGGCGTCGCGGGTGAAGACGAGCCTGACGCTCGCGTTGCCGAAGGGACGCCTCCTCGAGCCGGCGCTGGAGATGCTCGGCCAGCTCGGCGTGACGGGCATCGACCCCGACTCGCGCAAGCTGATCTTCCGGGACGCCGGTCGTGACCTCGAAGTCCTGCTGCTCAAGCCGTCGGATGTGCCCGCCTACGTCACGTACGGCGCGGCGGACCTCGGGGTCGTGGGCAAGGACATCCTGCTCGAGCAGGACCCGGACGTGTACGAGCCGCTGGACCTCGGCTTCGGCTTCTGCCGCCTCGTCGTCGCGGAGCTGCGGACGCTGTGGGAGCGTGACGACCCGACGAAGTGGTCCTGGGTTCGGGTCGCGACGAAGTATCCGCGCCTCACCGAGCAATATTTCTCGGCGCGCGGTATCCAGGTCGAGATCGTGCGGCTCGACGGCTCGATCGAGCTCGCTCCGCTGGTCGGCCTCGCTGATCGCATCGTCGATCTCGTGCAATCGGGGGAGACGCTGCGCGCGAACGGTCTCGTGGAGGTTGCGGAGATCACGCGCTCGACCGCGCGGCTGATCGTCAACCGCGCGTCCATGAAGACGGAGCACGCCGCGGTCACGCGGCTGATCGATGACATGCGCACGCGGCTCCTGGCGGCGTCGCGATGATCCGCACGCTCGACGCCCGAGCGCTGGGGGTCGAGGCGATCGCGCGGGCGCTCGAGCGTCCGCCGTCGAAAGTACCCGCCGACGTATCGACGGCGGTGGACACGATCGTCGCCGGCGTGCGGGCGCGAGGCGATGCCGCGCTCGTCGAGTACACGAGCCGGTTCGACGGCTTCGCCGCGGCGTCGCTCGGCGCCCTCGCGATCTCCGCGGCTGAAATGGAGTCGGCGCTGCGCACGCTCGAGCCCGCGACGCGCGCGGCGCTCGACTACGCCGCCGAGCGCATCGAGCGATATCACGCGGCCGCGATGCCGAAGTCGTGGCGGTTGACCGACGAGCACGGCTCGAGCGTCGGACAGGAGATACGTCCGCTCGACCGCGTGGGGATCTATATTCCGGGCGGGCGGGCGGCCTATCCATCGACCGTCCTCATGACGGCGGTGCCGGCCCGTGTCGCGGGCGTGCGCGAGATCGTCCTCGTCACGCCGCCGGGTGCCGATGGTCGCATCAACGCGGTCGTGCTCGCCGCCGCGCGCGTGGCGGGCGTAACCGAAGGCTGGCGAATCGGCGGGGCGCAGGCGATTGCCGCGCTCGCGTACGGCACCGTCAGCATCCGACGCGTCGACAAGATCGTCGGTCCCGGCAACATCTACGTGGCGCTGGCCAAGACCCGCGTGTTCGGCGAGGTGGGCATCGACATGGTCGCCGGACCGAGCGAGGTCGTCGTCGTCGCCGACGCGGCCGCCGACCCCGATTGGATCGCCGCCGATCTGCTGGCGCAGGCCGAGCACGACCCGATGGCGCGCGCAGTCCTCATCACGGACAGCCCCGCGCTCGTCCCGCGCGTGACGGCAGCCCTCGCGACGCGGCTCACGACGCTGCCGCGGCGCGAGATCGCGGCCGCCGCGCTGCGTGAGCATGGCGCCCTCATCGTGGCCGAAAGCCTTGAGCACGCGGTCGAGATCGCCAATGAGCTCGCTCCGGAGCACCTCGAGCTGATGGTCGCGGTGCCGGCCGCGCTCCTGCCGCGCGTTCGTCACGCCGGCGCGGTCTTCCTCGGGGCGCACACCCCCGAGGTCGTCGGCGACTACGTGGCCGGACCGAACCACGTGCTTCCGACGGCCGGGACGGCGCGTTTCGCATCGCCGCTGGGCACGGAAGACTTCGTGAAGCGCTCGAGCGTGCTCGAGTATTCGCCGTCGGGACTTGCCGCGGCCTTGCCGCACCTCACGAGGCTGGCGCAGGTCGAAGGCCTCAGCGCGCACGGTATCGCGGCCGAGGTCCGGAGCGGGCATGCGCGGGCACACGATGCGAAAGAGCGGGACCGCCAGGGAGGGCCAAGCCAGTGAGCGAGGGACGGCTGTCGCGGGTAGAGCGCAAGACGAAGGAAACCGAGATCACCCTATCGCTCGGCCTCGACGGCACCGGTGCGGCGAAGATCGCCACGCCGATCCCGTTCTTCAGCCACATGCTCGAGGCGTTCGCCAAGCACGGGCTGATGGATCTCGCCGTCGACGCGCAGGGCGACGTCGAGGTCGACCAGCATCACACGGTCGAGGACGTCGGCATCGTGCTGGGGCAGGCGCTCAAGCAGGCGCTCGGTGACAAGCGCGGCATCGTCCGGTTCGGCACCGCGTCGATTCCGATGGACGAGACGCTCGTGTCGGCGGCGGTCGACGTGTCGGGGCGCCCGTTCCTCGTCTTCAGCGTGCCCGTCGCGCGTGGGCGCGTCTCGAACTTCGACTGCGACCTGCTGCAGGAGTTCTTCCGCGCGTTTGCGTTCAACGCCGACATCACGCTGCACGTCACGATGCACTACGGGCACAACCTGCATCACATCACCGAGGCGGTCTTCAAGGCGGTCGGCCGCGCGCTGGCCCAGGCCACGCGCCACGACCCGCGCATCGCGGGGCTCCTGCCCTCGACGAAGGGGACGCTCTCGTGATCGCGGTCATCGATTACGGCCGGGGCAATCTCGGCTCGGTCGAGAAGGCGTTCGCGCGCGTCGGGGTGCCGGCGACGATCACGCAAGATCCGCGCGTCGTCGACGATGCCCGCGCCGTCGTGCTGCCGGGCGACGGGGCGTTTCACGACGCGATGACGAATCTCGAGACGCTCGGGCTGCTCGCACCGCTGCGACGCGCGCTCGACGGCACGCGCCCGTTTCTCGGCATCTGTCTCGGCTACCAGCTGCTCTTCACGAGCAGCGAGGAGTTCGGTGAGGGCCGCGGCCTCGACGTGATTCCTGGCGTCGTGCGCCGCTTCCCGCCGGGACGTAAGGTGCCCCACATGGGCTGGAACGCCGTCGAGCACCACGGCGCGCTCCGGCTGTTCGACGGCGTCCCCGACGGCGCGCGGTTCTACTTCGTCCACTCCTATTATCCGGAGGCGCACACCGGCGACTGCGCGACGACCGGCACGAGGCCGCTGAAGCAAGCGTGGTGTGAGTACGGGATCCGCTTCGCCGCGGCGATCGAGCTGGGCCGAATCCATGCCACGCAGTTCCACCCCGAGAAGAGCCAGCACTGGGGCCTCCGAATGCTCGAGAACTTTGCGGCCATCGTGAAAGAGTCGGCGTGATCGTCATCCCCGCCGTCGACGTCAAGGACGGCCGCTGCGTGCGGCTGCGCGAAGGGCGGGCCGACGCCGAGACGGTGTTCTCCGACGATCCGATCGCGATGGCCACGCAGTGGGTCGCCCGCGGCGCGCAGCGCCTGCACGTCGTCGATCTCGACGGCGCATTCGGCAAGCCGCGGCAGACGGCGCTGCTGGCAAAGATCATCGCGGCCGTCGCGCCCGTGCCGGTCGAAGTCGGCGGTGGCCTGCGCGAGGTGGCGTCGATCGAGTCGATGCTCGAGGCCGGCGCGCGTTGGGTCGTGGTCGGCACGCGCGCCGTCGAGCCCCAGTTCCTCGACGAAATCGGCCGGCTATTTCCTGGGCGCGTGATCGTGGCCGTCGATGCCCGCGACGGAAAGATCGCGCTGAAGGGCTGGACGGGTTTGTCGGATTTGACGCCGATCGAGCTCGCGCGGGCGCTGCGCGCACAGGGGGCGGCGGAGCGTATCGCGGCGCTGCTCTATACCGACGTCAGCCGTGACGGTACCGGTCACGGACCGAACGTCAACGACACCGTCGCCCTGGCCAACGCCGCCGACATTCCGATCCTCGCGTCCGGAGGTGTTGGCAGCGTTGCGGACATCGCGGCGCTCGCCGCGGTGGCCGACGCCGGGATCGAAGGCGTCGTCGTTGGCCGCGCGCTCTACACGGGCGCGATCTCGCTGGCCGACGCGATGCGCGTCGCCGCGCGCGGGGCGTAACGTTGTTGGCCAAGCGCATCATCCCGTGTCTCGACGTGAAGGACGGCCGCGTGGTCAAGGGCGTCCGGTTCGTCGACCTTCGCGACGCCGGCGACCCGGTCGAGGCTGCGATCGCGTACGACGCGCAGGGCGCGGACGAGTTGGTATTTCTCGACATCACCGCCTCGCACGAGGCGCGGGACATCATCCTCGACGTGGTGAGGCGCACGGCGGAGGGCATCTACATGCCGCTCACCGTGGGCGGCGGCATTCGCTCCGTCGATGACGTGCGGCGGCTGTTGCGCGCGGGGGCCGACAAGGTTTCACTCAACACCGCGGCGCTGGCGCGACCCGCGGTCATCCGCGAGGCTGCCGAGCGGTTCGGGAGCCAATGCATCGTCGTCGCGATCGACGCGAAACGCACGGCTACGACATGGCATGTCTTTACGCACGGGGGTCGCAATCCGACGGGTCGCGACGCCGTGGCGTGGGCGCAGGAAGCGGTGGCGCTCGGCGCCGGCGAAATACTGTTGACGAGCATGGACCGCGACGGCACCAAGGACGGCTACGATCTCGAGCTGACGCGCGCGATTTCCGAAGCCGTCACCGTTCCCGTGATCGCCTCGGGCGGCGCGGGCACGCTCGAGCACTTCTACGAGGCGCTCACCGACGGGTGCGCCGATGCGGCGCTGGCCGCCTCGCTGTTCCACTACGGCATCCACACCATCGGCGAGACCAAGCGATACCTCGCCGAGCGCGGCGTGGAGGTACGGTTGTGACGCCCGCCGAGCTGACGTATGACGAGCGCGGGCTCATTCCCGCCGTGGTGCAGGAGGCCGAGACGGGCGAGGTCCTGATGGTCGCGTGGATGGATCGCGATGCCGTCGCGAAGACGTTGACGAGCGGCCTCACGCACTTCTGGTCGCGCTCGCGCCAGGCGCCCTGGCAGAAGGGCGAGAGCTCCGGGCACGTCCAGCACGTGCAGGGCGTGTACGCGGATTGCGACGGCGACACGCTGCTCGTACAGGTCCACCAGGAAGGCGTCGCCTGCCACACCGGCGCGCGCAGCTGTTTCTTCAACGCGCTCGCGGGACCGGCGGCGTCCGCCACAATGCTCGACCGCATCGAGCGCATCGTGCAGGAGCGGAAGTCGGCGTCGCCATCCGGATCCTACGTCGCCGGTCTGCTCGCGAAGGGTGAGGCGGCGGTGTGCCGCAAGATCGGCGAAGAAGCCATCGAGGTGCTGACGGCGGCGCTCGGCGGCGAGGGCGACGGGCGCGTCGTGTCGGAGGTCGCCGACCTCTGGTTCCATACGCTCGTCCTGCTCGGGAAGCGGGGCATCGCCCTCCGCGACGTCCTCGAAGAGCTGGCGCGCCGGCACCGGGACCGCGCAGCTTCACGAGGCTGATCGGGTGAGCGCCGGCGCCCGGCGCGCGGCGCTCATCACGGCGGCCGTGGCATTGGCTGCGGTCTTCGGCGGATGCGCGGGACGCCGGCTGCAGGATGGCGTGTACCGTTCGGAGCACGGATTCCGCGTCACGATCCCGGGTGCGGCGTGGCGCGTGGTCGACGGGTCGCGCGCCGAGCTCGAGCTGAGACGCTCCGATGGCGTGGCGGGGATGCTTGCGCATGCGACGTGCCGGCCGGATATGGCGCGGCGCGATGTCGGCGTGCTCGAGCGTCACCTCTTGCTCGGCCTGCGCGATCGCGCGACCCTCGAAGACGACGAGCTTGCCGTCGACGGACGGACCGCGGCGCACCGGGTGCTCGAGGGGCGATCCCGGGACGCCGAGGAGCGCGTGCGCATCGAGAGCTACGTGCTGAAGCACGGGGGCTGCGTGTACGACCTGCTCTACGTTGCGTCGCCCGACGCGTTCGATGCCGGTCGGGGCGATTTTTCGAGGTTCGTGCAGAGCTTCGCGCTGGAGTGAGCGATGGATGCCTATTTCAGGCGGACGGTGCTGTGGTATGGCGGGGTCGGATTGCTGACCGCGCAGGTCGCGCGGAGCCTCGCGCTGCCGCCGAAGTACTTCGGCCTGGTGACCCACGAGATCGAAGTCATGGGCGTCCGCTCACTGGGCGTCGCGCTGACGGCGGCGGTGTTCACGGGGATGGTGTTCGCGATTCAGAGCGCCGTGAACATGGCGCGCTTTGGCGCCGAGGCGTACGTGGGCCCGGTCGCGGCGCTCGCGATTCTGCGTGAGCTGGGGCCGGTGCTCACCGCGATCCTCGTCGGCGGCAAAGTCGCGTCCGGCATCACCGCGGAGCTGGGGTCGATGCGGGTGACCGAGCAGATCGACGCGCTGCGCACGCTCGGCGTCAACTACGTCAAGCGCCTCATCGTGCCGCGGGTGCTGGCGGCGCTGGTCGTCTTCCCGCTGCTGACCGTGCTGTCCGACGTGCTCGGCGTGCTCGGCGGCATGGTGATCATGTGGATCGAGCGCGGCGCGGACATGTACGTGTACTGGAACGTCACGACGTACTGGGTCTTGCCGCGTGACTTTTTGACGGGGATCGGCAAGGCGTTCTTTTTCGGCGGCATCGTCACTCTGATCGGCTGCTACAACGGGCTGTCGACGACGGGCGGCACGGAAGGACTCGGGCGCGCGACGACCGCGACCGTCGTGCACGTCACCATGGCGGTCATCGTGTCCGATTTCTTCCTCACCAAGATCTTCCTCGTGATCTTCTGGTGAGCGATGGCCGAACCCGTCGTCGACGTCGCCGAGCTGCGCAAGGCCTTCGATCGCGCCGAAGTGCTGCGCGGCGTCTCGTTCCGGCTGGACAAGGGCGAGACGCTCGTCGTCATGGGCGGCAGCGGCTCCGGCAAGACGGTGCTCCTGCGCCACATCGCGGGGCTCGTCCGTCCCGACGCTGGCCACGTGCGCGTATTCGGGATCGCGATCGAGGGACTGTCGGAAGAGGAGCTGCTCCCGATCCGCCGGCGCATGGGGTACGTCTTCCAGGGCGCGGCCTTGTTCGACTCGCTGTCGGTGCACGAGAACGTCGCGTTCCCGCTGCGCGAGCACACGAGCCTGGGCGAGCGTGGGATTCACGAGCGCGTCGTGCACGTGCTGTCGCTCGTGGGCCTCGGTGAGGAGTGTCTGCCGAAGTTGCCGTCGGAGCTGTCGGGAGGCATGCGCAAGCGCGTGGGCGTCGCCCGTGCGCTGGTGATCGAGCCCGAGCTGATGTTGTTCGACGAGCCGACGGCCGGGCTCGATCCGACGAACTCGAAGATGGTCGCGGAGCTGATCTTGCAGCTGAAGAGCGGTGTCGGCGACACGTCGATCGTCGTCACCCACGATGTCGAGCTGGCGCGGACGGTGGCCGACCGACTGGCCATCCTGATGGACGGCCGCTTCGCCGTGGTCGGTCGCGTCGACGAGGTGATGGCGTCGGGCGAGCCCGCGGTGCAGGCGTTCCTGGCGGGCGACGCGAGGTGATGAGGTGAACGACGAGCGGAGCGACCTCGGTAAAAAGTTGCGGGTCGGCGCCTTTCTGTTGATTGCGCTGGTCGCCGGCATCGCGATGGTGTACGCGCTCGGCGCGCGCGCGCGGTTGTTCGAAGCGCGCTACACCGTGCACGCCGACTTCAGCGAAGTCGGCGGCCTGAACGAGGGCGCGACGGTCCGGCTCGCGGGTGTGCAGATCGGTCGGGTGGGCCGGGTGAGCCTCCCCGCCGAACCCGGCGGCAAGGTCCGTGTCGATCTCTCGATCGCCAAGCAGTTCTCGAACCGTGTGCGCAAGGACTCCGTGGCGCGGATCGAAACGCAGGGCCTGCTCGGTGATCGCATCATCGAGCTGACGGTCGGCACGGCGGACTCGCCGCCGACCAAGGACGGGGACGTCATCATCGCCCGCGACCCGACCGATTTCTCGCGCATCGTCCGGGATGGGGCCGAGACCGTTCGCAGCGTGGCGGCGCTTGCCGAGAGTCTCAAGGCCACTGCGGATTCGCTCCGGCAGTCTCGCGTCATCGAAGACGCGTCCGCGACGCTCGCGTCGACGCGCAAGGTCACCGAGCGCGTCTCGCGCATGGTCGACGAGGTGGAGAAGGGACGGGGCTGGGCGCACGCGCTGATCTACGAGGAGCCGGTGGCGCTGCGCAAGATGAACGACGTCATCGCGACGACCCAGCGCCTGCTGGATCGCGTCGACCGTGGCGAGGGCGCGGCGGGCGTGCTGACGTCCGATCAGTCGACGGCGGCCGCGCGCCGCTTCGTGGCGGCGATGGATCGGCTCTCGCGTATGGCCGAACAGCCCGGAAGCACCGACGAGGGGCTGGTTCCGGCGCTGCTATTCGACCCGAAGTACAAAAACGTCCTCGATGACGTCAAGGTCGTCGCCCACAATTTCCGCGAAGTGTCCGAGCGCCTCGTCGGCGGCCGCGGGACGCTCGGCGGGCTCGTCAAGGACGAGCCGGCCGACGCCGGCATCCGCCAGGCGACGAGCGACCTTCAGGCCGCACTGGCGAATCTCAAGCAGATCACCGGCAAGCTCAACGAAGGCGAAGGCACGCTCGGCGCGCTGATCGCCGATCCCACGGTCTACGAGCGCCTCGTGTCCATCCTGGACGGCGCACAGCGGTCGTTCCTGCTCCGCGGCCTGCTGCGCAGCCTGGGCAGCAGCGCCAAGCCGAAGGAAGGCGAATGAGCCCGCGCGCGAGCGCGGTCTATCGCTGCCAGGAGTGCGGGTTTGCGAGCCCCAAACCCGGCACATGTCCCGATTGCCTGCGCGGCGCCGGCGCGTATGTGCAGCTCGTGGAGGAGCGCACCGACGCGGCTCCGCGCGCGCGACGCGGCGGGCCGCCGACGTCGGGGCGACCCCAGCCTCTCCGAGACATCGTGCTCGAGGCAGGCGAGCGCGTGCGGACGGGCATCGCCGAGCTCGATCGCGTCCTCGGCGGCGGCGTCGTGCGCGGCTCGCTCGTGCTGATCGGCGGCGACCCCGGAATCGGCAAGTCGACGCTGCTGCTGGATGCCGCGCGGGCGCTCGCGAAGGCGCGGCCGCCCGTGCTCTACGTCTCGGCCGAGGAATCGGCCGCGCAGGTGAAGATGCGTGCCGATCGGCTCGGTATCGTCGGCGACGGCCTGCTGCTGTGGGCCGAGAACGATCTCAACGCGGTGCAGGCGATGCTCGACGATGTGAAGCCACAGGCGCTGATCGTCGATTCGATCCAGACGGTGTTCCTGCCGGAGCTGGAGTCCGCGCCCGGGTCGGTCGCGCAAGTACGCGAATGCGGAGCGCGACTCATGACGCAGGCCAAGGGTCGAGGTCTCGCGACGTTCCTCGTCGGCCACGTGACCAAAGAAGGCGCGTTGGCGGGCCCGCGCGTGCTCGAGCACCTCGTCGACACCGTTCTCTACTTCGAGGGCGACGCCGGTCACGCCTACCGCGTGCTGCGCGCCGTGAAGAACCGTTTCGGGTCGACCAACGAGATCGGCGTGTTCGAGATGACGGCGCGCGGTCTCGTCGAGGTGCCCGACCCCTCGGGCTTCTTTCTGTCCGAGCGGCCCGTGGGCGCCTCGGGATCGGTCGTCGTCGCCAGCCTCGAAGGCACGCGGCCGATGCTGCTCGAGCTGCAGGCGCTCGTGTCGCGGGCGTCTTTCGGCACGCCGCGTCGCACCGTGCTGGGCGCCGACTACAACCGCGTGTGTGTTCTGCTCGCGGTCCTCGAGAAGCGCGCACAGCTGCCGATCGGCAACCAGGACGTCGTCGTCAACGTCGCGGGCGGCGGTCGAGTCGTCGAGCCCGCCGCCGATCTGGCGATCGCGCTGGCCGCGGCGTCGTCGTACACCGAACGTCCGCTGCCGTCGGACGTGATCGTCGTCGGAGAAGTCGGGCTCACCGGCGAGGTGCGCGCGGTGGCGGGGCTCGACACCCGGCTACGCGCCGCGGCCCAGCTCGGTTTCCGCACGGCGATCGTGCCGAAGACCAGCGCCGCGGATCTCGGCGCGGCGCCGCTCAGCGTGCGCGGCGTGGCGACGGTGGCCGAGGCTATCGAGGTGCTGCTGCCCTGAACGTCGTCGCTGCTCGTCTTGCGGTTGTCGTGTGCGCGGCGGTGGCCGGCGCCGCGGCGGCCGTCGCCCTGCGGCTGCCCGTTGCGGCATCGGCTATTGCCGGCGCCGCGCTCGGCGGCGCGACGGTCGGCGTAGAAGTCGCGGTGGCCCTGCGACGCGGCTCGGTCGCGGCCGCCCCGGCGCCCGCCGGCGGCGTGACGCTGCTCGATACCTCGGCGATCGTCGATGGCCGCATCGCGGACGTCGTGACGAGCGGTTTTCTCGACGGGACGCTGCTGGTGCCGCGCTTCGTGCTGCTCGAGCTGCAGCGCCTGGCCGACGGCGCCGACCCGCTGCGCCGCAACCGCGGGCGTCGCGGGTTCGAGATGCTGAAGCGCCTTCAAGATCTGCACCGTGTAGAAGTCGTCGAGGCGGACGTCGCCGGTGCGGCGGACGTCGACGGCAAGCTCGTCGAGCTGGCGCGCGGGCGTGGCGCACGCGTCGTGACGACCGACTACAATCTCAATCGCGTGGCCGAGCTGAGCGGGGTCACCGTGCTCAACGTGAACGATCTTGCCAACGCGTTGAAGCCGATCGCGCTGCCGGGAGAGAGCCTTCGCGTGCACGTCGTGCGCGAGGGCAAGGAGCCGGGACAGGGCGTCGGATTCCTCGACGACGGTACGATGGTCGTCGTCGAGCAGGGCCGCCGACTACTCGGCCAGGAGGTGCCGGTCGTGGTCACGAGCGCGCTGCAGACGTCTGCCGGCCGCATGGTGTTTGCGCGCCCACGCGGCGACGTCGACGAGGCGCGCGATGCGTGACGTCGCCGTCGTGATCCCGGCCGGCGGTATGGGTGCGCGGCTCGGCAGCCGAACGCCCAAGCAGTTTCTTCGCCTCGGGGGCGAGGCCATCCTGGCGGCGACGGTGCGACAGTTCCGCCGACATCCCCGTCTCGCCGCGATCGTCGTCGCGGCGCCGGCCGCCCACGTCGTGCGCGCCAGACGGGTCCTCGGCTCGGGCGTCACGGTCGTTGTCGGCGGGCAGACGCGACAGGAGTCCGTGCGGCTCGCTCTCGAGGCTGCGCCACCCGCGGTCCGCGTGATCCTCGTGCACGACGCCGTGCGCCCGTTCATCACCCGCGGCCTCGTCGACGCGGTGCTCGCGGCGGCTCGCGCCGACGGGGCGGCCATCTGCGCGCTGCCGGTCGCCGAGACGATCAAGCGGGTTCGAGACGGGATCGTCGAGGCGACCATCGAGCGCACGGGGCTGTGGGCCGTGCAGACTCCGCAGGCGTTTCGCGCGGAGATCTTGCGCGAGGCGCACGACAAGGCGCGGCGCGACGGTGTGGTCGGCACCGACGACGCCATGCTCGTCGAGCGGCTCGGTCATCGCGTGCGCGTCGTGCCGGGTCTCGCCGACAACGTGAAGATCACGACCCCCGAGGATCTCCGCCGCGCCCGCGGTGCGCAACGGCGGGACCGCCGATGATGCGGGTCGGGCTCGGGTTCGACCTGCATCCGCTCGTGGCCGGCCGGCCGCTCGTGCTGGGCGGGGTCAGCGTGCCCGCGGACGTCGGGCTCGACGGACACTCGGACGCCGACGTGCTGTCGCATGCGGTCGCCGAGGCGCTGCTCGGCGCTCTCGCCCTCGGAGACCTCGGCCGCCATTTTCCGGATACGGATCCGCGGTGGCGTGGCGTGTCGAGTCTCGTGCTACTCAAGGGCGTGCTCGAGCTGATCGCCGCACGAGGGGCGCACGTCGTGAACGTCGACGCCACCGTGCTGGCGCAGGCGCCTCGGCTGGCCCCGCTGCTGCCCGAGATGGCCAAACGGCTGTCGGACACTCTCGGAATCGCGGTCGAGGCGGTGAGCGTCAAAGCCAAGAGTCCCGAGGGCCTCGGCCTGCTCGGTCGTCGGGAGGGCATCGCGGCCATGGCGGTGGTTTCAGTGGAAGTGCGAGATGCAGGACGTCGCGGGGTTGGCGCCCCGCCGTCCGAGGCAAGCCCATGATCGGAGACGTCGCGTGAAGATCTACAACACGATGACGCGCGCGAAGGAAGAGCTGGTGCCGATGCGCGCCGGTGAGCTGCGGATGTACTCGTGCGGTGTCACCGTGTACGACCTCTCGCACATCGGGCACGCCAAGATGATGATCGTCTTCGACGTGATCGCGCGTTATCTGAGATTTGCCGGCTTTCGGCTGACCTTCGTACGCAACTTCACCGACATCGACGACAAGATCATCCGCCGCGCCAACCAGGAAGGCGTCTCCGCCCGCGAGATCTCGGAGCGGTACATTGCCGCGTTCCGCGAGGACATTGCCGCGCTCGGCGTCCAGGCCCCGGACGTCGAGCCGAAGGCGACCGAGCACGTCCCCGAAATGGTCGCGCTCATCGAGCGACTCGTCGCGGGCGCCCACGCGTACGTCGTCGACGGCGACGTGTACTTCGAGGTCCGCAGCTTTCCGCCGTACGGCAAGCTGTCGGGCAAGAACCTCGATGAGTTGCTCGCCGGCGCGCGTGTCGAGGTCGACGAGCGGAAGCGTGATCCGCGCGATTTCGCGCTGTGGAAGGCCGCCAAGCCTGGCGAGCCGTCGTGGCCGAGCCCGTGGGGTCCGGGCCGGCCAGGCTGGCACATCGAGTGCTCCGCCATGGCGATGCGGTATCTCGGCGACTCGTTCGACATCCATGGCGGCGGTGAGGACCTCATCTTTCCGCACCACGAGTGCGAGATCGCGCAGTCGGAGGCAGCGACGCACGTGCCGTTCGCTCGCTACTGGGCGCACAACGGCTTCGTCAACATGGGAAAGGACAAGATGTCGAAGTCGCTCGGGAACACGCTGACGATTCGCGACATCGTCAAGCGCCACGAGCCGGACGCGCTGCGCCTGTGGATCCTCGGCACGCACTATCGAAACCTGCTCGAGTGGTCGGACGAGCGGGTCGACGAGGCAGCCCGAGCGCTCGGACGGCTCACCCGACTCGTGGACGACGCCGCCGCGCTCGGCGTGCCGGCGGGTACGCTGCCCGCGACGCTGGCGGGATTCGAGGGGCGGTTCAGGGCGGCGATGGACGACGATTTCAACACGCCGCAGGCGCTCGGCGTGCTGTTCGATTTTGCGCGCGCGCTGTCCGAGCAGCGTGATCGCGGACTCGACACGGCCGACGCGCGCGGCGGCTTCGTCGCCGGCGTGGCGCAGCTCGTGCGACTCGCGCGCGTGCTCGGTCTGCTCCAGCGTGAGGCGAACGCCGGCGGTCCTCCGCCCGACGTCGAGCGCCTCGTTGCCGAGCGCGCGGCCGCCCGCGGACGGCGGGACTTTCGTCGCTCGGACGAGCTGCGCGCGGAGATTCAGGGTCTCGGCTGGCTCGTGGAAGATACGGCCGCAGGTCCCCGGCTCACCCGCAAGAGCGGTTGATGGCCGAGGGCCGCGTGTACGGGCGGAACCCCGTGCTGGCGCTCCTGCGCACCGGCGGCCGGCGCGCCGACGAGGTGGCTGTGCTCGCCGGGGGTCGTGGGCCGCTCGGCGAGGTCGTGGCGCTCGCGCGGCGCGCGGGGGTGAAGGTGTCGTTCCGGACGCGAGACCAGCTGACCGCGATGGCCGGCTCGTCGGACCATCAAGGCGTCGTCGCCCGCGTCACGTCGGCCGAGTATGTCGACCTCGACGACGTGCTGGCCGAGGCCGTTGCACGCACGGAGCCGGCGTTCTACGTCGTGCTGGATCAAGTGCAGGATCCGCGGAATCTCGGCGCGATCTTGAGAACGGCCGAGGCGTTCGGCGTCCACGGCGTCGTGATCCCGAAGCATCACGCCGTCGGCCTCACCGATGCCGCCGCGCGGACGGCGATGGGGGCCATGGAGCGGGTGCCCGTCGCCCGGGCGACGAACCTCGTGACTGCGGTCGAACGGATCAAAGAATCCGGGACTTGGGTCTATGGTGCGTCCGCCCGTGAGGGCGTCTCGCCCTGGGCGGCGGACTTGCGTGGGCCCGTATGCTTGGTGCTGGGTAGCGAGGGCGAGGGGCTACGTCCCCTCGTCGCGCGCGCGTGCGACGCGCTCATCGCCATTCCGATGGTCGGCGGGGCCGAATCCCTGAACGTCGCAGCGGCAGCCGCGGTCCTTTGCTACGAGGTAGCCCGCCAGCGCCATCAAAGTGCTTGACTTGTCAAGGGCTCGACCCTAGATTGGAACTTTGTCCGTGCTGGCGTAGCTCAGGGGAAGAGCAACTGCCTTGTAAGCAGTGGGTCGGGGGTTCAAATCCTCCCGCCAGCGCCAGCCTTTATGCCGCGTTTTCGCCGACGAGAGGTTCTCATCGCATGCCGGCAGGTTCGGGGAGGTACCCAAGTGGCCAAAGGGGGCAGACTGTAAATCTGCTGGCGTACGCCTTCGGGGGTTCAAATCCTCCCCTCCCCACCACCGATCCGGGCGGGAATAGCTCAGCGGTAGAGCGCCAGCCTTCCAAGCTGGGGGTCGCGGGTTCGAATCCCGTTTCCCGCTCCAGTTTTGCGAGCCGCAGGACGGCCGCGGAGCCGCAGGCGACGCGCGTCCGAGGCGAGCGGTGAAATTCCGAACGTTCGAACCGAAGCGTTCGAGTGCGGCTCGAACCGAGGGTGCCCTGAACGAGATGGGCGGGTCTGCGCTTGCGGACACTCCGGGCAATACCGGCTCGCGTTTCGTCGAACACGTGTACGCCCATGTAGCTCAGTTGGCAGAGCACGCCCTTGGTAAGGGCGAGGTCTCCGGTTCAATCCCGGACATGGGCTCCAGAATTTTTTCGCCGACGCACAGCGCGTACGGGAGGTAGCTGCGAATGGCCAAGGCCAAGTACGAGCGGACGAAGCCGCACGTGAACGTGGGGACGATCGGGCACATCGACCACGGCAAGACGACGCTGACGGCGGCGATCACGAAGGTGCTGCACACGAAGAACAAGCAGA